>Ga0315293_10003641_pt1 | contig 14863 bp, 11 predicted proteins | sample YL17G13_20_MG_FD_203071 | JGI IMG/M metagenome (GOLD analysis project Ga0315293, IMG submission 203071) | Sediment microbial communities from Yellowstone Lake, YNP, Wyoming, USA - YL17G13_20 | ecosystem: Environmental > Aquatic > Freshwater > Lake > Sediment | place: USA: Wyoming | collected... | reverse complement strand
TGATGCATTGTGTGACAAGTCCGACATGTTTGACAACTTTTTACAGGATCTGGCGGATGGGAACATTGGTGCTGATTATACGATTGGTGGTACTACGATCACGGCAGGGAGCGACCCGGGCAGCCCGGCGACCATGTTGATCACATCCATCGCGACTTCCAACGAAATGAACATTGACCAGGATCTGGCTAAGAAGGGAATGTTCAAAACAGAATTAGAAACTACTGTAGGCAGAGCAATTCAGAGATAAAAGATCAAAGGGGGAGGCGATAAACGCCTCCCCCTTACCGGATGATTAGATGGCCAAAAGATTGATTATCTAATCATTCGCTAAGGAGGACTTGTCCTCCGAAACGAAGTGAAGGAGGAAAATGAACATGATCACGATTCATGAAGGGACAACTCAAAGCGCAGGGGTGAGCCGCGGGTATGTGGCTCCCGCTACGATAACGGCGAGTGGTGTGGATTTTAAGTCCCTGCTTTTGGGGCTGTTCAACGAAACCGACCGGGTGCTCAAGGATAGCGCGGACGACAGCTTAACTTCCGTTAGTTTCAAGGGTTTGGGAACTTACGACAAAAATAACGCCGCTTTCTGGATGGTCTCTTCCATTTATTTAAGCCGGATAGAGAACCAGGTGAATTCCGAGATGGGCTACGTGGAATTCATACTCAAGACCGCGCCCAGCATATTGCAAAAGGCCATGTAAGGAGAGATAAATGTTCGACGGAACCAATGTAAGGCCCCCTATACATTTTTATCCGGTTCTTCCACCGGCCTTGGTGGCAGGAACTGACCCCAAACTCAACGGGACAGTTACCGAAGAGGGCGAAACCTTTTTGATCACCATGATCAACCTCCTGCAGGGATCCTTGAATGTTTTGGAGGGCTCCGACCTTGAGGATGCGATAAATTCGCTCAAGATGATCTACTCCGGCCTGGATGACGATCTAACCCAGAATAAGACCGATTATTTAAATTTTATCGGAAAAGATGAAAGCCATACCGTGGATTGGGGAAATCTTTCCCGTGCCGATTATGATTTCGACGGGATAGCGGAGGCGCAGGCCTCGGATATTCTCCCCCTGTGGGCCTTCCTTAAGAAAGATGATTACTTCGTAAATAGCGACGGCCGGGACGCGGTAGATTTTTCAGATCTGCTCTCTGATATCAGGGGACGCCTTTCCGACAATTGCTCTTTCCGAGAGGCCGTGGAAAATAACGATTATACGCACCTGTCCAGCGCTGAAGACCGCCTGGCTTTTATTTTGGGTTTGACCCAGCTTAAGAGGAACTGGATCCATGCCCTGGAAGGCGGCATGGGTCTGACGGATGTATCAAAATTCGCGGAATTTATGAGCGATTGGAGAGGCACCGGATCCGGGGCGTTAAATATCCAAATTTTAAGAACTTATATCGGCTTGAGAAAAACCATACTGGAAGGATTCAATCTTCTCGAAAGCGAACTCTCCCCCTGGGTCAGCGGCTCCCTTTCGGGTCTAAAAGCATACTATAGTAGCCGGGTTTCCGGGGTGGATGTGAACCTGGACCAGGCCAATGTGGATGCTTTTAAAGCCGGGGTGGCCAATTTTAAATCAGCCTTAAGCGATCCCGCTCGCACATCCGAAGTCCCCGGCTATTTCAGGGGCCTGTGGCCTACCTACGAAAATCTTAACCAAAATTACCAAACCCTCAATGAACAGCTGGGATTATTGCCGGGAAATATCTCCGCAGCCGTGCACGAACTTTCCGTCCTGGCCGAGGAGCTCTCTTCCGCCCAATCCTATGGCGGAGATATATCCACCAAGCTGGACCGGATGGTAGCATTAATGGACCAGATCAACACCTGGCAGTCCGATCTTAAGTCCAATCCTGATCTGGTGCTAGATAATCTTTATGCTGAATTTTCCTCTGATCCCGCGAAGGTTAAGCCCCTGGCGGATGAGCTTCCCGTGGATTTAACCGCGGAGATCAAGAGCGGTTTCTCCAAGCAGATCAGCAAGCCCATAGGGTTTGTGGCCGCACTGATGGGGGGCAATGGCGTCCGCTCCGTGATAAACCGGACCAATCAAAAAAATTACGAAAAGAAAAAATTGGAAGCCCAGGAACAAAAACGGGAAGATATGAAAGCTCAGCAGAAATCGCAAAGCAATCTGAAAAAAATGGGAATGGAAGCGCAAAAGCACAGGCAAGGACTTAGACAGGAAAGTTTAAAATCGGCAAAAAGGAGGAAAGTAAAATGACAGAAACCAGACCAGTAGGAGCAAATGGGGGGACTAATGCCGATGGCCCGCAGACCAACGATTGGAATGCGGTGAATAGGCAGATAAATAGCATGACGGTCAAGCCCACCCTGCAAAAAGCCATAACCAACATTAAAAAGGCCATTCAAGATACGGGCAATACAATTGAGGGTAAAAATAAATAATGTTTAATTCCCAAGCACCCAACGCGGATATCTTAAAAGTAACCCCGGCCCTCCGGGGTAAGCCGCTTATATTGGAGCAGCAGCCGCCCCGGGAGACCGTGGCCCAAAAGGCGCAGACCGACAGCGCCGTCAAATGGATGCTGGAAAATAAAGACGGCCGGCTCCAGCTCAAACCTCTGGCCAACACCCAACAGGTGGATGTCACCACCGTTTCCATCTATAAAGAAGAAGTGGAAGCGCCCCGCCTCCTGAATTTTTTAGGTTATAAGATCGACCTGGCCTCCAAAGCGGAGGGTTTTAAAGAGAGTTATGTCAAAAATTTTCTCCTCTCCAAATCGCACAACCTCATGGTGGCGCGCTTTGCGGAGCTTAAGACCGCTTTTCTGGGATATCTGCTTTCACTTTGCGGGGTAAGCTCGGAGGACATAAGAAAGCTCCAGGATCAGGCCTTAAAAGAGGGCATCCGCCAGAATCAACTGCTGTTCGAAGAGAACGAATACAACGCGGAGCTGATGGCCACGGTGGGCGGGGGCGGCAAGAAGCAGATGCGCGCCCAGCAGAAAGTGATCTCCGAGATCAGGAATCAGCTTATAGTGCAGGCCAAAAATCTGGGAATGGAAAATCATTATACCCAGGAGAGGATCCTGGAGATCCAGATAAATCAGTGCCGCAAGATCATGGGCAAATTTGTGGAGGAAAAGGTCACTCTGGAGTACCAACTGGCCTATCTGGGCATACAGAAGAGCGTGAACTAAAATGAGCAGGCTATTAGAAGAAGAAACCAAATTATCGACCAAGGACCTGCTTTTTAAGGTCCAGAAGCTGGACGGCTATATCAAGAAGATCGAGCGGCGCATTGGGTCGCATGAGAGAAAGCTGGCCCGCCTGCGCGAAGAACTGAAGAAAGAATTAAAGTTGCTTAAGGAGAAAATACTGGCATGACAGTATCCGGAATTATAGATAAAGCGGCTTCCCAGGAGATGGCGGTTTCCCTGAACCAGGGGATCAGCCAGAACCAGGTTGACCGGACCAGCAAGACCGACTTAGATCGGCTCCAGCAGGTAAAAAGCGCCGAGGAGCTTTCGGCTTCCGAGCTTATGGAAAAAGCTCCCAATAAGCTGGCCGTGGACATCTTAAAGCCTTTCCTGGCCAAACTCTCCCAGGCTGGCATCACCCCTCAAGCCGCCAATAATCTGAAAGTGCAGAGTGAGTTGGAAAAGTTGCTCGGCCAGGGAGACCTGCTGGAAGATCGCGTGGAGATCAAGGGAGATACCCCGATTCTGGCTGAAGTAAAAAGGTTAAAAGAGAGAGAAGAAGGAAAACAGTTTAAAGGATCCAACCAGGAAGAGCTGATGGCCCTCCTTAAGGAATTCGCCCAGGTGGCATCCGAGTATGCCGCCACCCATAATCCGGATCTGGCGGCCCGCCTGCAGGAATTGAAGCAAAAGCTTAAACAGCAGGGATTGTCCGAGGAAAAGATCGCTCAGCTTGAAGCCAAAGTGAAAAACGGCAGCCAGATCAATCTGGATGAGGCCGTTAAGGAAAACATAATTCTCCAACTGCTCTCTTCAGACAGCCGGCTGGAGAAACTGATGCACAATCGCGGCCTGACCGCTATGCTCTCCCGCCTGGAAGAAGAGGAAATCTCCAGTGTTTTGGGCCGGGCTAAGGAGCAGGCCATTGACGACATCAAAGGTTTTGTCCTGGAAGAGCTGGAAAACCAGCTGATCAAGAAAACTTATTTACAAGACACCGACTTCAAGGATGTGATGAAACTTTTGAACCTGGCCGACAAGTCCGGCGTGGATTACAAGGCCTGGCTGGAAGAGGTCTGGCCCAAGAAAAAAGAAGACCACGGCCTGTATTTAATGGACGTGCCGCATTCGGTGACCGGGCTTACCGTCAATTGCTCGACCGATGATCCCGGCCAAAAGCAGAAACACGGTTATGAATACGAGGGCTCTGACGAAAAAGAAGTCCTGATCAACCGCCTGCGGGCGCTCTACCTGCAGAGATCAATCAAGGGCGATGCCTGGACCAATCTGGAAACCGTCTTCAAGATGCGCAAGCTTAAGAACGGCCTTTTCCGCCTGGGCATCTTTACGCCCGAACTGGACGAACAGATCAAACACGAAGCCGAAGTTCTGGCCAAGATGAAGACCCTGGAGATGCTCAACGAAGCACTGCTGGAGCGGGCCACCTTCTACGACCTGGCCGGGCCGGCTCACGAACTGGTAGAAAAGAAAATGAAGGGTCTTATCAAGAATCTGGAGAGATTGGGAATGCCGCTTTCCAACACGGAATTTATCGCTTTGCGAGACAAGGCCAATTATCAGATCTTTGAGTTGAGCAAGAAGGAATTGGAAGTCACCCGGGGCAGGAGAAAGCAAAAAGATAGCGACAAACTGGCCAAAAAGGAAAAGCACCTGCTCAAGCTTTTGGCCCGTCTGGCCAGAGAATCCGACATTACGGATGCAAGTTTTTTGGCTGTGGAGACGAATATATAATGGGAGCAACTAATGGTCAATAGTATTGATCCTAATATAAGTTTATTGTACAGCCGGCTGGCCCCGCAGGGGTCTTTGGCCGCTCAGGAGTTGGAAGACCGCACCCCGGAGGTTGAAACCATAAAGGCGGATCCCCGGCAAAGCGCCGACACCAGCGGAGACGGTGTGGTTTCGCTGGAGGAATTTGCGGCCTTTGTTACCGCTTCCACCGCTCCCATCACCATCACCGGCTCCAACGGAGAATTATATACCGTAAATCCCGACGGCACTTACGTAACGCCAGCACCGGACTTGCAAATCTCCCCGGAAGAGACGGAAGAAGCGGGAGAAACCACTGGGCTTGAAATTGCCCCCAATCTATCCGAATCAGACCGGGCGGCAGCGGCCGACCTGGCCTTAACCCAACTGCTGACCTTTGTCAGAAATGCCAGAAAAAAGATCCAGGCCGCGGTGGATAGAGCAATTCAAAACGGAGACACACCAACAGCGGATAGACTGCGCGCCGATATAGAACGGCTGAACAAACTGGAAGCGCGCCTGCAGGCCCTGCAGGGTTTGTCTACACATCATCGCGCCGCTATGTATCAGTTTTTCCAGAGTCCTAAATTTCTTGAGCTCGAACGGGGAATTGCCGATCTGACCGCGCAAATAGAGGCTTTGCCTGCGAATCCCAGCGAGGTTGACTTGGCCGCGGCGGAAGCCACCCTGGCTACAATTGAAACCACCATGACCGTGATCGAGACCCAGGTGGCTTTACTCGAACAATATTTGGACGGAGAAAGCCTGCTCAGCGGTATCTTTGGCCCCAACTTTGCGGACGGTTTTATAGATTGGCAGGATGCCATGGCGGATGGAATAATTGAAGAATCTGAACTGACCGCACAGGGCCGGGCCTGGTTTACCCAGCTGGGGTCCATTACCACCGACGGCGTAACCATGGAAGAGCTTCAAACTTTAAGGAGCGGCGATGCCTTTACGGTGGCCCGTCGTGAATTCTGCGAACTCATCGGCGTGGATGAGGACAATGAAAATGCCCAGGAAGCCTTCACAGAACTCTGTCAGGCCGCCGCCCGGGGTGAGCTCAATTTGGATAGATACAATGAGATTGCCAAAAAGTACGATCTGCCGCAGATGAACCGCCATTCATTCTCCGCGCTTTTCTGCGGAGTGCACGACAGTCTCTTGGCCGACGAGAAAGTGGAGGGCACGCTGGCCCTGGCCCGCGCTTTCCATCGCCAACATGTGACCATCACCAGCCAATCGGGAGGCAATTCCGAAAATGTAAAAGCGTTATACCGTATCTATGCCGGGAGCGATGACTTTTATTTTGTGGATACGGAGGCCTGGGTGGGCTACCTGCAGGAGGCCATGACCGCCGTATACGGGGCGGAGCTGTTCCCTGCGGGAATGTCCGATGAAGAATTTTTGGCCCAGCTGGAGCAAGTGGCGCAGGGAGATCTAAAAGAGATAATTGAAATGTTGAGCGGTAAGTACAACGGGGAGGTAACTTCCTGGACCCAGCGGCAAAATGACGACTGGAACCAGCTCACCGCCCAGGCGAAGCTTAATCTCATTGCTTCCCATGTTTTAGGAAAACTTTTCGAAGGTCTTAAGCCGCCGGACGAACAGGCCAGAACCAGAGAGGAGATGGAGCGGCAGCAGCGCGGCCAGGCCAACCTGTTCGAAGACCTGGTCACAACCTGTCAGGGGGATGAGGTTGATCCCGAGGTCCACAACGCTTTGGTGCTCCAGCTGATGGATTATGTAACCGGAGACCTGATAGCTTTTGACGCTCAAGCAGTGTTGGACGGCGAGGTTGACAGGAGCGACGACGAACTTCAAGCCGATGATGACGGGCCGGACGCGGATGTCTTGGCCGAAACGGAGGAATAAAAAATGTCGCAAGATTTACCTATAAATCCAAATGTACAAAATTTAGTGGGTCCCACCCGCAAAGTTGATCTAAAATTAGATCGTGCCCATGATTCCGCCAAGGCCGTAGCCGGCGTTATAGCGGCGCTACTGCCGAAGGATTCGCCTCGAGGAGTGGCAGAGGCGGAAGGTAATCCGACTGCTGAACAAGATCGAGACGGTTCCGTCATTGTTCCTGATCAACCCAGCATATTTGAGACGAGGTGATTTAAATGTCTTTTGAACCAATATCAGGCAAATATCAGTCCAAAGGAGCCGGCAGCCGCACCGCCCGGGGTGATGAAAAATTAGAGCGGGGTCGGTCAGCCGCGGGATCCGCAGAAAGCATCGCCAATGCCACCGGAGAGATCGCCCAACTTTTATGGAAACATGATACTGCTAAGCCAGTAACCGATTCCGCTTCAGATCCCACGGAAAATCCTGAAACCAGTCCCGAACCGGAAATTGCCCCTAATTTAGTCCCCCCCACAAGTACCATAGACGCGGGCCTCCATTAAACCTTTTATAACGCAAGTTTTTCGCTCCAGAACCCGATATATATTATAGAATGTGCCCTCCAATTGGTGATATCTCTATCATTGACCGATTCAGAGAGCGTTATGATATAAACTTCAACGCCCTGCCCGGATACCTGCGCGCCGATGACCCCTTCGATTCCGATGACACCGAAACCCATGATATAGAAGGAACGGGAGTAGGCGGCGGCTCGCCTCCTTCCGATGGGACCGAAGGTCCCCACGATGCCGGCGGCAGTTACATCGTAAATGATGAAACCTCGATAGCGGATGCTTCCGCCGCTCTGGAAGATGATATCGCAGAAGAAGAATTCCGCTTAAGCCACGGCGGTCTTACCCGCGAAGAATGGAACCAATTAATGCAGCTCCTGCGCGATATGGGTTACGGCTTCATAGCCGACGCCATGGAAGCTCACCCCGAAGCCGCCGCCACCCTGCTGGACATGCTGTCCGACCCCGAAACCTACTGGGCCGAATTAAAAGCCCAGGCCAAGGCGGAATGGGAAGCGGCGGGAAAAACCGGCGATTCGGTGGAAACCCGCATGATGAAACTGCACCGGGAGCTCATGCAGCAATGCGGCCTTCCTGAATCTTTCGACCTCAAAGGTATAAGCTCCTCCTTAAAAACCCTGGCCAACCAGTGGAAAGAAAGATTGTGGATCCACCAGGACGGCGATTATCTCTACCTCGATCCCGCCTTTTTCGAATACATGGAAAAGATCATGGGGCTCTACAACTCGCTCATGCTCATCTATATGCTGGCGGCTTTCAGGCAAGACTGGAAAGACGGGCTTTCAGAAATAATAGAACAGATACAAAAGGAAAAACCCAAAACCTCCTTAACCGAGATGGCCGATACCCGGCGTCAGAACGCCTCCCTGCATTTAAGATACGAGCTTTATGTTCTCCAGCGCTATGTTTATTCCCACAATACCCGCGTCTACCAGCAGAAATTGCAAAAGGCCCGGGAGCAAGCGCACGATGAGGCCACCTCCGGCTGGTCCAGCACCTGGAACTGGATCGCCAAGGTCATAACTTCCGGCGCCTCCCAGACCATGGAGAAAGACGAAGAGCGCCGGTTCTATGAAAAATCCGTGGGCATCAACCGCGAATACCAGAATTTTCTTTCCCGGGTGGAGCAGATGTACGAGCAGGTCCTGGGCCATGACATCAATCTTAATACCGGGGATCCTTTCGGCGGCGGGATTGATCTCGCCATGGACAGCGTTGATTTCAGCGCGTTTAGTCTGAATGTGGGGGGAGGGAAGTGGGATATGAACCGCACCCTGGCCACCGACAGCCATAAAGAGTTTACCGCTCTCGAGAACACCCGCCGGATGTTCTATTCCGTGCACCTGGCCAAGAAAAAGCTCAAGGAGGGACTGACCGCGGTCATTATCGGGCGGGAAGCCGGCAATGATACCACCACGCTCGTCCAGTCCGCGGTGGACAACGCTTCCAAGTTCGAACAATTGCTTTTCGGCAACATTGTCACCCAGATGCAGACTTACATGGGCATCCATAACGCTCAGGTAGACGCCCAGTACTACGCGGACAAGTACTACGATGAATACTGCCTCTCCATCGTTTCTGATTTCTTCCTGTTCGGGGCCACGCTGACCTATTACCTTTTTGATTGGGCCATCGAATTAAAGTACTATCTCCAGAACGACTACGAATCCAACTTTGAGATCAGCAACATCAATGTGAACCAGCTGATGGACGGTTTAAACACCAGCCGCACTGACACCGCCCGCGCTATTTTAAATTCAAATGAGGCCGCCGCCCAGTACCTTAATGATCTGGAAAACCGGCAGTGGACGGTGATAGAGGGCCTGGAGGGATCGGACTGCGTCATGACGGGAGACGACGACTTGCAAGTGATGAACGAGGCCCGGATCAACCAGATGAGGGAAAACCTGGTCAGCATGCAGAATGTGGCGCGGCTCATCACCACGGTTTCCCTGACCAAAGCCAAGGTGGTGGAACTGCTCGGCAAAGTGATCCGGGGCAAGGGAGTGGAGGGGGTGGAGGCCATCAATGTGGACAGCCTGGACGCCGTGCACCAGACCCGGCTCATGGCTTTTGAAATGAAAAAAGCCAATTTGATAAACCGCATCCAGGAGAGCAACAAGGAAGCCGCCGAATATCGCAACGTGGTGCAATCCGCTTACAAGGCCGTCGGGGCCGCCATCGGCATTGTAATCGCGGTATTATTGTGCGTCTTCGGCGGGCCGATAGGAGTCCTGGGAGCCGTGGGCCTGTGCGTTGGCCTGGGCCAGCTGTTCATGAACTTAGCGAATATAATATTCCTGGCAGTTAATCCCGTGGACGATGACAATTTCAACAACGATCTTTTCTACGGCACCAGCCAGAGGAGAATGACCGGCAATATGGCCGCCGATCTTTATAATGATCTGGAGAATAATCAGGAGCAGCGGGTCGACAGCCTGAATGAAAATTCAGTAATTGACATTGGCGGGCCAACTTTTGCCGAGGACCAATGGGCGGTGGATACCTCTGCGGTCATGGAGATCAACACCGCGCTTTTAAAATATCAGATCATCCAAAAGATAGTTTTGATGATCGTGCAGGCCAAGAAAGATATACAGAACATCGTGCTGGCTACCACCACGGGAGTATCCGGGTCCGACCATTCTGAGTACCTGCAGGCCACTAACGGCGCCGCTTACAAGAGCAAGGTTGCCGCGCTGGAGCTTAGAAGGGAGATGGTGGCCGATATCGTAGGGGGGCATAACCGCGCCGAGCTCGCCGATGCCGAGATGTATCGCTCCATCATCAATTCCGCCATTTCACTCGTTTCCGCCATCTGTTCCGCCGCCGGAACTGCAGTTGGGGATATCTTGGGCGTTGTCTTTAATTTGGTGAACGCCATTGTCAACATGGGAATTTCCATCAATGACTACTTGAGCAAAAATGAACTTTCTAAACAAGCCGCCATCCAGGAAGCCATAGATGATATTTATCGCGTCAATCGCCAGAGCATGACCGCCACCATGCAGGAAGCCGAATTGGCCGCTGTCAACCAGGCCGGCAACAATCTGGTGGTGGATGTAGGCGGCGGAAATATAGCGGTGGATACCGCCGCTTTCGCCCGGCTGGGCCAGCAGATAGAAGAGATATATACTTCCCAATTGCTACTAGCCAATGTGGCCCAGAGCAAGAGCCGTATGGCTCAGAGCGTGGCGCGAGCAGTGGGAATGCCTTCGGTCGCCCCCGATCAATCGGCGATGGAGGCTTTTTATGAAGCCAAGGACACTTCGCAGAAGAACCTGGACCTTTTAAAAGCCCGGGTTTCCGACTATGTGGACCGCCAGAACCAGGTAAATGAAGCGGTGCGCGGCCTGGTCATGGCCTGTATTTCCACCGTCATGTCAATTATCAAGGCGGCCCTCAAGCTGTCCCACAATGAAGATGCTTTGGGCGACAGCATAAATCAGGCGTTTGAGGATGCCTTAAGGGATAACGGAATTGCTCCCAGCGACCTCACCGCCAGTATCACCGATAGCGAAGCCGCCATTTCGATCCTGGGCGGCGACGGCAGCAACTGGGACGGCAAGATTGGGGTGGCGGACATTATCGGGATGGCGGCCGAACTGATACTCGACCAGAACTTTATTGAACTGATAGCCAACGAGATCTTCAACTCCACAGCCAAGCCCGACGCTCCCCGCCAGTCACATCAAGTGAAAGCCGGTAAGAGCACGGTTTCGGCCAACGAGTTGGATCATTACAATTCAAAAGCCGATGCGGAAGAAGTAACCACCGGGGAGATCGAGATCGCGGAAGCCCAATTTGGGGTGCAGGAACAGTTAAAACAGATATTCTGGCAGTATATGTGGGGTTTGATAAAAGACCTGAAGAACAGCATTGGAAAGGCCAGAAGTTCCGGCCAGCCGGTTACCGACCCCGGCAATACCGATTTGACCGCTCCTCAATCTAACTCGGAGCCGGAAATCGTTCCGCAACCGGTCAATCCAGAATATACCCGCCGGCATGATGAACTGATCGCGGGAACCCAATTCGGCAGTCCGGAAGCGGTTCTCCAGCTGGTCAAAGATTTAGTGCAGTTGAATCGCAGTGAATTTACATCTCAAGATCAACTGCAGGCGTCTTACGTGCTGGACGCCCGCGATATCGGTTCAAGGGTAGGGGCTGATCATCCGGAAGTTTTAGCGGCCTTAACTGACTATGCCGTCTCGGACGAGGCCACCCCGCAGGAAACCGCCATGATCATGGGCATCCTGGCCTCTTCGGGCTCCCCGCAAGCCGGAGAGATGCTGCAAAGGATCGCTAACGATGTCATGCTGAAATATGTCAATGGGGAGATGACCGCAGAAGAAGTGGATCAGATTTTCAATGTGATAACCAATTTCTCAGCGGCTCGGACCGCCATGGCACCGGCGGCCGCTGCGGCCGGAACCGCTATGGTTGCCCCGGAAGAGGGAAGTTCTCAACCCATAAGCGCAATAGACCAGACCCTTTTTGAATTGGAATTTTTCGCTGCACAGGCCAAGGAACAATCCGAGCAGAATCCTCAGCCGGATCTGGGCCTGGTCAGGTCTCATATGAAGGCCTTGGCCACGCTCCTTCCGCGGACCGCACTTCCTGCTGAAGTCCAACAGCAGCTGCAAGATGCCCAGCAGAACGCCTTAAACTATGATGCCGAAAAACTTTTAACTACTCTTCAAACGGTTCGGGCCAATGCCGAAGCCCTGGGCTTGTCGGAGGAAGCTAAAGGGTGGCTGGATTCGGCGATTGCCAGCTTAGGGGCAGTGCAAGCCAACGCAGCTTCCCAGACCTTTGCTTCCAGTTTTCTGCAAAAAGTTAGAGCCAATGATTCCGCCACGGCGGCTGACCTGGCGGTGGAATTCCAGCAGGCGAGCCCCGAAGACCGGATCGCGGCCTTAAGCCGACTCGAACAGAATCTGGCCATACTCGAGGCCGATCTTCCCCCAGCTTTACAGCAGCGGTTGACCGCTTTCTTAACTATGATCTCTACTGGTACCTATGCCAACCATCATCCAGCCGAAGCTGAGATTGCCCAGAGAATGTTACTGCAATTAACACCTTCGACCACTACCGCGGTCAATCCCGAAACCGCGGCACTTATTGAACCAGCTCCGCCTACTGTAGCAACTCCTCTGCCCGAGGGGCAGTCCGAAGCCGAGCGGGTTTCGGTTACCGTCAACTTGGACGTTGCGCCTGCCGCTGTAGCCGGGGAAGCCGCTGTTGCTTCCGCAGGTGTAATCCTTGATGAAGATGATGAAGTAGAGGATGAAGAAGAGGGGGTAGAAGTAAGTGGGGGAACACTAGTAGCCCGAGGGGACGAAGAATACAGTTCCGCCGCTATGGATTTGACCCACTCGCTCATTGACCAACACAGCAATGAAGACGCTTTGATATAAATTTGTTATAATAAAGCGCCATGAGATACCTGCGCTCTTTTATTTTTTGGTTATTTTTAGTCATATTTATAATCTTCCTGGGCTCTATCGCTCCCTTTTTTAAAAATAAAACCAGGTCTTTCCAGAAGCTGGTTGGCTTCTGCTCCAAGCTGCTGCTCATATTTTCCTTCACTAAGGTAAAAGTCGAAGGGGAACTCTCCTCCTTGCAAAAGAATAAACCTTTTTTGATAGCGGTAAATCACAGCAGTTTCATTGATTCATTCATTTTATTGGGAAAGCTGCCATGTCTATTCAGGTTTACCGTCCATCCGGCCGGTTTCCGTTTTCCTTTGCTGGGAAAGCTTTATAAAACGGCCGGTTATATCGGAGTCGGGCAAAAAGATTTTAAATCGGCGGCACTTCTTATCAGGGCCTTTAAAAACAGAGAAAAGGTGGTGGTCTACAGCGCGGCGGCAGCCGGTGAGACCGAGGGTGAGTTCAGCCAAAATCTTATTCGGCTATCAGAACATTTTAAGGTGCCGATTCTGCCGATAGCGATCAGGGGGGCATCCAATATTTTACCGCTGGGCAAGTTGGCCTTTGGCGGTCAGTCAGCAGTCGTCAAGATCGGGAAGCCCTTCGCTATCACTTCTATTGAAAGAGCCGCTAAAGAACTAAAAGAAGAGATCATCAGATTGCATAGTTCAGCCACCTAACCGTTTATGCTATAATAACTTCGTGATTTCCAAACACACTGCTCTAAACAAATGGGTTAAGGAAATGGCCAAAATGTGCCGGCCGGACAAGATCATTTGGATTGACGGTTCGGAAGAAGAAAAAAAGCGGCTGGAGCAGGAAGCCTTTAAGACCGGAGAGTTAATCCAGCTCAATCAAGAAAAACTGCCGGGCTGTGTTTTTCACCGCACTCATCCCAGTGATGTGGCCCGCACGGAACATTTAACCTATATTTGCACCAAAAGAAAGTCCGAAGCCGGGCCCACCAACAACTGGATGAGCCCTACGGAGGGCTATGCTCGAGCCAGAGCTATTTTTAACGGCTCCATGGCGGGCCGCACCCTGTATGTTATTCCTTTCTCCATGGGGCCGGTGGGTTCTCCGTTCTCTAAAATTGGAATTGAACTGACTGACAGCATTTATGTGGTCCTCAACATGCGGATCATGACCAGGATCGGCAAAATCGTACTGGAAAAGCTGGGGAAGGACGGCGAATTCACTAAAGGCCTGCACAGCAAAGCCGACCTGGATATCAATCGCCGGTTGATTTTACATTTTCCCGAGGATAATACCATCTGGTCGGTAGGTTCCGGTTACGGCGGAAACGTTCTGCTGGGAAAGAAATGCCTCTCCCTCCGCCTGGGATCCTATCTGGGATACCGGGAGGGCTGGCTGGCGGAGCATATGCTTATTATGGGCATTGAGGATCCCAGCGGTTATATTGGCTATATTGCCGCCGCTTTTCCCAGTGCCTGCGGTAAAACCAACCTGGCCATGCTGGTTCCTCCGGAAGGGCTTAGGAAAAAGGGTTACCGTATCTGGACGGTAGGGGATGATATTGCCTGGATGAGAATTGATACCGATGGTACTCTCTGGGCGGTAAATCCCGAATACGGCTTCTTTGGAGTAGCTCCGGGCACTAACTCTAAAACCAATCCCAATATGATGGCCGCCATACAGAAGAACACCATCTACACCAATGTCTTATTGGAAATGGATAAGACCGTATGGTGGGAGGGGGGAGACCCGCCCATCCCTGAAGAAGGGATCGACTGGCAGGGGCGGCCGTGGAGGCCGGGAACGAGCGATCTGGGTGCTCATCCCAATAGCCGCTTTACCGTTCCCGCCATTCAGTGTCCGTCAATTACTAATCGGTTGGAACATCATCATGGAGTGCCCATCTCGGCCATTGTCTTTGGCGGGCGCCGTGCCAGATTGGCTCCTTTGGTTTATGAGGCCTTTACCTGGCAGCACGGTGTATATGTGGGGGCCACCATGGCTTCGGAACGCACCGCCGCGCAGTACGGCAAGCAGGGTGAGGTGCGCCGCGATCCCATGGC
>Ga0315293_10003640_pt1 | contig 14864 bp, 13 predicted proteins | sample YL17G13_20_MG_FD_203071 | JGI IMG/M metagenome (GOLD analysis project Ga0315293, IMG submission 203071) | Sediment microbial communities from Yellowstone Lake, YNP, Wyoming, USA - YL17G13_20 | ecosystem: Environmental > Aquatic > Freshwater > Lake > Sediment | place: USA: Wyoming | collected... | reverse complement strand
GGCGGGGCTTGGTCTCGATACGCGCCTTCGGCGCACTCGACCGGCGCGGCTCTTGCTGGTCGAGTACCGGCGCAGCCGGTGTATCGAGACCAGCAGGGTCGCCGTAGTGCATCAACACGGCTTCGATGGACTGGCCGTCGTGCAGGCGGAAAAGAGTCTTGTGGGTCTGTTTATCGTTTGATTCGAGGAACTTGGTCGGCGTGAGGACATCGAAACGCAGGTTTTCGGACAGGCGGGTGCGGAGGAGGATTGGTAGATTGGTAAATTGGTCGGGAGCGTTCCAGAAATGCTGGTACAGCCCCTGCCAGAGTTGTTTGGCGCGGAAGGCGGGTTCGTCCCAGGATTGGAGCAGGGCGGTCAGGTCGGGGAGGTTGAGGTCGTAGAGGAGTTTATGGTTCAAGGGGTACTTCTACACCTAAAGTCTTTGAGACCTTGGCCTATAACTCGCCTTTGAAATTTCACAGACCCTAAAGGTCTCCTTGACTGACTCTCGTGACTCATTGCAAGACTCTCCTGCCAGACGTGACGAAGGTTCACGCGAAAGACCTTTAGGGTCTTTAACTTGCCAGAGAACACCCTATCCAACACGGACTGTGTAGCATCCCTTCAAGCATATCGCTATTTCTTTTTCAGTGCACAATCAATTTGCTCTTTCAACATTCGCTCCAATTCCGACTCATTAGGAAATGTTTCAATGACTACTTCCTTAATCGAAGCATTAGCCGTACCCAAAGCAGGCCGGATACTGTTTGCCGTACGTCTCAGAAAAGAATTGCGTTCCCGATGGAGAACATCGCTCTTCCCCATGACAATTAATATTGTCCAATCTCCCACTCGTAATTTTCGTTTTTCCCTGAAGGTAATATGATCACCCATAAGAGTGCCAAACACATCCGCCAGCAAAGTTTTAGGTTTATCAGTTGTCTCTTCAATTTCAACAAGAACAAAGACTTTCTGAGAATTATGTTCGACGACTGCAATATCTAAAAAGCTCAGTTGGGCTTCTCTGTTAAGTTCATCACCAAACCAGGATACGATTCTCCCAACGTTTTCATTTGACGAATCACCGTGATCAAAAAGAACATCGTAACCTCTATTCACTAAATACTGAGAGAGGTGAAGTGCGGTTTCGGCAGTCAGCTGACCATGTGGTTTCTTGTTCATCGGAACCTTCCCTTTTTGTTTGGCTTCCATATTTCTACAACTCTTCTTTAAACGCCCTACCCAGCACGGACAGCATCTGCGTAGGCTTCAGGACGTTCATGCTTGATCTGTTTCACAATTTTCCGAAATGGTAGATGAGTACATGGCCTGCCCGGAGCAATTTTCTCAATAAGTTTATTGATATCGGCGTTATCAGCTAGAACACTAGGAAACAACGCACGGAAATGTTTACCATGTAATTTTTTATGCCCAAAGTCGACTTGGGGAATACCAGTACCCCGCAGACGTCCGACCTTGTAACCGTGAGACTTTGCTATTCTGATTACATCGGATTGGAATTCATCGAATGTGTACATATCACAATTCTCCTTTAAACGCCCGATCCAACACGGACGGCATCAACGCGGACAATTCCTTCCCCGTCTCAACCTGCGCCTCTCGCAGCGCGGACACTTGCGCCTGCAACCCATCCAGGTATGCCACCAGCCGCCGCTTACAACCCATAGCGAAATGGGCGCAATAAGAGGAATTTGCCGGGTCCGACCATCTCAAATAATTCGCTCTGTCCGCCCGGATTATCCTTCCGATGTTTATAGAGAAATGCCTGGTAAGTCCCTTCGCCAAGGCCGGGACAGGTGCGCTGAAAATCTTCTTGTGTGAATGGTTCTTTGAGTTGTCCTTTTTTTACGGTCTGAACAATTGCTGAATAAACTTTATGATTTGCCATTTCACAATTCTCCTTTGAACGCCTTATCAAGTATTGACGGCATCAGCGCAGACAATTCCTTCCCCGTCTCAACCTGCGCCTCTCGCAGCGCGGACACTTGCGCCTGCAAGCCATCCAGGTATGCCAATAGGGTTATAACGTCCAACTGTGTTATTTTATCTCCCAATAAAGTTTTTCTATTCTAGGGTTTTCGGTTACAGAGTTAAATTTAACAAAGTATGATTTATTTGTATCAAGTGAAATTGACGAAAATATTTGATCTACAAGGCCTTGAAATGGACTCGCTTTGGATACAACCAGATACTGATAACACCAAGCATTTTGGGGCTTTAGAAGTTTACCAGATAAGATTTTAATAGAAATTTTCTGGCCCTGCATCATTACACTACCAATCACCATTCTCGGAGATGGAACAACTTTTCTGGGCTGGAAAATGGTAACAGGCCCACTTTTCGGTATTTTCTCTAGAGGTAATCTCGACGCCTTTCTTGCCATTTCATCAACGGCCTTATTATGCTCATTTTTTTCATGACCTTTAATCCATTTAATTTCTACATAAATACGATCTTTAACATATTTGGCTATCTGTTTTACCAAATCTTTCCACAAGTGCGCATCAGGTACAGGTCTGCCTCTACTTCTTTGCCATTGATTGCTACTCCATTCAAACATTGCACTTTTATAGTTATCGGCGACATACTTTGAATCTGTCAATATAACCACTTTGTTTATAGATAAAGTCAATTGCATGGATAGTGCAAGGTTTTTTCTGTAAATTCAAGATCAAGTGCTTCCTCTGAAGAAAAAAACAAGCTACTCTGAACCTTGAAAAGTCAAAAATGTTCTGCCTGTTAACCACTCATCACTGATCTCGCTGAGTACGGCAGATACCAATCGCAGGCAGGAAGCTGGGTTGGGGAAGATGCTCACCACGCGAGCCCTGCGGCGGACTTCCCGGTGTAGACGTTCCACGACATTGGTTGTGCGAACCAGGCGCCGGTGAGCGGCCGGGAAAGAGAAGATCATCAGTCCTTCCGGTATGTTCGCAGCCATCCATTCGGCCAGGCGGGAAGCAGTCTTCTGGTACTTCTCAACCGCCTTCACCAGGTAAGCCTCTGCGGTCGCACGATCTGGGGCGTTGAAGACGGTACGGATATCTTCGGCGACTTCGGCTTGCATCTCCTTGCGAGGCACATAAGCCTGGGCATTTTGTTGCAGATGGAACTGGCAGCGCTGCCAGGGAATGCCTCCGAAAACTGCCAGCCGGGCCGCACGCAGACCGGCATGGTCATCACTGGTGATGAGCTGCACTCCGCCCAGACCGCGAACTTTCAAGCTCTCCAGGAAGGCTCTCCAATGCACTTCGTGCTCGCTCAGGGACACAGAAACGCCTAGAATCTCGCGTTTTCCGTCCCGATTGACGCCCACGGCCTCCAAAACAGCCAGATGGCGCACCTGTCCATCCTCCCGCACCTGCTCGTAATAGGCGTCCAGGAACAGGTAGGGGTACTCGCCCAGCGCTCGGTTGCGCCATTTCTCCAAGTCTGTATCCAGAAGTGCGGCTGCATGGCTGACCTGGGTCGAAGACATGGCCACCCCGCACAACTTCTGCGCAGCACCTACTCGGTCGGTGACTGCCTTCACCTTGCGGGTGGAGACACCCTGCACGTACATCTCCGCCAGAGCCAGCAGCAGAGCTCGCTCGCTCCGCAAACCCTTCTCCAGCGCTTCCGGGTAGAACCCGCCTTCACGCACCTGTGGGATCGAGAAGGTGATGCTACCCACCCGGGTGTGGACCGTCTTCGGCTTGTAGCCGTTGGAATGCCCTTGACGTTCTTCGGTATGTTGATAAGGTTCTGCTTTCAGGTATTGCTGCCGTTCCGCCTGCATCGCGGCATTGATGAGCACTTGGATCAGTTCGGGCAGAATATCAAATCCTTGCTTGTTGATCCGTTCCAGAAGTCCAGCGGGTAGGGTAAAATCCTCTCGGTAGGTCATGGTGTCTCTCCTTTTGGTTTGGTCACCGTGAGGATAACACCTGACCTACTCTTTTGGGAAATTACAGAAAGAAGTTTACACTACTATTGCATGCGCACCGCTTCCTCCAAAGCCGCCGTGCAAGCTATTATCTCTATTTGCCCACTATTGACGTTTCGGTATCCTGCAGAGTAACTATCGTTAATAACTTCATCCCCATTCGAACTAATGGAAATTATCCTAATGCCCACTCCACCATTATTACTTGATGTAACCGAGCCATCCGTATAAATCGTTAACGTTCCTGTTTCAGTCAAATCAAACAACTTTTACTCTCCTGTTTGAGTACTACGCCTTTCTTGAAAGTATTACAACTCTCCCTTGAACGCCTTATCTAGAATTGACGGCATCAACGCGGACAATTCCTTCTCCGTCTCTGCCTGCGCCGCCCGCAGCGCGGACACTTGCGCCTGCAACCCATCCAGGTACGCCACCAGCTGCCGCTGTTCTTCCAGCGGGGGAACTCGACAGGGAAGTGACGCCACAATTTTTGAGTTTACCCCTTCGCGAGTTGCTCCACGTATCTCATCGCCAAGTTTATCTTCAATATCTTGAGACGCACGAATAAGCCAGTGAATATATCTTGGTTCTACGCGCGACTTGTCCAAAGCAACTCGAATTAGATGATAATTGAAAATCCATCCTTCGGCTTCTTTTGGAACAACACAACATCTTCCAACCGTTCCCATTCTGGCAAAGAGAATATCGCCTTCTTGCACCAAAAATCGAGATAATTGCTTTGCTTTTTCTTCCGAGATGAATTTCAACTTCCCAGTTTCTAACCCAGAATATTGAACATTGCCAATGGTTATGACAGGATGCCCAGTTTCAAGGAAGTCTCCTGAACCAAGTTGTGCACCAAATGGTCCAGTTTGAATACCATTTCTGCTTTCATCAACCAATTCACCTAATTCGGTAATTTTGCTATCAAGGTTTGAGAAAATCTTTCGCGCAGTTGCAAAGGCAAGAATTTCTGCTTCCTCGCTCGCCTCCCTGCGCAGGGACTGGGCTTCGGCGACGCGCCTCGCCAGCGACTCGATGCGCGCCACGATGCGGCGTTGCTCTGTCAACGGCGGCAGGGGGATTTCGAGCGGCAAAAAACGGCTGGCTTTGAGTTCGGTCTTAATGCCGCCCGGAAGGTTTTGCGTCAGAATTTCACGAAAAAAATTACTCCGAAAGAACCACCAAAGATATTGAATATCAACTTTTTGCTTGTTGAGAATATAAGAACTGTAATGAATGGTTGCCGCAATCGGGCTTTCTTCGCGTTCATCGTAAATTGCAATTGCGCCTTTGGCGGCATTGATACCCGATAAAACCAAATCGCCGGGGCGAATCAAAATCATTCCCGTCTTTGTGCCACCTTCGATTCGCGGTTCGATTTTCCCCTGTGCAAAACCAATTTTGCTGACAACAGAAATCGCGCCAGATTCAACGTCAAATAAATCTGGTACTTCTCTGCGTTCTGTCAGAACATCGCCAATTTTGACCTTCTGAAACTCAGCCATCACGCCCCCTCCGCCAGCAGGCGCTTGATTTCATCCATCAGCCCCGCAATCTGGCGCTCCTTGGCGGCGATGCTCGAAGCCAACTCGGCGGGTGGCAGGTGTTCCAGGTCGGCGGCGCGGCTTGGGTTTTTCACATCCAGGTTGGCCGAGAGTAAACTGCCATCCGGCGCGTATTTTAACACTTCTGTCACCGGCACGCGCCACGCCCGCCCGTTCTCAGTGCGGCTCTTCCACCAATTTTGGCAATCCGAAAATTCTTCATACCGGATTGGGCGCGTCTTGGTGTAGTTCTTCACACCTTCAGGCAAGGCCTGTTCGTAGAACCAGATTTCCTGGGTTGGCCCGCCGGCCTCAAAGAACAATAAATTGGTTGGAATACTTGCATACGGCGCAAACACCCCGGTGGGTAACCGCACGATGGTATGCAGGTTGAACTCACTCAGAAGTTCTTCCTTGATACGCGCTGCTACGCCGTCTCCAAAGAGTGTACCGTTGGGGACAACCACTGCCGCCCGTCCATGCTTGGGGGTGCGGCGCAACTTGCGCATGATGAGTTGCAAAAACAACAAGGCCGTCTCGTTGGTCTGCTTATCGGCCGGGAAGTTGTTGCGGATTTTGCTCTCTTCTTCACCGCCAAAGGGTGGGTTGGTAAGAATCACGTCCACGCGTTCACGGTCGCCGATTTCGCCGATCTTTACCGCCAAGGAATTCTCGTAGGCGATCTGCGGGTATTCCAATCCGCGCAGGAGCAGGTTCATCTGGCACAACAGGTAAGGCAGGGGCTTGGCTTCTATGCCAAAAATCGAATTGCGTTGCAGTAGGGCAAGATCCTCGACTGAAGCGCATTGCTTATGCAAATGTTCATAGGTTTCTACCAGGAAACCACCTGTTCCACAGGCAGGGTCGAGCACGGTCTCGCCCAATTGCGGGTCGAGGGCCTCCACCATAAAGCGCACCACGGCGCGCGGCGTGTAGAACTCGCCCGCATCCCCGGCCGCATCGCGCATTTCCTTCAACATCGATTCGTACAACGCGCTCAGGGTGTGGATTTCGTCTGACGAAGCAAAATTGATCTGATTGATCACAGTCAGCACTTCGCGCAGGATGTAGCCGTTGATCATGCGGTTGAGTGTGCCGCGAAAGACGTTGGCAATCACGTCGCGGCGGTCGCCGCCGTCCACCCCGCGCAGGGATTTGAGATAGGCGAACAGGCCGGGCCCGCGCACCCCATCGGGACGCACGGCCTCGTCATTGTTGATGAAGGCGATTAGGTCATCCCCCGTCAGACCGTCGGCGGGCGCGGCCCAATCCCGCCAGCGATACGGCGCTTCCATCGCGGGACGAAAAGCCTGCCCCGCCAATTCGGCCTCGGTCTGCCGGAGAGTTTCGGCGTCGTCTAAAAACTTCAGGAACATGATCCAGGTCAACTGCGGCAAGCGGTCAGTATCGCCTGAAAGCCCCTTGTCCTTGCGCATCTTATCCCGCGCCGATTTGACGATGGAGGCGAGGTGTTGTGGCGTTGTCTGGGCTTGCTGGGGAAGGGTTTTTGGTTTGGGCATGAGTTCCTTTTTTACCTTGGGCGTTTCTCCGCCCAACGCCGGGGGATAAATCGCCCCGGCTATGCTTGTGCAAGCCGCCTAAAGGCGGCTGAATGTTTTTAGTCCGCTTTAGCGGACTTCGTTACCCTGAGCCGGGCGGCTTAAGCCCCCGGCGGTCTAGGCGGCGTACAACATCGCCTGCATATTCGAGAGGGCGCTGCGCAGCTTCTCGGTTCCGCCGAACTTCTTGCTTATTTCTTGTGGATTGCCATGCTTCAAAATCGGTGGGACTTTCAAAATCTCAGGAATCCTGAACTGCGCCACGCCCAGATCAACGTATTTCTCCAGAATTTCATCCAATATCTGGCGCGCTTCGGGCGAGAATTTCTCGAAGAATCGGCGCTGGTCCTTACGCAAATAATCTGAACGCTCTCGGCGCGTCCGCAAGGGCGATTGGAAGGCAATATGACAGAGCAGATCGAAGGGATCCGCGTCGGGCTGTCCGCTTAGATCGAGCAGAGCTTCCAGTGCCACGCCGCGGCTTTCGAGGGCGGCGATCACTGCCGCGCGCTGCTGGGCATCGCTCCACTGAGAGCGCAAATCCGCCGCAGTGGTGTACATTCTGGATACCACTTCTGCCGTATATTCCGTGTACGTCACCACCCGCAGGCGATGTCCGTTCGGGTCGAGTTCGTAGACCACGTTGGCGACGACCTCAACCGAACCGTTGTCCACGTAGTACTTGCGCCGCGTGTACTTCTCATCATCCGTAAAGAGTGGTTTCTGTGGGGTTTCGCTGACGATACTGGCATCATCCAGCGATTCTTCGGGCTGAAGAATTTGCTCCGAGCCAGGCACTACTTCTCCCGCCGCGTCGATTTCTTCTTGCGTAGCAAGGGCGGGGTAGCCGTCAAACTGCGGGTCGGCAAAACGTTCCACTGCCGAGCCGGTGTAATCAATGATCTCAAAAAACAGCTTGCCGTAGTCGTCACGTACACGCGTCCCGCGCCCGATGATCTGCTTGAACTCGGTCATCGAATTTACTGTGCGGGCAATCGCGATCATGCGGCATGTCGGCACATCCACGCCGGTGGAGAGCAATTGCGAAGTTGTCACGATCGTGGGTGTTTGCTTTTCCACGTCTGTGAAACTGCTCAAATATCCCTTGCCTTCTTCGCCATCATCGGCTGTGATGCGCACAATATAATGCGGGTACTCGCGCATCAAGTCGGCATTGAGTTTTTGCAGTTGCACCATCATCTCCGCCGCGTGCTCCTGGTCGGCGCAAAAGACAATGGTTTTGGCAAAACGGTCGGTGCGCTTTAAGAAGTTGGTCAAATGATTGGCAATGGCGCGCGTGCGCGCCTTGAGAGCGATGTCGTGTTCGAATTGCGGCGTGCGATAAAGTTCATCCGGGATTTCACGCCCGTAACGGTCGCGCTGGCCCTCTTCGGGGCGGAAGCCGTCCAGGTCCCAATTCGTCACCACGCGGTGCACACGGTACGGCGCGAGAAAACCGTCGTCAATGCCCTGTTGCAGGCTGTACAGATACAGCGGGTTGCCAAAGTAGGTATATGTATCGCGGTTGTCTTCTCGTAAAGGTGTGGCGGTCATGCCGAGTTGCACCGCCGATTGGAAATACTCCAGAATTTCGTGCCAGTTGCTTTCCTCGCTGGCAGAGCCGCGATGACACTCATCCACGATGACCAGATCAAAGAAATCGGGCGGATATTCACGATATAGTCCCGGAATCCATTCGCGGTCATCCACGGCTTGATAAATCGCAAAGTACATATCGCGGGCGGTATTCACCTCACGTTGGATCTTATGCCGCGCGTCGCCGAAGATGGCGAAGTCTTTGGTGTAGGGATCGTCTACAAGAAAATTGCGGTCTGACAGGAACAAGATTTTTGGTCTGCGGCTTCCAACGCCCTTGCGTGTCCAACGCGAACTCCATAACTTGTAAGCAATCTGCGCCGCGATTTTAGTCTTGCCTGTGCCCGTCGCAAGTGTCAACAGCAGGCGCGGTTTGCCTGCCAGAATCTCTTCCACCGCGCGGTTGACGGAAATCTCCTGATAGTAGCGCAAGGGTTTGGTCGAGCGCACAGGGGCAAGCAGGGTCTTTGTACCCGGCGCGGTCAATGTCTCGTCAAATAATCGTCCCCACAAAGCCTCTGGAGCCGGAAAATCATTTATTTCATTTGTTTCGCCGCTGGTGAAGTCGAATTCGATAATCTCTTTGCCATTGGTGGCATACGCGAATTTCAGCCCCAGTATTTCGGCGTAGGCTTTGGCTTGCGGCAGGCCGTTTGCGGCATGGCGATATTCTGCTTTGGCTTCCACGATTGCAATTGGGAAATCGTGCCGATACCGTAAGATGTAATCCGCACGTTTTTGTTTCTTGCGCGCCGCGCGTCGTCCCGCCACCAGGATGCGTCCATCCGTAAAGGACACCTGCTCGCGGATCTGGTCATCGTCCCAGCCCGACTGGTGGAATTTCGGTATAACGTAGGTTCGACAGGTATCGGCTTCGGTCGGCATAGCCACTCAATCTTGTTGAGGCGGTCTTGCCTTGATTATACAATATTCTATCCACCCGCGGCCGTCGGGCCTCTGTCATATTGTGCGTTGTCACCCCTGAAAGTACCAGTAATCTACCTGGCCGTTACAGTCCATCAATCGTCTGTATCAACTCCCAGGTGAAGAACGCCTCGCGGCGCAGGGTATCCGGCTGACTGATCACTGGTTACTGGTCACTACTCACTCCACCAACGCCGCCAAATCCTCTGCCATCACATCTACCCTCGGCCTCCACGCTTCGGCCTGCTCGCGCGTGCTCACTCCGCTCAACACCAGCGCAACGGGACAACCCGCCGCCTGGCCGCCCGCGACGTCGGTCTCTAGGCGGTCGCCGACCACCAGGGTTTCTTCTTTTACGGTTCCTAATCGTTCGCGTGCCAGTTCGAGCTGGTAGGGAGCGGGCTTGCCGGCGTAGATCGGTTCGATGCCCGTCGCCGTGACGATTACCGATATCCATGCGCCTGCGCCAGGGATTTCGCCGCGCGGGGTGGGGAAGGTTTTATCCGGATTGGTGGCATAGAAGGGCAGGCCGCGCCGCACCAGCAAGGCAGCCTCGCGCATCTTGTTGTAATTGATCTGGCGGTCAATGCCCATCACCACCGCCTGGGCTTTTTCGGCCTCTTCCACCGGCAGCAACTCGAAGCCTTTGTCGCGCAGGGCTTTCATCACCCCTTCTTCGCCGATGGCAAAGACCTTTATGCCCTCACCATCTCCCCCACCCCCCCTTCCTCTCCAAGTATTTGGAGAGGAAGGGGGGCGCGAAGCGGGGGGAAGGGGAGGAGAGAATCGCCTTGCCAGCAACTCCGCCACCACCAGCGATGAGGTTACCACCTGCCAGGTTTCAGCCTGCACGCCAAAGCCGGCCAGGCGTTCGCTGTACTGTTCCGGCGTGCGCGTCCCGTTATTGGTGGCGAAAACCACTTTCAAGCCGCGTTGACGGATGCGCGCAAAGATCGCCGGCAAGTCGCCGATTGGGCTGGAGTCCTTCCACAGGACGCCGTCCATGTCCAGAATGAGTGATTTGATATTTGGCGGGATCATTTTCTAATGGGGGTAAGGAACCCGTTTTCTCCGAGAAAACGGGTTCCTGCTGCTCACTGATTACTGCTTACCGATCACCGACCACTGGTTACTTCTTGGCGGGCATTTCCAGCACCTGATCCACCAGTCCGTATTCGACGGCCTGTTTGGCGTCCAGGTAGAAGTCGCGGTCGGTGTCTTTCTTGATGACATCCACAGGCTGGCCGGTATGTTTGGACAGGATATTGTTCAATAGAGTTTTCATCCGCATGATCTGCATGGTTTGGATCTCGATGTCTGTGGCCTGACCCTGCGCGCCGCCCAGCGGCTGGTGCAAGTGGATGGTTGAATTGGGCAGGGTGTAGCGGCGGCCTTTCGAACCAGCGGCCAGCAGCACGGTCCCGAAAGAGGCGGTCACGCCGACGGCCACCGTGCTGATCGGGTTGGCGATCATCTGCATGGTGTCGTAAATGGCCAAGCCGGAATAGATCACGCCGCCTGGCGTGTTGATGTACATCTGGATCTCACGTTCAGCATCCTCGTGATTCAAGTACAACAATTGAGCCACGATCAGGTTGGCAACCTGGTCGTCAATCGGCATTCCGACGAAGACGATACGTTCTTTTAGCAACAATGAATAGATGTCATAGCCGCGCTCGCCGCGCCCAGAAGTCTCGTAGACATATTGCATCTTGAAATCGGGAATTGACATGGTTTTCTCCATTTGTCGAAAAGGGTGAATCTTATGCTCCCGGCTCAGGTTCGGCCGGTTTCTTTGCCGCCAGCTTACGCCTAGGCTTCGCCTCACCTTTCGAGGCTTTTGCTTCTGAGGACTTTGTCCCGGCGGCTTTCACGGCAGCCGTCGTCGCTTTCTTTTTCGCCGGTTGCTTCTTGGGTCTTTCCTCAGTCTCTTCAACCGGGAGCTCTGGAGCCAGGCCGAGGGCAATATCTTTCAAGCGGGTCAGGGTCTGCTGCGTGATGGCTCGACCAGCTGACTCCATCGTGATCGCCTCTTGTAGTTTCTTCGGGGGTGTGCTCTTGCCGCGCATCGCCTTTTGATAATCTTCACTGCCCTTCAGCTCGCCCATGGTCTGCTGGATCGCGGTGTTTAACGTTTCTTCGCTGATCTCGATCTTTTCGGTGAGTGCAATCTCGTCAAGGATGAGCCTGCGCTCCAGGCGATTGATGGCCGCTGGTTTTACTTCCTCGGCGATGAATTTTTCATTATTCATCTCGCGCATCTTTAGATAAGCTTCCAGATCGAGATTCTGGTCGGCCAGGCGTGCCACGAAATCGTCTGTAACGTGCTCGACCTCGTGATCCAGGACTTGTGGTGGGTATTTGACCGTCGCCCCTTTCTTGATCTCGTCAATCAGCTTGACGAAATAGCTATCGTCGTAGTCTGCTTTCGAGCGTTGGGACAGGTTGGCGCGCACCACATCCCGCAGCGCTGATAGGCTCTCGAAGCTGCCAACCTTCTTGGCAAATTCATCGTTCAGCTCAGGCAGCTTGACCCCCCGCACGGCCTTGATGGTCACAATGAATTTGACCGTCTGGCCGCGTAGATTTTCTTCTTTGTATTCTTGATCGAACTTATGGGTAAAGCTCTTGCTATTGCCAATCTCCAGACCGAGCAGATTGTGCGAAAAACCCGCGAACGGCCACTGGTCTTCTTTCTCGTCCGGGCGAACGAAAACCGGATAACCTGGGCGGTCAATGACTGGCGCTTCGCCTTCCTCAGTCTTAGCTTTGACACCGAGGATGTCGAGCATGACGAAATCACCCTCCTGCACCGGGCGTTCGACTGAGTCCATTGTGCTGTAAATGCGGCGAAGTCCGTCAATCTCCTCGTCCACTTTATCTTCACCCGGTGCCTGCCACTCGTAAGGCAAGCGGATCGAGCGGTAGCTGCCCAGGTCAACAGTTGGCTCGAGGGGCACGGTGAAGATAAACTTAGGTGGTTCCAGGCTTTCGACTTTTTCAAGGATGCCAGGAGCGGCCGGCTCGACTTTGACCTGCTTGAGCGCTTCTGGATAAACTTCGTCCACGAGAAGTTCGACAGCATCCTCAGTGATCGCGGCATCGCCATAATGCCGCAGAACGACCTCGTAAGGCGCCTTGCCGGGACGGAAGCCTGGGATCTTGGCGCGTTCGGAGATCTTGCGAGCAGCGCGATGCTTGGCTCCTTCCAGGCGCTCGGCTTCGATCTTTACAGTCATGGTGACCTGGTGGTCATCTCGGGGTTGGGTTTCGATTTTCAAAGTTGAATCCTTTGTGTGACTTGGTGTCCTCGTGCCCACGTTCTTTGAGGGTCGCGTTGAGGAAGGTGGGGAAGGCGGGACTTGAACCCGCACGCCTTGCGGCACATGATCCTAAGTCATGCCTGTCTGCCAGTTCCAGCACTTCCCCATTTAGTCAAATGGTCGGATATTTTGATAGCCTAACAGCGCGACGGAATTATAAGCGAGGGGCAGGGGGGCGTCAATAAAAGATATGCTGCCGTTAACCAATCGCTGATATAATCTGGCGGCTTTTGGCGGCGCGGCGTAAACCGGATTGACAATCCGACCCACATTATCAGGATCAAGGAGCAACGATGTCTCGCATTATCAACCTAGAAAGCGCCGGGAAAGAGCGGACGCGCCTGACACGCGCCATTGTGCTGGCCATTCGAGAATTAGCTCGCCAAAACGGAACTGGCGCGGAATCGCGCGACCTGGCTGCATATATCGCCTTGTCACTGCGCGTTATCGCCGACACGATTGACGTTTCCGTCGCAGCCTGGGAAAAGCGCGGCTACTGGGTCAAGGCTGACCGCTTTCGCATGGATTGGCTGTGGGCCGGACAGTTAGCTGAGAAATTACGCCTCGCCCTCTTGAACGAGGATTGGGGAACAGTCGCCGCGCTTGCCGCGCGGTCTGCCCAGAAGTTGAACAAGGTGAGCGTGGGCGAGAATAACCGGCTTGGCAAGCCGTGGTCGGGAGCCTGGCAAGAATTGCAGCGCAGGTGAGACAGTCACTTCTGAAATGACTGTCACCTGCGCGTTCCTGGCGCAGCGCTAAGGCACCGTGTACTTGATGATCAATTTGGGCGTTCCCAGGCGCACCTGGTCTGCCACTCCGCCGCCGTTGGATAGTTTATCAGGGAATTGTAGCCGGAATTGAATGCGCGTTGAGCCTAATTTCGATTGCAAGGAAACCTTGAAATCGTTATCCACGGCGATAGTATCCAAACTGGTCTGATCGCACATCACAATGAACGCGCCCGATGGCGCGCCGCCGAAGAAATCGCTGGCATCCAAAGGAATGTAATCTTGCTGATAAACATCCAGGCAGCCTAAAGTGATAAAGGGATCGCCGATGGTCGTGTATCCCTGCGATAGATCCATTGCCCCTTCTACGATTGTTGCAGTCTTGGGGATCGCTGAGATGTCAAAGCTAAGGAAGATTTGCGAGCTGAAATTGTCCGTCGTATCACCAACGTGGATCTCGTTTTTGATATCGCCGTTCGAGCGCACCGATCCGCTTTCCGCGGCGACAAAATCCAGGGTCAGCATAAGTGGCAGCGTGGGATCAACCTTAATTGCAACCCAGAATAGCTCGCTACCTCCCAGCCCAAACAGGACGCCGTTGGGGTCGCGCAGCCTCCAGAACCCCTTGTAAGCGCCAGCGGTTGGCGGAGCCTTCAAGTTGATGGAAACGTCGAGCGTCCCTCCCGGCGCGACTATGCCGGAAGTCAGCGGCTGGCTTGCAGGTCCGCTCATGGCGTTGTCATGATCGAATACCAGTTGATAGGCAGAGTTCCAGGTGCAGGTGCCAATGTTTTTCAGCCGCCAGGTCTTGATGAAGTTTTGGTTGGGGGCCATGGCGGTTCCATCTGGAATGGTCACGTCGCCAGCGAACCAGGCCGCGTTGCATGGGATGGGAGTCGGCGTGGCGGTACGCGCCGTTATCGGCGCGATGATTGCCGTCGAGGAGGAGAGGATCGTCGGGGAGCCCGCAACGGTCGGCGGCGCTTGGGTCTGCGACACGCGTGTCAGGTCGGCATCCACCGTGTGCGCAGCGAGGGTAAACGCCGCTTCCGGTCGAGTTGTCGTTTCGCTTCTTGGCAGATGGCAGCCTGCCAGAACGAAAATGAACAGGACGGCAAGCACAAAGCGAATTGATTTCATGCCCGTTCCTCCTCAAAACGAATGAAGTCGTCACTGCAATAATCAAGCGGGTGTGGATTGACGCGGCCTGCCCTGGCGGGCTAGGCCAGGGAGAACGCGGATTTATTGGTTTTTCTGCG
>Ga0315293_10003639_pt1 | contig 14865 bp, 11 predicted proteins | sample YL17G13_20_MG_FD_203071 | JGI IMG/M metagenome (GOLD analysis project Ga0315293, IMG submission 203071) | Sediment microbial communities from Yellowstone Lake, YNP, Wyoming, USA - YL17G13_20 | ecosystem: Environmental > Aquatic > Freshwater > Lake > Sediment | place: USA: Wyoming | collected... | reverse complement strand
CGGTAATCCTCATCAGTTCTTATAACTTTAATTTTAAAGGCCATGATTCTCCTCACTTATTCCAATTCATATATTCTTGATGAGTTCCAATTTTTTTTATTAAAACAATTTTGTTTTTATAACTGACTTGCACAAGTAATCGGTACTTATTTCCTTTTAAATTAAAAATAACATGATTATTTGGTAAAAAGCTTGCCGTACGGTATCGTTGTTTTATATCTAACGGTTTTATCCAGTCTGCCAAACTTACTTCAGAATACCAGGAATCAATTTGTGAACCCACTTCAGAATACTTTTTTTTAAATTCATCGAGCATTTTCTTACCAACAATTTTCATTTATTAACCAATTTCAACCAATCCCATCATTGTTCCCATTATGGGAATAAGATATCATATAATCTAACCCTTGTCAAGATCCTACACTATTGACTTTTACTCGCCAGGGGGTTAAACTAATAAATTAATTCCGGCGAAGAAAAGAAACTCCAAAAATCAAGGATTATCCATGACTGAAAACAAAAATGCCGCCGCGAACAAAAGTGAAAGCTTTGCCGATCTGCTGAATGCCTCCATGCCCGCGACGGTCCGGATCAAAGTCGGCGAAGTGACCGAAGGCAAAGTCATTTCCATCGGCAAGGAAAACATATTTTTGGATTTGGGTGCGCACGCGGAAGGCATGCTCGACAGAGAAGAGTGCATGCACCAGGGCCAATTGGCCCTGAGAGAAGGCGACGCCGTCCAGGTTCTGGTCAGCGCCTTCAGGGAAGGCATATTCCATTGCACCAGCCGTTTGCGCCAAGCCAGCGGGAGCGAAGGATGGCAAGCCAAGGATTCACAGGCCCGGCTGCTGCTGCGGGAAGCTTTCAGTAAGGGCCTGCCGGTGGAAGGCAAGGTGAAATCCATGCAAAAGGGCGGTTTTGAAATCCTTATCCTTGGCCAGAAATCGTTCTGCCCGATCTCCCAGATCGAAAAAAATTACTGCCAGAGTCCGGAAATTCATCTCGATAAAACCTATACGTTCCAAGTCATGCAATACGAGGAAGAGGGCCGCAACATCGTGGTCGGGCGCAAGGAACTGCTCCAGGGCGAGGAACAGGAAAGATCCCAACAACGCTGGCAGGAACTCGAGGTCGGCCAGGTGCTTGACGGGACCGTGACTTCAGTGCACGACTATGGCGCCTTCGTCGACATCGGCGGCGTCGAAGGGCTGCTGCATGTTTCGGAAATCGCCTACCAAAAAACGCCGAACGCCCAGGCCGCGCTGAGCGTCGGACAAAAGCTGGGCGTGGCTGTCATCAAGCTGGACCGCGAAGCGAAGAAAATTTCCCTCAGCCTCAAGGCGCTGCAGGCTGATCCCTGGATCGCTGCGGCAGAAAAAATCGCTGTCGGCAGAGAATTTCCGGGCGTGATCCTGCGCTTGAAGACGTTCGGCGCATTCGTCGAATTGTTTCCCGGGGTGGTCGGACTGCTGCATGTCTCACAATTGGGCGCGAATCGCCGCATCAGCCATCCCAAGGAAATCCTCGCCGTCGGCCAGACTGTCAATGTTCGCGTCCTGTCCGTCAACCTGGAGCAGAAAACCATCTCTTTGACCATGGAAGAAGCTACGGTAGACTACCGTGACGAACTTGCGCAGCTCAAGAAAAAGCAGGAAGAAGGTTTGAACGCCAAAGATGGCACAATGGCCGCCCTGTTGGATTCGGCGATCGCCGGCAAAGGCGATTCGGCTGACTAAAAGATATTCCCCTTTTTCAGCCCCGATCGGGCGTAAATCAGGCGCATGACCTCGGTGGCCGTCTCTTCGATCGACTTGTAGGTGACATCTAGAATCGGCCATTGCCCATGCTCAAACAAGCGCACGGCATAGAGCACTTCGCGGCGGATCTGCTCGATGTCGATATAGCTGGAATACATGTCAGTGTTCAACTTCATCTGCCGCTGGCAGCGGATCACCTCCAGCCGCCTAGGATTGATGGTCAGGGCTATGATCTTTTTTGGGTCGATCTCATGCAATGCTTCCGGCAGTTCCTCATCCGGCATGACCGGGATATTGGCCACCTTCCAGCCGCGGTAGGACAGATAAATGCTGACCGGCGTCTTGGACGTGCGCGAAACGCCCAGCAGGACAATTTCGGCGCCGGCAATGCTGGACAGTCCGATGCCGTCATCGTGCTTGATGGTGAAATCAACCGCCTCGATGCGCTTGAAATAGTCGCTGTCCAGTTGGCGGAAAAGTCCGGGTTTGGCCATGGGTGAAATTTCCAGGAGATCGGACAAGCGGGTCAACACCGGCCCCAGGATATCCACGGTGGGCACTCCGTTCAAGCGGCCCAGTTCGGTGATTTTTTGACGCAGCTTGGGCGATGCCATGGTGTAGATGATCACGCCGTTGACCGACGAAGCACGCTGGAAGATATCATACACTTTTTTCAAGGTACGAACATTGGAAAAGGTCTCCAACGTGATCTGGGTGGTCGTGAATTGGGTCAACGCAGCCTGGACAACGGTCTCGCAGGTCTTGCCCGTGGCATCGGACACCGCAAAAATATAACGTTTGAACTCCTTGTCCGGCTGAACCATAAAAAAACACTACCCTCCCACCGCGAAAAAGTCAACTTGCGCAGGTCGACCCGTTTTTATCCGCGCTGCGCGCATTTGAACAAAAATCAACATATCTGCTATAATAGTACAACATGTTTAAATTCATCATTCGCAAAATATTCGGTACCCAGACGGAACGTGATCTGAAACGCCTGCAGCCCAATGTCCTCCGCATCAACGAACTCGAGCCCGCCATGCGGCAGATGAGCGATGAACAGTTGCGCGCAAAAACCGACGAATTCAAGAAACGGGTGCATGACGGTGAGTCGCTCGAGGACCTTTTGGTGGAAACTTTCGCCGTAGTGCGCGAAGCGGCGCGGCGCACCCTCAACATGAGGCATTTTGACGTGCAGTTGCTGGGCGGCATGGTGCTGCACCAGGGAAAGATCGCCGAAATGAAAACCGGCGAGGGGAAAACCCTGGTCGCCACCTTGCCCGCCTATTTGAACTCGCTGAGCGCAAAGGGCGTGCACATCGTCACCGTCAACGACTATTTGGCCGGCCGTGACTCGAAATGGATGGGCAAAATATACCAATTCCTGGGCCTTTCCGTGGGCGTCATCCAGCACGAAATGGACGACCAGCAGCGCCAGCAGGCCTACGCCTGTGACATCACCTACGGGACCAACAATGAATTCGGCTTCGACTACCTGCGCGACAACATGAAATTCGACGTGCAAAGCCTAAGCCAGCGCGAATTCAATTTCGCCATTGTCGATGAGGTCGACTCCATTCTTATCGATGAAGCGCGGACGCCGCTGATCATTTCGGGCCCTACCGAGCAATCCACCTCCTTCTTTTACCGGGTCAATGAATTCGTTGTCCGCATCAAACGCAGCAAGGAACTCTTCGAATTGGACGAGAAATCCAAGACCGTGGTCCTGACCGAAATCGGCATCAGCGAGGCCGAGAAGTTCTTCCACATCGACAACCTCTACGATCTGCCGAACATGGAGTTGCTCCACCAGATATATCAATCGCTCAAGGCGCACTTGATATTCAACCGTGACGTCGATTACCTGGTCAAGGACGATCAGGTCCTGATCGTCGATGAATTCACCGGCCGCATCATGCCCGGCCGCCGCTATTCCGACGGCCTGCACCAGGCATTGGAGGCCAAGGAAAACGTCAAGGTCGAGCAGGAGTACCAAACCCTGGCCACCATCACCTTTCAAAATTATTTCCGCATGTACAAGAAGCTCGCCGGCATGACCGGCACGGCCATAACCGAGGCGCCGGAATTCGACCATATCTATCACCTGGACGTCGTGGAGATCCCCACCAATCAGCCCCTGATCCGCACCGAGTACCGCGACGTGATCTACGGCAGCAAGGAGGAAAAATGGGATGCCGTGGTCAAGGAAATCAAAGCCTTGAACGAGAAGGGCCAACCGGTCCTGGTCGGGACGATCTCCATCGAGAATTCGGAGCTGCTCAGCCGCAAGCTGCAAAGGGAGAGGATCCGCCACGTGGTGCTGAACGCCAAATATCATGAGATGGAGGCCGAGATCGTGGCCCAGGCCGGCCGCCTCAATTCGGTTACTATCGCCACCAATATGGCCGGGCGCGGCACCGACATCCTGCTGGGGGGGAACGTCGAGGCCCTGCTCAGGGAGGAGTTGAAGAAGAAAGGCTTCAGCCTGGAAACGGCGCCGCCGGTGGTGGCGGAAAAAGCCCATAATGAAATCAACGAGCAGGTGAGCCGCGAGCATGAAGCGGTGATCGCGCGCGGCGGCTTGCACATCCTGGGTACCGAGCGCCATGAAGCCCGCCGCATCGACAACCAGTTGCGCGGCCGCTCAGGCCGCCAGGGCGACCCCGGTTCATCCCGTTTCTACATCTCCCTGGAAGACGATCTGATGAAAATCCTCGGTTCGGACCGGGTGCGCGGGATGCTGGTCAGGGCCGGCATGAGCAACGGCGTGCCCCTGGAAAACCGGTTGGTATCGCGGGCCATTGAAAACGCCCAGAAGCAGATCGAAGGCCAGAATTTTTCCATCCGCAAACACTTGCTTGAATACGACGACGTGATGAACAAGCAGCGCCAGCATATTTATGCGCTGCGCCGTGATATTCTTTTCGGCAAGGATTTCAAGGATTACATTCTCGAACTCAGCGACGACCTGTACAATGAAATTTTCACTTTTCACATCGACGAAAACAAGGATGCCAGCGAATGGGACTGGGAAGCCTTCCAGAAAGAAATCCAGATGCAGTTCGGCCTGGATGCCAAGCATATCATCCGGGAGGATTATCACGATTTCCCCCCCTTGCTTTTAAAAGAAAATATCCTGAACGGCATCAAATCCTTTTATGCGGAAAAGGAAGCGGCTGTAGGTTCCGAGCAGATGCGCGAGCTCGAACGGATGATCATGCTGCAAGTGACCGATTCTCAATGGAAGGACCATTTGCTCAGCATAGACCACTTGAAAGAGGGCATCGGCCTGCGCGGTTACGCCCAAAAGGATCCGCTCATCGAGTACAAGAAGGAAAGTTACGACATGTACGAAGCCCTGCTCAACCGCATCGATGAGGAGATCCTGCGTTTCCTCTTCCTCTTCCGTCCCGTGAGCGACGAAGAAATAGAGGATTGGCGCAAGAAAAAGAAAACCAAGGCGGCCGCGCCCATGTTCAAGATGCCGGGCAAGAAGAATAAAAAAAGAAGATGAAAGCGAAAGATAAGATAATTGCCGCCGAAGGATTGACTTTCGACGACGTACTTCTGGTGCCCGACTATTCCGAGGTTCTGCCCAACCAGGCCGATACCGCCACGAAATTTTCGCGGCATATTCTATTGCGCATCCCCCTGGTATCGGCGGCCATGGACACCGTTTCCGAATTTCGGATGGCGATCGCAATGGCCCAGCTCGGTGGCATGGCCGTCATCCACAAGAACCTGAGCATTGACGAGCAAGCCGGAGAGGTCCTCAAGGTAAAACGTTCGGAATCGGGCATGATCGCCAATCCCATCACCCTTCATCCGGACAACACGATCCAGCAGGCCTTGCAATTGGTAAAGGAAAAAGGGATTTCCGGACTGCCGATCATCGACGAGCAGGGGAAATTGGTCGGGATTTTGACCAACCGCGATTTGCGCTTCGCCACCAACACCAACGAAAAAATATCCACGATCATGAAAGCAAAGAATTTGATTACCGCCCCGGTCAATTTCACCATGGCCGAGGCCAAGCACCTGCTGCATGTCAACCGCATAGAGAAACTTCCGGTGGTCGACCGGGATAATTTTTTGAAAGGCCTGATTACCTTCAAGGATATTTTAAAAACGGAAAAATTTCCTTCGGCTTCCAAAGACAAGATGGGCCGCCTGCTGGTTGGGGCTGCGGTCAGCACCGGCAGCGACACCATCGAGAGAGTAAAAGCCCTGGTCGAAGCCAAGGCCGACGTGATTGTCATCGACACATCGCACGCCCATTCGCGCAAAGTGTTGCAAACCATTGAAAAAGTCAGGTCGACGGCCGATGGCTTGGACCTAGTCGTGGGCAATATCGCTACGGCTGCCGCCGCCAGGGACCTGCTCAAACTGGGCGTAGACGGCATAAAAGTCGGAATCGGTCCGGGGTCCATCTGCACCACCCGGGTGGTCACCGGAGCCGGGGTGCCGCAAATCTCGGCGATCATGGCCGTGGCCGAGGAGACCGCCGGCCGCGTGCCGGTGATCGCCGACGGCGGAATAAAATTTTCCGGGGACGTGACCAAGGCCCTGGCCGCCGGAGCGGATGTGGTGATGATCGGCTCCATCTTGGCCGGAACCGACGAAAGCCCTGGAGAAATGATCATTTATCAGGGCCGCTCCTACAAAAAATACCGCGGCATGGGCTCCATTGCCGCCATGAAAGCGGGCAGCCGTGATCGCTATTTTCAGGAAGATGAATATTCGGAGTCCAAGCTGGTCCCCGAGGGGATCGAGGGGCGGGTTCCTTACCGAGGCACGGTCATGAATCTGATTCCCCTCCTGATCGGCGGCGTAAAGGCCGGCATGGGTCTTACCGGTTGCCGCTCCATCGAGGAATTAAAGAAAAAATCCCGCTTCATCCGCATCACCCATGCAAGTCTTAAGGAAAGCCATGTTCACGACGTGATCATTACCGAGGAATCGCCTAATTATCGTTTGGATTAGGAGAAAAAATGAAAACTAAACTCCTGGGTACATTGTTCCTGCTGATGAGCATGGGCATCAATGCCAATCAAGTAAAAATAGCACAATTCGGCGCCGGGATCAGGGGAGGTGCTTTCGGCGTCCCCAACGCCTTGCTGGACCTGGTGTTCTTTGAACATCCGCAACTAAAAGGAAATTCCTTTGCCTTTGAAATCCATTCCTATGGCACTCATGGTCCAAAGTCGGTCTTTAGCGGAATTTATTGCCTGGAATACAGCCGCATGGAAGGCAATGGGTATTTCCGCAACGAACAATTCAACAACCGGCTGTTCGGTTCCGGCGAGATCACCCAGATCAGTTTTACGGCGACTATTCTGATGCACATTTTTCCCAGTTCTCCGATCCATCCGTATATCGGGGGCGGAATCGGCATCGGCCGGTTCAGTATCTTTGCTGAAGGATCGTACATGGACGAACTGGGCACCACCATCCATGAAACGTTGGATAAAAAATTATTCCTGCCGGTAGGACATATTCCAGTCGGCATCATGGGCAACATCGATGATAAATTCATTCTGCGTGCGGAGGCCGGATTTAAAAACGGTTTTTATTTCGGCGGCAGTCTGGTGTTCAACTTCTAAAGCACTGAGCCAATGATAACCGAAAAAGAAATCTCCATTCGCAAAAAATATCTTGCCGCCGGGGAGCTGGATGACGGAAATGACCAAAAGCAATATCCCTGAAAAACTTACTTTCCGGCGCAAGGAAGTCATGCAGCTGGCTAAACTTGACGGCCGGGTGTTGGATTATTGGGAAAAGGAATTCGCATTCTTCACTCCGGTTACCAACCAGAGCGGCGAAAAATTTTACAGCCGCCGGGATGTTGAGATCATCATGAAGATCAAAGAGTGGCTGGGCCGCGATAAATGCGACAAGAACAAGATTAAAGAAATGCTGTTGCAGAACTTCGGCGAAATCAACAATGTCCAAAATACCTCTGCGCCGGAACCGCTTGACCGCGAAAAAGTAAAAAGAATCCGCCGCGGCCTGGACGAAATATTGACTTTACTGGCCAAAGATGATAAAAATTGATTGAGCCGGGGCGTAGCGCAGTCTGGTTAGCGTACACGCTTGGGGTGCGTGTGGTCGGTGGTTCGAATCCACTCGCCCCGACTTAATTTAAATTTCTACGGACAGCATGAAAACCATTTTATTAACCAATGACGATGGATTCTATTCCAAGGGCTTAAGTTCTTTAAAAACGATTCTTGAAAAAAAATACCACGTCTGGGCCGTGGCGCCGGACAGTGAAAAAAGCGCCATCAGCATGGCCTTGACCCTGAATCAACCGCTGCGCGTCAACCAGGTAGAGGCGAACGTCTATGCCGTGAACGGCACGACCGCCGACTGCGTTAACATCGCCCTGCAGAAAATCCTTCCCCAAAAGCCCGATTTCATCGTTTCCGGAATGAACCTGGGCGAAAATCTTTCCGAAGATGTTTTCTTTTCCGGGACGGTGGGCGGCGCCTTTTCCGGATTCCTTTACGGAATTCCGTCATTGGCGGTTTCTCTGATCGCGGGGCTGGGCCAGTATCAGCAGCAAACCTTTGAATTCGACCAGGGAGCGGAAATCACGGCCAAAATCCTGGAAAAACTATTCACCTACGACCATGATAATGTTATTTACAATTTGAATATCCCTTTTCCCAACCGGGGTGAAATCGCCGTTTCCTCTTTAGGCAGCAAACGCTATACCCCGGACATCGTGGAAAGAACCGACCCGCGCGGCCGCAAATATTACTGGATCGGGACCGGAACTCCGAATTACAGCTACCAGGAAGGAAGTGATATCTGGGCCGTGCAGAACCAATATATTTCCTTGAGCATCATCAAGTATGATCTGAATTCCCAGACGGAATTAAGGCGACTGACGTCCGCGTTCAAGCAATTCAAACTGTAACCCCGGGCAGCAGCTCTTGCTATCCTATTAAAATCTCTCTGGCTTCCTGCAAAAGCGATTTCGGGACCATGATCTTCACCTTGCCCAGACCATTCATGGTGATCCCGAAGATATGGCCCGCCGATTCGAATTTCAACAAGACCGGGATATTGAAATTTTCCAGCTTGGACTTGACGATTTCAGCCTCCATAGTGCCTTCGACCGTCAAAAGTTCTTCAAGATCCATTTCCATCATCATGCATTCACCAGGCGCTGCAAATGGGTTAGGAGTCGGGTATCCTTATTTGAGCTTTTCGCGGAAATAGATGAAAAAGACCTGCATGCCCAATTCCCGGCTGTCATTATTCCCGGCAAATGTCTTGGCTGGCACAAAAACCTTGTCTGTCTCAAAGCGCAGGAAAAATTCGTCGCCGGCGCCCATCTGTTCAGGGCTGATAGTGTATTCCTTGGAGAAATGGGGCTCTGCGGGGACGAATTCCTCGAGGAGAGAATCGTTGATTTTCAAGGTGATTTTTTGATCCGATAGAATCGATTTATTCACCCCGCCCTTGATGATTAAGGTGCATTCCTTTTTCGGGTTCTCGATGATGCAAACCGATTTTGCCATGGTCCAGCGCCAGCTACGGTGGAACAAGTCCTTGGCGTTGACATCGGTTTCAAGCCCGTTCCAACCCTCATCATAGACGATTTCCGGAGCATTGAACGAGGCTGGCTGGATGTTGAGTTTTTTCTCGAACAGGGCAAGCGGTTTTTCCTTGTCAGTCGCTTTCAGGTCATACAAACCAACGGTCAGCTTCACTTCTTCCGAGCCTTCAAAGTCGACATCAAACTCGTTCAAGAACTGCGGGATAAACAAAACACGTGAATATTTCAAATCCTCATTCGGCCCCCAGGCGCTGGTTTTCTTCTCCAGCACATGGTCATCCTGCAGCAGCATTTCCTTGCTGTTTACCCGCCAGAAATGGACGAATACATCGTAATCACGGGTAAGCTTTTTAAAGTCATTCGCGGTTTTGAATTCATAATCCATTTTCAGGTACAGGGAATCGGTAACCGAATCGGGAGTGAGCGTAAGCCGCAAATCAATGCCCTGGCGATCGGCTTTTTTACCGCAAAAAGAAAACAATAACGCTATCGGTAAAATCGTGACCAGAATTATTCGTTTCATGAAACCTCCTAAGATCTTGCTTTAAATTTAACATATTTATGGGGAAAAAGCAAGTTGTCGTACCGGTACGCGAAGCAAAGAGCAGCCCTTCCAGATGCCCGTTCGCGGGAGGGAAAACAAAGAACGAAATTATTTTTTGTTTTTGCCGATGTCTTCAAATTCGGCGTCGATGACTTCGCCCTCACTGGGGGCGGAATCAGCTCCCTGTGCATTCCCGGCGTCCGCCCCGCCCTGAGACCCTTTTTGAGCCCCGGCAGTTTTGTACATCTCGGTGGACAGTTTGCTGGTCAGCTTGTTGATGCTTTCGATTTCATTCAGTATCTGCTGGTTTTCTCCCTTTTCAACCACTTCCTTGGCATGCTTCACCGCCGACTCAACCTCGCTGGCCATGGATTCGGGAATCTTATCCTTGTTTTCTTTGACTAGTTTTCCCAAGGAATAGGACAACTGGTCCAGCTTGTTGCGGTTTTCAATGGCGTCTTTTTTCTGCTGGTCTTCGGCGCGGAACTTTTCGGCATCCTTGACCATCTTATCTATTTCTTTTTCATTCAGTCCGCTGGAAGAAGTGATGGTAATGGCCTGCTGCTTGTTGGTAGCCAGGTCCTTGGCCGAAACGTTCAGAATGCCGTTGGCGTCGATGTCAAAAGTCACCTCCACCTGCGGAACCCTCCGGGGCGCCGGCGGTAAACCGGGTAAATGAAACTTGCCCAAGGTACGGTTGTCACGGGCCATTTCCCGTTCACCCTGCAAGACGTGGATTTCCACAGTGGATTGATTGTCTTCGGCGGTGGTGAAAATATCGGTTTTCTTGGTCGGGATGGTCGTATTGCGTTCGATTAATTTGTGCGAGATGCCGCCGAGGGTTTCAATACCCAATGAAAGCGGCGTCACGTCAAGCAGCAATATGTCCTTGGCTTCGCCGCCCAGGACGCCGCCCTGAACCGCCGCGCCGGCCGCGACGACTTCATCGGGGTTGACGCTCTTGTTCCCTTCACGGCCAAAAAATTTCTTGACCAGTTCCTGGATATAGGGCATGCGCGTCATGCCGCCGACCAGGATGACCTCCTTGATATCGGTGATAGCGATCCCGGCATCCTTTATGGCCTGTTTGCATGGGGCGATCGAACGTTCGATAATGTCGCCCACCAGCTGCTCGAGCTTGGAGCGGCTCAACTTCATCACCAGGTGCTTGGGCCCCGAGGCGTCAGCCGTGACGAAAGGAAGATTAATCTCGGTTTCCTGGGTAGTGGAGAGTTCAATCTTGGCTTTTTCGGCGGCTTCTTTCAACCGCTGCAGGGCCATTTTATCCTTGGTCAGGTCGATGCCCTGGTCTTTCTTGAATTCTTCGCCGATCCAATCGATCAGGCGTTGATCGATGTTGTCGCCGCCCAAGTGGGTATCCCCGTTGGTCGATTTGACTTCAACGATGTTTTCACCGATTTCTAAAATGGAGATATCAAAAGTCCCGCCGCCGAAATCGTAGACCGCGATCAGCTCATCTTTCTTTTTATCCATGCCATACGCCAGCGCGGCCGCCGTAGGCTCGTTGATGATGCGCTTGACGTCCAGGCCGGCAATTTTACCGGCATCCTTGGTAGCCTGGCGCTGGGCGTCATTGAAATAAGCCGGAACCGTGATCACCGCTTCCGTTACTTTTTCGCCCAGATAATCTTCAGCCGCCTCTTTGAGTTTCTGCAAAATCAGCGCCGAAATTTCCGGCGGCGAATACTGCTTGCCTTCAATGCTAACCCGGGCATCATCGTTCGGACCGCCGACTACTTTGTAGGGGACCATCTTGATCTCGTCCCTGACCTCGGAAATGCGCCGGCCCATGAACCGTTTGATCGAATAGACCGTATTTTCAGGATTGGTGATCGACTGGCGCTTGGCTACCTGGCCTACCAACCTTCCCCCATCCTTGGCGAATCCGACCACCGATGGAGTGGTTCGTCCGCCTTCGGAATTGGTGATGATCTTGACATCGCCCTTTTCCATTATCGCCACTGCCGAATTGGTTGTTCCCAAATCAATTCCTATTATTCTTCCCATTGGTAACTCCTTAAAGTTATTTGATTATAATATAAGTTGAAATTATCCATTTGTCAACAGATTAATAATTGAATTGTTATAATTAGTTGAGTATCCAATTGTCAAATAATAAAGATATAAATATGGATTTACTTAATTTTTATTAAAATATATTCATAAGTAGAACAAGGCACTAATTTTGATAGGCGAAATTATTTGGATTCTACTGTAAAAATATAAGTATTGGCGGCGATCTGCTTCAGCGAATGGTTGAGACTGCCCCTGGGTAGCAGCCAGCAAACCGCGTACTTGCCCTGGAAATATTTCATGGTCCGGCGGATGGCCTTTTCCAGGGAAAATCCCTGCCTAACCACAACATTAACCACAATCATCAGCCAGTTGACTGAATAATGACTTATATTGGAGCCGCCTTTGAGCAGTTGCACCACTGAAGGTCCGGCTGTTTTTTTCTTGGCGTGGCCAAAGTCGGGTGCGTCGGCCTTGCCGACCGTTTTCAGCCCGGTATACTTGGGGAATTCTTTCCCCGCCCAGCGAGCCACGACAGCCGGACTGGAAATTTTGGCGTAATCGCAGTCATAAATATCCATGACAAGCTCGAATTCATCCGTCCCCTTTTTGCGGAAAAAAGGGAAATCCCTGGCAAATGCCTCCGCGCTTTCGACCAGCTGCGGCTGGAATACCTTCGAGATCTTGGCTGTGGTTGGCTTGTATTCGAAAATCCTTGTATTCTTCCTGATTTTTTTAATATCGGCAAAAGAACCGCGCGGCAGGTGCCAGCAAATAGCCTGTCCCGACTTGAAAAATTCGATTGACGACCTGATGGCGTCCTCCACTGGCAAGGCGGCGCAGGTAAAGCAGTTGAGCGCCGCCATCCGCCCGTAGCGCCGGTAATTGATGGCACTGGTCTCCACATACTGCACCAGTGTTTCGCCATCGACCAGTTTGTCGCTGGCTGCGATCGGTTCTCCAAAGGCCTTCATCTTGATCGCCGCGCAGGTCTGGTCAGCCCATTTTTCCACTTGCTTGGCGCCCGGGCGGCTATTGGCCGGAAGCTCAATGTCCATGACGATTTCTTCGCCATACTTGTCGGTCTCCAGCCGCTTCTGGAATTCGGGATAAGGGATGGCGGAGATATGCGGCGAATACCAGGAGGTCTTGAAACCGGCTTTCTTGTACGCCTTCAGGGCGTTGCGTTCGGCGTTCCTGAACACGCCTTTCCCCTTGGACCCGGCGGTCAGGCTGAAGGGCCCGCCCATGTACATGACGCTGGAGAATTGCACCACGCGGACATCGTCGAATGAGCGTTCGATCTGGCGCCAGCTGCCGGGGGCCTCGAAGGGCTGCAGGATCAACGCCCCGGTCTGGTGGATGGTGATGCCGCCGTCGGTAAGGGCGTCGTAGACGCTTTGGTAGAAATCGGTGTTGAAAAGGCTACGGGCCGGTCCGATCGGGTCGGTGGAATCGATGACGATCACGTCGCACTTTCCCTTCATCTGGCGGATCACCTCGGCACCGTCGCCGATGATGAGCTTGAAGCGCGGGTCTTCGTAGACGCCCTCGCTCACCGAAGGCATGTACTGGCGGCAGAGGTCGCAGACCATGCGGTCGATCTCCACCATGGTCACGCGCTTGATCGACTTGTGCCGCAGCACTTCGCGGGCCACGCCGCAGTCTCCACCGCCGATGATCAACACGTGTTGCGCCGGCTTGCGCAGGGCAAAGAGCGGCCAATGGGCGATCCATTCGTGGTAGATGCCCTCGTCCTCCTCGGTCAGTTGCACGATGCCGTCCAGGACCAGGACCCGGCCGAAACGGTCGGTCTCCAAGATCATCAATTTCTGGAAGCCGGTGTCGGTTTCCGGCACGATCACCCTGGATACCTGGAAACCGTAAGTGGCATCGGTATACAAATCCTCAAAGAACCAGAGGTTTTTCCCCTTTTTAGTCAAGCCCATCGCGCGTTCTCCTTGCTGGCTAAAAACAAGCCAGGCTGTATTGTACGGGAAATCACCCTGCTTTTCAACAGGCCACTGGCAACCAGGCCGTACGCAGCATGAGGATCGGTTATTCAGCAAAAATCGGTTGCGGACCCGCCCTGATTATGCTATTTTTAAATGGATGGCAGAAATAAAATTTGGCACGGACGGCTGGCAGGCTAAAATGGGGAAGGACTTCACCTTCGCCAAGGTCCGGCTCACCGCCCAAGCTTTCGCCAATTTGCTGAAACGGACCCCTGGCAACAAAGAAATCGCGGTCATGATCAATTACGACAGCCGTTACCTGTCAGAGACATTCGCCCAGAAGGCAGCCCAGATCCTCACCCTCAACAAGATCCATGTCTTTTTCCCGTTCCGCGACGCCCCGACGCCAGCCATGGCCCTGGCGATCATTCAAAAGCAGATGCGCGGCGGGATCTGCTTCACCGCCAGCCTTAACGAACCCATCTACAATGGCATTAAGATATTTACCGCAAACGGCACACCCGCCCTGCCTTCCAAAACCCTGCTGCTTGAAAACGAAATAAAAAAAATAGCCGCCAGCTTCCGTTTCAAACACCAGTATTCCGACCCTAGCCTGATCCATTACCTCGACATTCGTTCACCGTACCTGAATCATATTGCCGCCACGGTCCACCTGGACATCATCAAGCACGCCCGTATCAAAATCATCGTGGATAATTTATTCGGTACATCCCGCGATTATTTGGACCGCTTGCTCAGTGATCATGGCATTGAAATCACCGCTATCCACAATTATTCCGACTCATATTTCGGAGGTGTAATTCCTTCCTGTAGCAAAAGCAACCTGAGGGAGTTGGCCAGACTGGTTGTAAGCAAGGGAGCCGATATCGGCATGGCCACCGATATCGACAGCGACCGTTTCGGAATCATCGATTCGCGGGGCCGCTTCATCGATGCCAACCTGATCATGCCGCCTTTGATCGAATACTTGATTACCGTGCGGAAAAT
>Ga0315293_10003637_pt1 | contig 14869 bp, 12 predicted proteins | sample YL17G13_20_MG_FD_203071 | JGI IMG/M metagenome (GOLD analysis project Ga0315293, IMG submission 203071) | Sediment microbial communities from Yellowstone Lake, YNP, Wyoming, USA - YL17G13_20 | ecosystem: Environmental > Aquatic > Freshwater > Lake > Sediment | place: USA: Wyoming | collected... | reverse complement strand
GCCCCCTGAGTGGGAGATGTGATTGTCACGATTGGCGGAGTCGTATCGTGGGGGACTGGAACCACCGGCCTGCGAACCACCACCGTCACTATCCTGGAATCGCGCGACGCATCCGACCGAATGATGAGGGCCTTGATTTCGTAGGTACCTGACGAGTCGAGCATGAGGGAGAATTGCAGGACCGAGTCGGTTGCGTTGATGCTTTCTCGGAGCAGCACACTGGCACTTGTCCCACGTGTCGCGGTTACAACAATGCTGTCGAGATACTGCGGAAGTGTGACATAGACGCTGCACGGATACGCGCGCCCCGCTTCGAGTGTGTCGCCGGGGGCACTGATGTTGCGCAGCGATTGGTCGGTGATGATATGCGGGCCGGGCAATCCGTCTGATGGAATCGGGGGAGCGCAGGTGAGGAGGAACAGGGTTGCGACGGTGGAGATGATTGCTGAAGTCAGGAAGCGCGTGTGCATGCATTCTCCAGGAGGTGGGGGACAGGACAGAAGAGGACCAAGGTGCTGATGCTCTTGGGGATGAATGAGGAATACCGTCTGACAATGTTGGGGGACAATTTCTTGAACTGCTGGATGACTGGTGTTCGGGGGCGTGGTTCAGCATCTCAGACTTGTGTGCGGAAATGGAGAAGGCCGGGACGGGGCCCGGCCTTCGTGCAATCCGCAGGTAGTCAGCGAATCAAGCGACTACTTCGATACCACAAAGCGATAAGACATGCGCTGACCGTTGAAGTCTGCGACGAGTGTACCAACGCCGGTGAAACCCATTGCAGGACGGATGTTGTCGGATCGTAGGCTCAGTGAACCGCCGGCGGCGACGGAGTGGGTGCTGCTCCAAACCTGACGGCCGTTGGCGGAGATCAAGGATGCTGCGACTGAGCCGCCGTTGAAATTGGCTGGGGCGGTGAAGGCGAGCCCTGTGGGTTGGTGACTTTTCGGGATGGTCACCTGCTCTGCTGCGGAAGTGCCAGGAGCATATACCGCCGAAACACTTGAGATAACAGTGGAGCCATTCACAGAACCCGAGTCCACTGTACTCTTCGTCTTTGCTGTGTTGTCGATCATGATCGAACCGACCACGTAGTTGTCGGTATGCCCGGAAAATTGAACGGCCTCGATCCAGAATTTGTAGGTTCCCGATGGAACAACTGCGGAGGTTGAGCCGTTGCAGTGCCATACCCCTGACACATTGGCAGTCGCTGAGTAGGTTGCGCTGGTTATTGCATCAATTCCTGTTGTGGCTCCAGTGGTAGTTCCGCTGCAGGCCCACCAGTTTGGGTAGTCGTTCGATCTTCCTGAGGAACTGCCCCTTTGCCAAGTAGCGAAGGTGTGCACCATCTGGTTCGCAGTATTGGTCATCCACATGACGCAGTTGACATTCTTCCCGCCTGGGTTCAATGTCGCCGAAACCGTCAACGTCTGCGCCTGCGCACCCGCCGCCCCAACCAGCGCCAATCCCCCCACCAACGCTGCGAACTTCTTCATACCCGCTCCTCTGTTTGAAGGTGAATGAATGCTCTCTACTGTCAATTATCAGGATATGCCACTCTCAGGCGCCCTCTGCAAGGCCAACACGCAACATGCCACCCAAAACAGGTGAAACTTTTCCCATAATACCGCGCACAACAATCCCTTGGTCCAGAAAAACCCCCCGCCTTCAATCATCCAAACTGTCAATCTCCAGCTCCACCCTCGGAATCGAATCCGCACTATTGACAACCTCCAGCTCACAATCAACCGCCTTCACCCCGCCGCCGACAGCCGCCGACATCACGCGCAGCATATACTCGCACTCCCCATGCTCGCATTCGCCAACCGGCAGATCTGTGATGACGAATGTCCCATTGGCATCGGTCCGCCCAAGCTTTTCCAATCCGTACACCATCACGTAGGCATTGGCGGGCAGGCCGGCGATCCGTATGGTCCCGGAAATCCTCTTTACCGGTGCGACGATGCGGGTTGTCAGTCTCGTCGTGTCCTCGGTGGTACCGATCTTGTACAGTGTTGCCAGGGGGCTTTGCTCCCGATCGATGACCTCAATGCTGTACGCAACGCCTGAGTCAAGCGATGCGACGGAAAAATTCCCCGCCGAATCGGTGGTGAGGTTCGCGACAGTTCCTTGCCGGTCGGTGGCGAGAGATCCAGAGGTATCGGCCAGGAATGCCTGCATGCGCAATCGAACCATCGCACCAACCACAGGCGTACTGTCGGCATAGAGCACCTTACCCACGGCCACGCCATTGCCAACACCCGTGCCTCCGCCATTGTCGGTGGTATCTGCCGAGTTCGAGCACGACAGCACAGCCGGCAAGAGCGCTATCACGAACGTAACAAGCCGCAGCACCGCTGAACCTCGTCGTGTGTCACCCATGCGATGCCTCGCTTGGGATGGTTGCGGCTACCGGATACAGTTGCATATTCAGATGATACACTTCATCGGCATCTGCGTCCACCGATGCTTCGTGCAGGAATTCCTGGCGCAATGCCTGAATGCGCTGCTTGAACTTCGCGAATCCACCGGCCGAAATTTTCAGAGTGAGATGAGAGAATTCACGCTCCTCAACTGGCACAGAATCCAGCACATGCCGTGCCACACCAAGAACTTCTCCGTGAAAGCGTCGAACCGCAAACGAATTGAGCTCGTTTTCGGTGTTCAGGATAGGGTCGGTGACGGCGTACACGCCGTCCGCACTCGTCGCGACCAAGCCAAGCCGTTTCAAAAGGTCCACCGATTTCTTGACGCGCGCAGGCGATACAACCGGTGCGATCGCGCCGGACAATGCCTCGTAGTCAATCGGATCGCGTCTGCCCGCAACCATCTCGCGCACCACCGGATGATACCACTCGCTGAGATACTCGAAGTTGTCACTTGCGAGCAGCTTGATGCCCTTGCGCGCCCGCAAACCCGCGATCAGGCCGAAGTAGTAGTTCTTTTCGACGGGATTTTTCGCCTGTGCAAAGAAGACCAGATAGGAGAAGTACTCCGATTCCTTCCGGTTGAGATTGAGCTCGGTGGCGATCTTCTCCAGACTCTCCTTGCCGATATTTCGCTGCCCGTCAATCACGAGTTTGAGGAAGTTCGGCGACGCAAAGCCCAGACGCCTCGCCATGGCGCGATAGGAGAATCCCCGCTCATGCTTCTTGCGCGACGTGTACACGTCGGAGAGAAACTCCCGGTAGTTCAGGTAGTCGAAAACACAGGGCCTTGGCGCGAGCTTCTCCATAGTGAGTAATATAGTGGAGAATGACGGCAAATGCAACTGAATTCATCATCATTTGTTGGAAATGGAATTCACGATAGCGCGTAAGTCATTGACATTGTTGAAAATATTCGCAACTGCTGATTCTGGCATCAATACTTGGAATACACCATGGCGTCCGGAATGCGGGGGATCCCAGGCCCCGAATCCGTCCGAACCGTCGGAAAGACGTGCTGCTAATCCTCCGGGTCCTACGGCGAAGGATTGCCGGAACCCCGCTGGTCCGGATGGCCTGGTCGCGTTGGATGAGGCCACTGCTTCCTCGCTCTGCGGTTGGATCGGCGGATTGCCTGGCCCGTAGGGCCCACCTCTCTATAGCACCGATGTTGACGAGATGCGTTTGCAGTCCCGTAGGGGCGACCTCGCTGCTACCGGACAAGCAGGTCGCCCCTGACGGGGCTGCCGGGGTTTCTTTCTTCTGCGTCAAGTGCTATAGAGAGGTCGTCCCTACGGGACTACGGGGTGCTCGGGCTGGTTTCTTCTGGAGAATTATCTCAGGTCCTACGGGCAAGGCTTGGTCCGCCGTTGACCACGCGGAGGGTCCGGCATTTTTCCCCAGAGGAGGTAGCCTGGTGGCAATGCCTACGACTGCCAGAGAATTCGCGCGCCGTAGCGCCCGATCTGCTTGTCGAAGGTGATGATGGTCATCCGCTCGAGGAGCGCCTGGGCTACAATGATTCGGTCGAATGGATCTTTGTGGTGTTCGGGCAGTCTACCAACCCTAAGTACTACTACTGGGCAGTTTGTTGTTTTCTTGCGCAGATTCTGGACCGCATTCAAGGCATATCAAGGACTTGTCGATGCTTGTCTGACCGCTGATATCTGACTGCTGACCGCTTGCTGATCGGGGCAATGCAGCTCCGCGATCCAACGCTGTCGGTTCGGTTGTCGGCTCTGCCGCGCCGAGTGTGTCCGAGGGTGACCGGAAGCTCAACCATCCCATGGGTCTGCATGAGCCTGGGGATGTACCTCTCAGGATCTTCCGGTAGCGTCAGTTTCCCAAGTCTATGCTTGACGGCAATTTCCCAGCCGCTTGCTGCTGAAAAGAACGATTGTGAGTCAGGATCTCTGAGCACTGCGAGGGCCCTATGCGGGATACGTTCTGGTTCGCCTACAGCCCAGAGGAACACGTGAGTGTCGAGGAGGTACTTCACTTGTAGAAACTCCGAACGAGTCTGTCGGGCAGCGGGGCATCGAAGTTCTTGGATACACGTATCTGTCCGCGCGCGAGCCCAGGTTGGCGTTGCGGCTTCTTCTTGGTAAACGGCACGATGCGCGCAACCCTCCTGCTACCCCTCTCGATCACAACTTCTTCGCCAGATTGTGCTCTGGAAACGAGTTCCAGAAAGTTCTCTCTCGCGTCAGCAATGGCTACTGCGATCATGGTCGCATCCTCCGTTGTGCCCAATTCTCTGAGGTCGGTCGCTACGCTGCCGGCTCCATGGACAAAATACACTCCATCCGATCAGTTGGGTCGTGGTGCGACCCTGGCGGCATCCCCTCGCCCTTCCCTGCTCGTGCCCGCACCACATCACTACGTGTGATACGAAACCCGCACCTTCTTGAATTCCTTGACTGTTGGCAAGAGCGCGTGCCGGCTGACCCGGGCTTTGCGCGCAATCTCGTCGATGACCGCCTCGCACTCCTTCATGCTTCTGCCGTGGATCATCGTGTACAGCGAGTACGGCCATCTCGCCGAGGTGGGACGCTCGTAGCAGTGACTCACGCGTTGCTGCGCAACCGCACACGCCGCCAGCCGCTCAAGCCGACCGGGCTTAGGAGCCCAGGCAACCATCACGTTGGCAACGAAGCCGGCCTTCTTCTGCCGGAGAACCGCGGCAATCCTGCGAATCGCACCGCTCTCGGTGTATCGTCGGATGCGCTTGATGATGGTATCCTCCGAGAAGCCCAACGCGCGAGCGGCCGGGAGAAACGGTCGGCTGACGAGGGGCAGGTCCTTCTGCAACTCGCGGATGAATGCGGGCGGCACGCGCACGGGCTTCCGCGCGGGAGCGGGTGGGACGGGCTCCACGGGCTTTGGTGCGGCATGAGGCTTCTTCGACATGTCAAGCTGGAAGCGGATCTTGAACGTCCGGATCGCGGGCAGGAACTGCCAGTCGTCGATGCCATTGAGGCGGGCCAGTCGCGCCGCTTCCTTCTCGGTGCTCTTGCGCTGCGGCAACGTCAGCGTGAACCACAGGTTGTAGTGGCCGACGCGCTGGTAGTTGTGGCTGACCCCCTCGTGCGCCGAGATCGAGGCTGCCACGCGCTCGATGTTGCTGTCGGGGGTCTCGGTGCGTTTCCCCGCTGACCGCTGACTCCCCTCCTCCGGAACGCTGAACGCGATGAGCGTACTGCGGTATCCGATAGAGGCGGAGTCGAAGATTGCGCTGATCTGACGGATGATGCCTTCTGCCTTGAGGGCAGTGACACGATCGATGATCTCACGCTCATTCGTGCCAAGTTTCCGGCCCAGTGCGTCAAACGGTCGCACCTCCAAGGGAAACTCGCTCTGCAGTGCAGTGAGGAGATCTTTGTCGAGAGTGTCCATGGGTGCTTTGTCCTTGGAGTGAGGAAACTGCTCAGATTCCCAGGCGGAGACCTGCGTCGCTCTGGCCCAGGGATTCCTTCCCGGGATACCGGTGGACGCCCCACCCCAACCCTCCCCGCATTCGAATTCAGAGGCGGGGAGGGGGATCCGGTTCGTGCTCGTTGACCCAGGGAAGGAATCCCTGGGCTACGGCGACACAGGCCCTTCAGGCCAGTCAAGCACACGAAGCATCCATCACTCCTCGTGCTGAGAGACCGCAGTCTCGGGGTAATCAGACCTGTTGCGACAGGCGTTTGTCAATGCGCCAAACGTCTACGCCGGTTGGGCGGCGGCAAACGCACCAGCGCTGGCCGCAATGGCGCGGTCGATGTCTTCATCGGTATGCGCGGCGGACACGAACGCTGCCTCAAACTGCGACGGCGCCAGGTAGATGCCACTTTCCAGCGATGCGTGAAAGAACCGCGCGTACTTCTGCGTGTCACTACGCTTGGCAGACGCGAAGTCCGTCACTGCATCTGCAAAGAACACGGTCATCATGGACCCTACCCGGTTGATGCAGACCCGGCAGCCAGCCGCCTTGGCCTGACGCGCAAGCCCCTCGGCAAGTCGTGCGGCCTTCTTCTCCAGCGCTGCGTGAAAGCCCGGTGTTGTGCCAACCGCCGAAAGCGTTGCCAGTCCTGCAGCCACGGCAACAGGGTTTCCCGAAAGCGTGCCGGCCTGGTACACAGGCCCGAGCGGAGCAATGCACTGCATGATTTCGCGTTTGCCGCCGAATGCGCCGACCGGGAGGCCGCCGCCGATGATTTTGCCGAGAACGGTCAGGTCGGGACGCACGCCGTACAGCTCCTGCGCTCCGCCCTTTGCGAGTCGGAAGCCGGTGATCACTTCGTCAAAAATCAGCACGCTGCCGTGCCGTGAGCAGATGCAGCGGAGTCCCTCCAGGAATCCTGATGCAGGGGGCACCACGCCCATGTTACCGGCAACAGGCTCCACGATAACGGCAGCTATCTCCGAGCCTCGCGCCGCGAAGAGGTCTGCCACAGATGAGAGATCATTGTAGCGCGCGGTGAGTGTGTCGCCGGCGCAACCGGGTGTGACACCTTTGCTGTCGGGAACACCCAGTGTGAGAGCGCCCGATCCGGCAGCAACGAGGAACGGGTCGGCGTGTCCGTGGTAGCATCCCTCAAACTTGACAATGAGCGATCGTCCGGTGTGGCCCCGTGCAACTCGTACGGCGCTCATGGCCGCTTCGGTGCCCGAGCTCACCAGCCGCAGCCGCTCGATGGAGGGCATCATACGCGCGACAAGGCGGCACAGCTCGGTCTCCGCTTCCGTCGGTGCGCCAAAGCTGGTACCCTTCTTCGCTGCTTCGCCAATGGCTGACACAACGCGAGCGTCCGCGTGGCCCAGGATCAGCGGACCCCAGGAACAGACGAAGTCGACGTAGGTGTTGCCGTCGATGTCGGTCATGTGCGAGCCGCTTCCCGAGGCGACGAAGATCGGCTTGCCGTTGACCGAACGAAATGCCCGCACCGGCGAATTCACACCGCCGGGAATGATTGTGGATGCCTGCGAAAATGCCTCGATGCTCTTGTCATGCGTGCGCATGGGACGCTCCTGTGTGTGAATTCCCCTGTGGCTGATAGACGCAGAATGGCTCCTCGCCAAGCGGGTCGCCGGTCATGGCAGAGGCGCGTGCCCGACATCCGCCGCATACCTTGCGGTACTCGCAGATGCCGCACCGGCCGTGATATCCGTCGAGATCCCTGATAGTGGCGAAGAACTCCGAATCGCGCCAGATCTTGCCGAAGTCAAAGCCCGCCTCGCGCACGTCTCCTGCAACATTCTCCATGAACCCGCACATCTGCACTCGGCCCACGTGCGAGATGAAGGCAAAGCCCTGACCGCCCAGGCATCCCTTGGTCATTGCGTCAAGACCATGGGTCTGCGGAGTCACCGATCGGCCGGCAGCTTTCTCACGCTGCCGCAGAATGCGGTAGTAGTGAGGCGCGCACGTGGGCTTCACCGTCATGCCCGGATTGTCGCGATGGTCGTAGATCCAGTTGAGCACGCGCTCGTACTCCTGCGGCGGAATCTCCTGATCGCGCATGCTCCCGGCCCGACCCACCGGCACCAGCAGGAACGGATGGAACGACACTGCGCACATCTTCAACGCCATGTCGAAGATTGCCGGCAGGTCCTGCGTATTGAGCTTGGTGACAGTCGTGTTGATCTGGAACTCAAGTCCCGTTGCCCGCGCAGCTTCGATGGCCTTCATGACGCCGTCGAACGCACCGTCAACGCCTCGGAACGCATCGTGTGAAGCGGCTGTGGCGCCATCGACGCTCAGACTGATGCGCTTGATGCCGGCATCGATGAGCTTCCGGCAGGCATCCTCGGTGAGCAGCATGCCACAGGGCGCCATGACCATCCGCAGCCCGAGCGACGTGCCGAACTTGGCAAGGTGGTAGATGTCGGGCCGCATCATGGGTTCGCCACCAGTCATAATGATGATGGGAGAGGCGAACGACGCGACATTGGTGAGGAGTTTCTCGCACTCCTCGGTGGTGAATTCGTTGTCGTAGGCACGAGCGCCCGCGCCTGCGCGACAGTGCACGCACTTGAGCGGGCACGAACGGGTCATCTCCCAGGCGATGAGGCGGAGTTGGTTCTTCTCTGGAGGCGTGGTTGGGTGGTTCATCGTACGATCAATGCTCCTTCGTCAGCAACGCGGCCGCTTCCATCGCGTGATAGGTGATGATGATGTCGGCGCCTGCGCGCTTGATGGAGGTGAGGATTTCCATGGTCAGGCGCTCGCCGTCGACCCAGCCGTTGGCTGCCGCAGCCTTCACCATGGCATATTCACCGCTCACGTTGTACGCGGCCACGGGCATGCCCGACGCCTGCTTGACGCGATGAATCACGTCGAGGTAACTCAGGGCAGGCTTGACCATTACGATATCGGCGCCTTCGTCGATGTCAAGCTGCATCTCCCGCAGTGCCTCGTCGGTGTTGGCGGGATCCATCTGGTAACCCTTGCGGTCGCCCGACTGCGGCGCCGATTGCGCGGCATCGCGGAATGGGCCGTAGAAGGCCGACGCGTATTTGACGGCGTAGGACATGATGGGTGTTGCGGGGAATCCCTCGCTGTCCAGCGCATCTCTCATGCGCCTGATGCGGCCATCCATCATATCACTGGGCGCCACCATCTGCGCGCCGGCCCGCGCGTGCGAGACCGCCTGCCGAGCGAGCAGTTCGATGGTGCGGTCGTTGTCGACCGAGCCGTTGACCAAGGGGCCGCAGTGGCCGTGCACTGTGTACTCACAGTTACACACATCGGTGATGACGTAGAGATCGGGGACGGCTTTGCGGATGGCAGCCACAGCGCGCTGCACAATGCCATCTGCGGCGCAGGCCACACTGCCGTCGTCGTCTTTGCGCTCGGGAATGCCGAAGAGAATGATCGCGGGGATGCCCGCGTCACGGGTTCTGCGGCATTCGACGAGCAGCGTGTCGATGGAGTGCTGGAACACGCCCGGCATCGATGCCACTGCATTGCGGACGCCGGAGCCAGGACAGACAAAGAGCGGCAGAATGAGGTCCTGCACGTCAAGTCGCGTCTCGCGTACCATGGAACGCAGGACCGGACTCTCACGCAATCGTCTCATTCGTTGACGGGGGAATGGCATAGTGTTCCTCTCATTGCTTTCTGACTGCTGTCCGCTGACCGCTGAGAGTCGTGCCGCAGCGAAGCCGGGGCACGACGGCTGCCGCATCGCCCGAGCGAGGCGCGTGCTACACCCGGGTGCTGATCTCTTCCTCGGTCAAGTAACATGCCGGATCCTCAGCCCACACATCGTTGTGCACAGCCTCGGCGCGTACCCGGAAGTTGCCGTTGCACTCGGCCTGCCACACGCACCGACCGCATTTGCCGGTGAGGCGCGCTCGTCGGTTCTTCAGGCCGGCCATCAGGTCGTTGCTGGTATCGGTCCAGATCTCGCTGAACTTGCGATCCTTGACATTGCCGAATGAGTAGTGCCGCCAGAACTGGTCGGCATGCACGGACCCATCCCAGCTCACACACCCGATGCCGATGCCCGTGCTATTGCCGCCGTTCATCTTGAGGAGTGTCATCACGTCAGCCGCGCGAGGCGATTTCTCCTTGAGCATGCGAAGATAGAGATAGATCCCATCAGCGTGATTGTCAACAGTGAGAACTTCCTTGGCCAGGCCGCGGGCATGCAGGTCGGCGGTTCGGTCAATGATGAGATCCACCGTCTCCCGGGCCTGTGCGTGGTCGAGGTCCTCATTCATGAGCTTGGTGCCGCGGCCCGCATACACCAGGTGATAGAAGCACACTCGCGGAATGTCTTCCTCTACCAGCAGGTCGAAGATGCCAGGCACGTCGTTGACATTGAGCTTGTTGATGGTGAAGCGCAGGCCCACCTTGATGCCCACCTTCTTGCAGTTGCGGATGCCCTGCAAAGCCAGGTCGAATGCTCCGGCAACGCCGCGAAAACGGTCGTTGGTTGCCCGCAACCCGTCGAGGCTGATACCGACGTAGGAGAGACCAACCTCCGCCAACTGCGCGGCAAGGGCCTCGTCGATAAGCGTGCCGTTTGTCGAGAAGACCACGCGCATGCCACCTGCCTTGGCCCGGCGAGCCAGAGTGAGCACGTCGGGGCGCATGAACGGCTCGCCGCCCGAGAAGAGCAGCACCGGCGCCTTGAACGCGGCCAAGTCGTCGATGAGCGCCTCGCCCTGAGCGGTGGTCAGCTCTCCCTCGTAGCCCTGGTCTTTGGAGTGGGAGTAGCAGTGCACGCAACGAAGATTGCAGCGGCGACCCACGTTCCACACCACCACAGGCTTCTTGTCCAGCGAGAACTGCAGCAGGTGCGAGGGCAGTTTCGACGAATCGCGCTGGTACCGCAGCGCATCGGAGGGCTCCACGGTTCCGCAATAGAGCTTAGAGATGCCGATCATGGTTGATATAGTCTCCTATGGTTCTGACGAGGCCGGGAATGGACGCTGCGGCAGATTCCGCAACGGGCTTGACATCTGCTTCCTGCATGGTGCGGGAGGTGATGGGTCCGATGCTCACCGCGCGCAGGCGCCCGCGAATGCGTGTCCACACCGCAGGCCTCACCAGCGCCTTGAAGTTGGTGAATGCCGAGGAACTGGCAAAGACGATGCAGTCGTAGTGGTCGTCAATGATGCGCTGAATGACTGCCGGGTCAGCGCGCTTCGGTTTGACCGTGGTGTATGCCACTACCGTGCGTACCCGAGCGCCCAGTTTCGTAAGAGTTGCGGGCACCACGTCACGCGCATCAAGCGCCTGCGGGATGAGCACCTGCACGCCCTTCCAGGGCCCGGCCTTGGCCAGAGCCCGCGCAAACCCCTCGCCCGTTGACTCCTCGGCAGTGAGTGCGACATCAACGTGGTACGCACGGATGGCCTCAGTCGTGCCGGGCCCGATGCTCGCGATCTTCGCGCCTGCCAAGCACCGCACATCGCCCCGCAGACTCATGAGCCGGTCAAAGAAGATCGACACCGCATTGGGACTGGTGAAGACGATCCACGAGTAGTCTCCCGCCTTCTTGATGGCCGCGTCCAGGTAGCCCCGCGCCGGACTCGGTTGTATGTCGATGGTAGGCAACTGGAGCACCGCGGCGCCCTGTTCTGCCAGCGATGCGCTGAGACTTGACGCCTGCGTCCGCGATCGCGTCACGATCACTGTGCGACCGAACAAGGGCCGCGACTCGAACCACGACAACTGCTTGCGGAGTCGCACGACTTCCCCAACCACCGTGATGGCGGGAGCGGTGATACCTGCAGCCTTGACAATGTCAACGATGGAGCTGAGCGTTCCGGTCACTGTACGCTGCCGGGGCGTCGATCCCCATTGGATCACCGCAACCGGTGTCGAGTTCGCGCGGCCGTGCTTGGTCAGGTTTGCGACGATGTTGGGCAGATTGCTGACACCCATGTAGAAGACGAGGGTGTCCACGCCGTGCGCCAGGTGTTCCCACGCAATGCCCGACTCTGTCTTGGTTGGGTCTTCGTGCCCGGTGATCAGTGCCGTAGAGCATGCGATCCCCCGATGGGTGACCGGGATGCCGGCATACGCCGGCGCAGCAATGCCCGAGGTGATGCCCGGGATGACTTCGAAGCGGACGCCCGCCTTTGCCGCCACCTCGCATTCCTCACCGCCGCGACCAAAGACGAACGGGTCGCCGCCTTTCAGCCGCACAACGTTCTTGCCGGTGCGCGCGAGCTTGACAATCAGCTCGCAGATGTCCTCTTGCTTCATGGTATGAGCGCCCGCCTGCTTGCCCACGTAGATGCGCTTGCAGCCTGCAGGAGCGAGCTCGAGGAGTTCGGGAGCCGCGAGGTAGTCGTAGACAATAATGTCGGCACGAGCAATCACCTTCTGCGCCTTGACCGAGATGAGTTCGGGGTCTCCCGGTCCTGCACCGACGATGTAGAGCGTGCCGTACGGTCGTTTTCGGGTTGTTCGGCTCATTGAGCTTCCTTGTCGGATTCCCGCGTGAATGAAATGCCCCTCTGCGCGCACAGTGCCAGGAGCTTGTCGGCGAGCATGGTGCCTGCGTCACGAAAAGCGTCGGAGGCAACGTCGATGTCCACGCGCGCAATTGCACCGGTCGATACATCGCCGCCCATTGCCGATGCAGTGACCCGGGCGCCGGTTACCCGCGCGATTGCAGCAACGGGCGTTGCGCATCCAGCACCCACATGCCGCATGAAGTCTCGCTCGACGGTGGCTTCGACCTCGATGGCCGGGTTGTTGATGCGGTTGACAGCAGCGAAGGCGCCGGCATCGTCGGCGCGGCACTCGATGCCCAGAATGCCCTGCCCGCACGCGGGGGTGCACTGCCGGGTGGTGAGAACGGTGGAGTCGGCGAATGCGATGCCCAGGCGCGTGAGTCCGGCAGCGGCAAGCATGATGCCGTCGTACTGGCCTTCGTGCATCTTGCGGATGCGGGTGTCAACATTGCCGCGAATGCCCTCGAACCGGAAGTCGGGCCGCAATGAACGGAGCTGCACAATGCGGCGCGGACTGCCAGTGCCGATGCGCGCACCTTGTGGGATATCCATGAGTACACGCGAGTCGGGCGTGAGCAACACATCGCACGGATTCTCGCGCTCGGGAAATGCGGCGAGCACCATACCTTCCGCAATCGTCGAGGGAACATCTTTGAGACTGTGCACCGCAATATCGGCGCTCTTGTCGCGCAGGGATATCTCAAGCTCCTTGACAAAGACGCCAACGCCGCCGAAGCCTGCCAGGGGTTTGCCCTGGGTCGCGTCGCCCGTGGTGCGTATGGGCAGCAGCTCGAAGCGGCAATCGGGGTTTGCTCGCTGCAGCAAGTCCATGACGTGTCGCGTCTGGGTGAGCGCCAGCGGGCTTTGGCGCGTTGCAATGCGAAGTGTGCGGGCACTCATCGGGCGTTCCTTTCCGCATTCGTCAGGGCTTCGGTGACCGACCGCTCGATGTGATGCGGCCGCGTCGGAGTGGCGCGCGCAGTGCCCCGGGCCAAGGCGTCCATGTCGTTCCAGAAGGCGGCCTTCGTCGCGTGCGGGAGCCGCTTGATGCGGGCGCGCTTTGTCGACAGAACATCGACCAGGTGCGTGAAGCGGTCGCCGATGACGCGCTCCACCTCGTCGCGTACTACCTTGGCAATGGTGGGCGCTGCGCCACCGGTGGTGACGGCAACCTCGATGCTTCCGGCAGTGAAACGCGCCGGTGCAACGAATCGGCAGTAGTCCAGATCGTCGACCACGTTGACCGGGATCCCCCGGCTCTCTGCATCGCGATACACACGGTGATTGACGGTTGCGTCGTTGGTGGCCGCGATTACCATGCGCATGCCGCGCATGTCAGATCGTGCATAGCCGCGTGGGACCAGCTCGATGGTCTTTCTTCGGGCGAGCGTCGCAAGCTTCGGGGCGACTTCCGGACTCACCACGCGCACGCGTGCGCCCGCCTCAAGCAGCGAGGCGACTTTGCGCGATGCAATGACGCCGCCACCCACCACCAGACACGGCATATCGCGCAAGTCAAAGAAGACCGGATAGCGATGGTGATTCTTCATTTCGAGCGCTCCAGGTCGAAGAGGCGCACCAGGGAGTCGGAGAATTGGATCCAGTCATCGGTGCATGAGGATTCGCGCAGAGCCTTCGACGGACCCTCGAGGTACTCCTCGGTGAGCGAGGTGATGAACTGCCGCACGAACTCCTGAGCCGGCTGTGGCAGGTTCGCCAGTTCCGTGGAAAACTGATCGAGCTTCCGGTCACGCAGATGGTTGAAGCGGTTGCGCAGCGATTGCATAACCGGCTGCACCCGCAGGTAGTTGTACCAGTCAAAGTACTTCTGCATTTCATCCCGCGCTATTGCCTCGACAAGCTCCGCTTCCTTCGCGCGCATCTCCTGGTTGAATTTGGCAACCGACGAGAGGTCGTCGATGGTGTACAGGAACACGTTGTACAGTCGCCCGACGTCGGGATGGATGTCGCGCGGGGCCGCAATGTCGATCAGCAGGATCGAGCGGTTATTGCGCGCGGCCATAACCTCGCGCATGTCACTGGCGCCCAGCACATAGTCGGGCGACGCGGTTGACGAGATCACGATATCGCATTCGGGCATGACCGACCGCATGTCGTCGAGGCTGATACCGGTTCCCTCGAATTCCCGCGCGATCTCCACAGCCCGCTCCACGGTGCGGTTGGCAAAGTAGAGACGTCCGATCCCGGCCGACTTGAGGTGCCGCGCCGTGAGCACGCTCATTTCGCCGGCCCCGATGATCATGCAGTGGCGGCTCTGCAGCTTGCCCAGAATCTTCTTCGCCAGTTCAACGCCTGCTTGCGAAATTGAGACCGCACCCTCGCCGATCCTGGTTTCGGCGCGGCCGCGCTTTCCGGCGGTAACGGCGAACTGGAAGAGCTTGTTCAGCACGGTGGAGGCGCCTCCCGATTCGCGGGCCAGGCTCAGAGCATTCTTGACCTGAGCGATGATCTGCGCTTCACCC
>Ga0315293_10003636_pt1 | contig 14869 bp, 18 predicted proteins | sample YL17G13_20_MG_FD_203071 | JGI IMG/M metagenome (GOLD analysis project Ga0315293, IMG submission 203071) | Sediment microbial communities from Yellowstone Lake, YNP, Wyoming, USA - YL17G13_20 | ecosystem: Environmental > Aquatic > Freshwater > Lake > Sediment | place: USA: Wyoming | collected... | reverse complement strand
ACACTTAGCTTCTTTACATTTGAAGTCCATACCCAAGATAATAGAAATGCGGAAATAAATAAGAAATGGTAATATTCCTTAGCAATTAAGTATGTATTAACCGCCATTAAAAAAACATATAAAAATCCAGTTCCGAATAGTTTCATTATTTTACTTTTAAGATTCTAGCTAAAACCGTTGTATTTCCGTCCTTTACCGTTACATCTATATAGTCACCATTCTTTACATAATCACCTGCATTAATCTTTCTCATTAATGGCTCATAATATATAGCATTCATCATCTTCTTTATTATACACTCTTTTAATTGTTCTTCATAACTCTTCATATATTGCTGAATTTTTATCATTTTCAAAACATTCCACTTTAATAACCTTGCATCTACCAGCATCGGTTTTTGATAATACATCATTGAATTTATCAAATACTAACTTAGCCATTGATTCAGCACCCATTGCTTCCATAACTCGAACGCTACATATTCCTTCCATTTCTCCTGACTTAAAGAAATCTAAATACGGGTCATCTTTTTCTATTAATAACGTATGGTCGAACATATAATTCATCCAATCCTTTAATCCATTACCGATTGGTGCGGATTTGAACCCACCAAAATCAACACACCAATTCATATCATCTAAAGTTTCTGCAGTGAACCACACTTTGAATTTAAAAGCGTAACCATGTAATAACTTGCAATGAGAATGTTGTGCTTTATGCTGTCGTAAAGCTACGGAATAGTTATCAAATATTTTAGTTGATATATACCTTTGTGACATAACATTTTTATTTACTTTAATATAACTAAACCGAGGGTAAGAACCAAATTAAATAAGAAAGTAAAATGGGATATTTTCATATCCCAAATTACTACCCATTTTCTGCAAAATTAACTAGCTTTTGCTGCCTTCTTTGCTTCCATTAAAGACACGCGCATAACTTGACACGTTTTCTTAATTTCTTGCAATGCCTTTCTTGCACGACCAACTGATGCAGCAGTACCCTTTTGTTCAAATTTTGAAACTTCAAATTCAACAGATGCTACTAGTTCTTTCAACTTTTGTACTTCATTCATAACTTTGTTATTTTGATTTATATTAATAAATATCTAGAAATCTACTTCCAATTATAGTTTATTCATAATAAACTGTAAAATCTGCGCTAGTCCCCAATGTATTTGATATAGTTAATCCAATATTAAAATTAACATTTAATGAATATTCACCTATTGCAGCTGTAGATAATTGCTGTATAACTGCTCCGGAGTTTACTATGTTATCATATATGATTATCTTATTATTAGATGTTCCTGCTATACCTATAATCACTTCCCTTAAGATGCCCGGTGAAGATTTAACTACTATAGTACCCTTTGCACTTATTCTTCTATAACCTACGGCTGATATATCATCAATAATAGGAAACCAATCATATGTTAATGGTATAGCTGAATCAATTTCTGTCGGTGTAAAGTATTTTGCTAATCGCGTATCTACTACTACTGCCCATAAATTATCTGCAGTATGTTTTATAACATCGCAATATTTATTGGTTTGCTCATCGGACCCGCCCATATCTTCTAGAACCAAGTCTGCCCGGTTCTGTGCTTCTATCGAGTTAGTATAAATTAAATACTTCATATCTGACCGAATTTACCTTTTAAAGAGATACTATTCTGCGCAATCTCCGATTGTGTTAATGCTACTTGATAAACTAATGCTTCTAAAAAATCAAACGCAATAGTACTAGTCGAAGAACCGATTTGAAATGGATTGCCTGAATTATAATCAACAGCAGCATTACTGATAGCAACAGTAATAACAGGTCTTTCATTAATGTATATCAGCAACAACGAATTAGTTATGTCAACTACTATCGTATAGAGGTAATAGTTATTCGGGTCAACAATAAAGGAAGCTGTTGATTTGATGCTCACATTGTCATAGAATTTTCCAATTAACAAATTTGCACCTGCGCAAGAAATTGAGTAATCACCGACAACAGTTGGATTCAATGCGTTCACAGATTTACCAAACAAAAATCTATTTGCAGCAGTGACAGTTAGTTTGGCATATATACTTGCCGAATATCCTGTATTGGTTCTTATGTCAAATACATCACCTGCACTCATGTATTGAGCTGAAGTAAAAGCTATTTTATTTTTTCCGTTGATAGTTTGTACTTGTTGCGTGTAAGTAGGTTGTAGCGCACCTGTTGCTTGCGCCAATGATGCGCCTGCGATTCTGTCAACCCACGCGCTAACTCCTGTTGCTAATGTTATTCCGTCACCGTTATTAAACCACCCAACTAAATTAGGTAAATTAGCATATGGTAATACTCCGGTTTCGAAATTACTACTAGGAAACCCACCAAAAGCATTAGTAATTTTTCGGGTCAATCCATAATTCCCAACTTGATGAAACCCTTTCATGTTTAAATTATTTAAAAATGTCCGATTTGTGCAGCGACGGACATTGAATTATGCATAGTATGGGCAACTTTAATTAATGACCCAGAATCTAATTGTAAATCAGCATATGCATTATACACTCTATGTGATGCAACTCCCGGGGCTGCTGTAGTTGCCACTACTAAAATTTCATCAAATATCCTAGGATTGTTACCTGCTGTATCAGTTATAAAAAACAGAACACTCCCCGTTATAGATGTACCCATTGCTTTTGTGCCTAATTGAGTGACTTTAGAACCACTAGGCCCAGCAGCTGCTAATGTATACAAACCGGCAGTCGCTCCTGTTCTATCCGTATATGAACCTGTAACTGTGATTAAAACCATCGAAGGTTGTTGTGCAAATACTGGATTAGTATTTTGTGCCATATATAACTATCTTTTTAATAAATATCAAAAATTGTAAAACAGATATAATTTACCTCCTGGGTTCGGTTGTTCAGGTGAGCTACCGCCAGGGGCATAACTAGCACTAAGAGCTGTAATAGCATAACTAGCAGAAGGTACTATGTTACTAGCAGTCAATGACCCCGTTGCATTTACTAATACAGCTCTAACACCAGTACCACTTAATATAGGTATGCGCACTTCACCGGTTTCTCTTATTAATTCTAATACCGTACCTAATAATCCAGAAGCTGTATCATATCTCCTCCATCCTAAATTATTAACATTATCAATAAAATGTGTCCATCTCCAACTACCAGTTACACTTCCTGAATTAGATGCATATATTATACCTGCTGATACACCGTCATCTCTAGTTATAAACAAACCGGAACCTACACTACCCGCATTAAAACCTAAAAAATGCGGTCTTAAAACATTCCAGGTCAATTCATTACTACTAATTATATTCGCATCCGGACCTCCAAATGCTATTTCATTCGGATTAACACTTTGTGAGTAATATGAAGCTGATAAAGCATTGTTAGCCCACGATGATGTAGCTTGACTACTAGATATTTGTATACTTTCACTAGTTTCAGTTAATGTAACATTAGTACCAGCTAATAATGTTTTAAATACTAATTCTTTTCCGGTTGGATTTTGCTTAGAGCCTGAATATATTATTTTACCTGCTCCAATATTACTTGCAGTATTCACATATGATGCAGTAACCAATGTTAATGCAGCTATTGATGAACTTACTGACGATGTATAATTAGGAAAAGTAGAACCGGTAAAGTTATTAAGAGCAGCAATAGATGAACTAATCGAAGATGTATATGTATTAAACGATGCCGTTAATAAATAACCAGAAACATCTGTACTTCCTCCGCCGCCGGTTGCTGAACTAGATATAAATATTTCATATAATGATTCAGATACATATATATTAGGTCCAGCTACTAATGTTTTAAATAGCAATTCCTTACCACGAATACCTTGTAATCCCGGAGTAAAAAATCCAGCACCGGAACCGGTATTCTTTGATGATGATACATAGCTACTTGAATATAAACTATAAATCGGGTCAGTTTCAGCGCCTGCACTAGATGATACTTGTATTTCATTCGCCGTCACATTGATAGTAATACCAGGTCCTTGAACTACACTTTTAAGAAATAAGTTTTTAGTAGTACCTACCATAGCGGTAGATTTTATAATATTAGAGCCCGGACCTTCACTACTAGCAGAAGCTATATATATTTGTTGTACTGAACCGGTATATGAATTAAATGATGCTGTAGGGGTATAACCAGCTAAATCACCCGCTAAACTCTGCGATGTAACCAGCTTCCTACCCGCTAAAATAAATGTTGCTAATATTATTTTACTAGAAATAACCATACCTATAAATATGAAATTACTAACTTATATTTCGCATGAACCGTTAGCACATGCTAATTCTCCTACCAAATTAGTATTATTTTCTAATTCAATTACTTTAGTTATATCAATATCATGTACGTGCTTTGCATACTCGTTATATTGTTTATCTGTTATATCAGTAAATGGAGTTTGCTTATAAGTACCACCATCATATGGCATAACCGATATTCCCGAGTAGTATTCCCTATTCAACCACATCCAATTACCTACCGCATCCCATTCATCATCCTTAACATTTACAGTTGCACTTACATTATTATTATTTGGTCCGGAATTATGACCTTCTCTAACCCATTCAATATTGTAAAGTTTAACCCTCTCTAAAAAATCAATAGCCGATTCTGTTCTATATGTACTATTACCCGGAGCCTTAATCGGTAATGATATCACTGCTATCTCATTCGGTTTAAATAATTCATCCTCAACTATTTCCGGATGATGTATTGATAAATATGTATATAATGCTTCAGTTTTTCCTATTCGAACACTTCTTAGATAATAATCATTATGCCACGCGTGAATACCGGAAGATGAACCTAAAACTAAACTAGTAGTACCTGAAGGCTTAATAGTAGTTGTTCGTGCTGCCTGCTTTATATTAATAACCTCAGCAGTTTCAGCGTTTACTCTTTTAACGGCATCAGCACCAAATCTAATCCACTCTTTTTGTATTGTATTACTTGCTACACCGGTAATACCAACGCCAATTAAGGCATCTTTATCGGTATGTTCTTTCCATACTGAACGCAAATATACGAAATCGGTATATGAAGCTTGTAATGTCGCTATAAAACTAGCAACTTTACATCTTTCATAATAATCAGCTTCACTTGTTATATCACTACCGTTGATTTCAACTAAATTGCAGAATGAATATGGCCTTAAACTGATTTCGTGACACGGATTAAATCCGTATTCAGGGTTATTTGTCCAAGATATACCAGGTTCCCCTGCTCTAGATGCTTTAATTCTTTCCCAGAATAAGTTAAATTCCTTTTTCTTAATTCTATTTCTTACTATTACCGCGCTATTATTAGCACGAGCAAAATGCGGATTAAGTTCAAACCAATTGCCGGATTTGGCTCCAATCATGTCTTCATCATCAAATGAGAATAACGCAATCATTGCTGACCTTCTTATTCCGCCAGCTAACACTGAATCAGCAATATGGCATAATATACTATGGCATTCAATTGACTTTAATTGTTCACCGTCTTGTTTAGATTCTAATATTTGTTCAATATCAAATAAACATTTCTTTAACGGTGCAGGTCCTGGTGCCTTACCTCCTGCTGTTATTAGTAATGCACCCTTCGGTCTAATATCACGAAAATCAAAAGTAGGCTTCGGACCGCCGGTGAAATAAGATTTCATTAACATTCTTACTGCCTCTGCCCAACCTATAATACTGTCTTCTACTATATATCGTTTTGATTTGATAGGCTTCTTTATTTCTGGTAATTTAGAAATATGTGAAAATTGAACTGAATATCCAACACCGCAACCAGATAATAACAAATACATCGTCTCCGAAAATGACTTATAATGGTCCATTGGTAGATATGCACAATTAAATATTCTACTATTATTTAATGCTATAGGTTTACCAGCAAATTGTAATGAACGCATTGAAGGTAGCACCTTCTTTTCATATACAAATTTATACGCACTTTCTATTCGGTCTCTTAATTCAGGAAACTTTTCTATATGCATATCTTTATTCCTCGTAACAAGCTCTTCCCAGGTTTCTCTTCTTTCTAATTCCGGTATATATTTACTATACTTATTATGCACAATTATATCACTTAGTATCTTTCTTGATAAATCCATATTCTATGTTTTTTTTTATTTTTTAATGTTTTAATTGAAGGAGGTATATATAAATACCTAAATATTGTTATCCCAAACTATTCTTTTTACTACCCATCAGTTCTTCAAATTTATTCTTAGCTAATGACCGCATTACCACATCTTCATTGTCCATTTTCTTCTTTTGTTCTTTTCCTTGAACTGTACTTTCTTCATATATTTCCATTATACATGTAGACATATTAATTTTACTAGGGAATGTTAAACCGTCTGGACCAAATCTATTTTTTATAACGTGCCATCGACCTGTACCTGATATTTTATCAGTAACTTTCCTAGATAATGATACAACAAAATCAGCAATCATCACTTTTGCAAATGATTCTGAAATTTTATCAGCTTGAATAATATCTAAATCTAAACTAGAACGGTTTAATTGTGATGCAGTAAATAAAGGTACACTATGGATACCTGCTAATCCTCGCAAATCTTCATATATACTCCCTAACATAATATCGTTCCTAGTATTACTAGATTTATGTTTAGCATCCGTTAATAAATCAGCATAGTCTACAATAATAACATCAGGAACTATATCCATACTTCTACATTTATCTATATGCGCTGATATCGTATTAATACTTGCAGTTTTAGTTGGATAATATTTAATAACTAACTTACCTTTTAATTTACCTACAGCTGCTTCTATCTCAGCTTGATGATACATTAAATCCGGTTGTGCTATACCAGTTAAATATGAGTCAAATCGTCTACCTACATACTCTTCACCCAATTCTAATGTGTAATATAATACATTATATCCTTTCTTTAAATAATTTCCTGCTATATTAACGAGGCACATACTCTTACCTACACCTGGACCTGCTGCTACTACAATTAATTCACCTTTTCCGAAGCCGCCTTGAGTAATTTGATTAACGCAGTCCCATGGTAACGGTTTTACATCACGCAAATCTTCTTTTAATCTGGATAAAATACTTTTTTCGTATTCATGACCGATTGCTTTATCTGAACCTGCTTTCATAGCTTCATCAATCATATATTTTATCTTGTCATAATTACCTGACTTCAATAAATCTACTGATTCATATATAGCCTGTTTTAATTTTTGGTTCTTGCAAAAAGCAATTGTTTCATCCTTAACATATGCTAAGTCTTCTGATTCTATATTCTTAAACGCATCTGTAATAATACCTTTAAGTGATTCAATTAATATCTTATCCGTCTCAGAACTTAATTTTACCTTTAATACATCAGTGGTTAATGATTCCTGATACTTATTAAAATGTTCCATTGCAGTTTTAACTATCCATTGCATACCTTCGGATTCAAAAAACGATGAATCTAAAATATCTGAAACCTGTTGCAAAAACATCTTATCTGATATTAACGCTGCAATAATTTTTATTTGAAATTTATAACCAAAATATGATAACTTGTCAATATTTGTTCCCACGTATAACTTTTTATTTACTAATTATAAATATTTTCCCGGATACTATCAAAGATAAAAAAAGCCGACATAATCGGCTTTCTTTTTTGTTCATAAAATATTATCGACATAACGCATTTGCCATTGATGTTGAATATGGTAGATTATGTTTTGTTCTTGATTCATAACCCAACGATTCAACCCATCCAACAGCTGAACTTAATACTGTATTTGATGCCCATTTTTCATCCGGGTTCAAATCTAAGTCAATAAAGTCAGCCTTAATACCTGTATGTAATTTGATATACTCAGCAGTTTCAACTGACAATTTTACTTCTTCCCATAATCTTTGAAACATAGTTTTGATTTTAGGTACAGACATTTTTGAATATAATACATGTCCTCCCTTGTTCCCGTTATGAAATACAATTACGGTAGCAAAAGCTGAAGTCCTTCTGTGATTTTGCGAGTCAGTTCCAATATAAATTTTGGTATCTTTCTTATCGCTAAGATAATTTTTAACATAAGTTCCTAAGTGTACTTTGGTGTGGTCTTCTAATTTGTAAAATGCTAGTTCCATAACAGTATTTTATGCTTTATTCTATTATAAATATAAGGAACTAATTGATATAACCAAATTTAACTAAAATTCAGGACAATATATCTTATGGTGCGGTTTATATTTGATTTCACCAATGTACTGAATGGCTATTTCTGGTCCACCCTGTGCGTAACTAGCTTTCACTAATGTAGAATAATTGATGTCATATACCAAATTTATTGTGAATTTATTTATGTCCATTTTAGTTACTAATATAATAGCATCAGCCCATCTATTTAGTACACCTAAGTAAAATGATTTAACATCTTTACCTGATTTTTCAGTTTTTATTCTACCTAATAAACCAAATACTAATTCTTGGTGCGGTTTTTGATATGAATAAATAATTTTAGGATATAGTACGGACATTCTATTAATAGGTAAGGACGCTCCAGCATTAAATATATATTTCTTAGGTATAGTAGCAGTGAAATCACCCATAAAAGTTTGTACGGGACTGTTTAAATGAAATCCACTCGCTCCTATTTCTAAGCTGGCATCTTTACTTGGTAAATAATATGCGGCAAAGCCTAAATTAGTATCAAAATATCCATATGAATCAGTAATGAATGTCTCAGTAAGTGGCGCACCTAAATAATTTTCAACAAATGTTAGGTTCGTATAATCTAAATGACTATTTGTAAACCCAGCTTGCAATCCAAAATTAAGAAAGAACCGTTTACGTGTATCAAGAGTTTTATCATATGCTAATGATACAGCAAATGAATTAGTAGTGAACTTCGAATCACCGGCTCTGTCTGAAAACGCTACAAATCCTAAACCTATCAAATTAGATTGCTCTACAAAATTCAAATCTACGGATGTACTTATAGTGTTATACGGTATAGTAACAGTAGCCCACTGATTTCTATATATAGCAGTCAATCGATAATCACCATTAAAGAATCCAGTTGTTGCTGGGTTCATATACAACGGTGCAGTGTTCATTTGCGAGAAATGTATATCCTGAGCTTCACTAAAACTAGATATAAATAAAAATAATAAAATTAAATACTTAATCATAATTTAACAATTTTAACTACGGGGTGAATTTCATTCCATCCATGATGCTTATCATACACCCATACACCTTTCACTTTTACAGTATCACCAATATTCGGTAACCATACAGTATTAATATAGTCAATACATTTTACACCTACATAGTCTTTAGATACTGGATTTATACATATTACTTCTAATATTAAATACCCTCTCGTTATAAGTATATTACCGGAATTTAATAAATATTGATTGGGAGTACTAAGATAGTATATCTGGTCTCCGTCTTCACTAACTTTACTATCTTTTATTATTCCTAGTACTGTTACATCATTATCAAGTAATGTTAATCTACTGTCATCATATACATGAGCCCAATATTTAATATTACCTTGAGTTGGAATAGGTTCTTTTTTACAAGATAAGACTATAATTAAAAATAAAAATATTATTTTTTTCATCTTATAAGAGTTATGTTACCTTTAAATTGATGCATACCGTTATATAAATCAACTCCTAACACTACATATACATATACTCCTACCTTGCAGTTAGAACCTTTATAAGTTCCGTTCCAACCCGCTCCAGTTGAATAAAATACATTCGTACCCCAGCGGTCATATATCCAAATCATTAAATTTTTGTAATTATGCGCTATCGGATACCACATATCATTCAACCCATTATTATTAGGTGAAAAAGCATTAGGTATGTATATATCAAACTTGTTACAGCCTAAAATAGTAACATAATATATTACAGGTTCGGCAGGGCATCCATTAAATGCAAAAAATTCAGCGCGAATTACGTGTGTACCTAATGAATACTGCGTCCAATCCACTATTAAATCAGCGCCTGGGTTTTGTGTGTACCCGTCTATTGACCAAGTTAATATTCCCGGTTCAGAAGGTATTGTGATATAAGTAAATGATGTCTGTTCTTCATAACATATATGAATAGCCTGTTGTGCAGATGCTGAATTCATCATAAATAAAAAAAATAGAATCAAAAAAGGTTTCATTAGTTATGTTGGATTTGAGATAATGGTGTAATTGTAGTTACTGTAACTGTACTTGTAACTGTTCCTATACAACCATTTGCATCAACTCCGGTTACGGTATATATAGTCGTAACAGCAGGTGTACTTATAACCGACGCACCCGATGTAGAGCTTAACCCAGTAGCAGGTGTCCAAGTATATGTGGATGCGCCCGAAGCTGTTAAAAGCACTGATTCACCTAAACATATAGTAGGATTATTCACTATAATAACCGGTAAAGGATATATAGTTACTATATGTGATATAGTATCAATACAGCCTTGTAATGTGGTAACTAAAAGAGTTACTACATATGTACCAGGTGCACTATAAATGTGATTCGGATTAATTAAAGTTGATGTAGTGTTATCACCGAAATCCCATAAATAATTAGTTATAGGACTAAAAGATGCTGTAGATTGATTTGTAAAAACGGTACCAATACCTTGGCAATTATTATTTACAATAAATGCCGGTACCGGGTCTGCAGGTGTAAGGTTAGTAGTTAATACTATTACACAACCTGAGAATGTAGTCAATGTGCAAGTTACAACCGGATATTGCGCCGGGTCAATAATAGTTGAATCATTAGTGCTACCATTAGACCATAAATAGGAAGCGAATCCTACCGGAGCAGTTAATATAGCAGAGTCTTGTCCTACACAATATAGTACATTTAATTGCATAGGCTGACAATGTATACCATCTATATATGCGTATCCATAATGTCCTCCTAAATTGCAATCACCTGTCTTAAATTTTGCAGTAACCGTTTGTCCTACATATGCAGTTAAATCCACGCCAACCGTTGTCCAATTTCTAAATCTAACAGGTACAACTCCTGAATTACAAGTTTGAAATCCCGATAAATTAGAAGCAGCTGTTACATAATATTGAGTACAAGGTATAACGTTACCGGCGGCATCAACTATTTCAGTTTCAAACCTAGGTTGGTCAGCAGGTGCATGTCCAGGGTCTTGAAATACTACTGCATATTGATAAGTAAATAAAGCTGAAGCTGCTGTAACTGTAAATGTATAGTTTAATCCTTCAGCCTGAGCACCATTAATAGGATTACCTAGTCTAGCAGAATAACCGCCACCCGTAGGTGATACTACAGGTACGACATTGCAAGTATTAGCGTCGGTACCGGCACCTGTCATTATAGTATGTCTACCTGCAACGATACCGTTACCTGGTAGAGCAATTGGACAACAAGTTCCAGTAGTACCTAACCAACCTGTGAAATTACCTAATTCGAAATCAACATTATTGCATTGCGCATTAGATATGTATTGGATGCAAACAAATACTAGTATTAATAATAAACATTTAAACTGATTCATTTAATTAGTTATGTTCAATCGGTGATAAAGTAGGCAACGGGTTAACTATTACTGTCATTACATTCGAAGTAAAAGTACAACCATTAACTATAACTGTATACACGATATTAAAGGAACCTACACCAGATACTGACGGGCAGAATGTATTCCCCACTACACCAATACCGGCAAATGTTCCACCTGCTGGGATACCTGTTAATGTTACGCACGGGTCATTTTCACAAAATGGTCCGATTTGTACTATTGTAGGTAGTATATTTAATATGAACACATCTAAATTTATAGAATCTTGGCAACCGGCAGGCGATGTTGCTACAACGGATACACCATTAGGAATTAATCCTGGTCCTGCCGCTGACCAATCAACACCAATAACATTAGTACCTTGTCCACCCGTTAAAATACCCGGAGCATTAATCGTCCACGTATAAGTTGTACCAACACCTACTGCAGGTACTTGATAAATTGAACCAGGTGTTTGATAACAAACAGTATCTGGATTTGCAATACTTAATTGCGCCATAGCAAATGTCGGGGCAATTAATAATAAAAGTAATAGTAATTTTTTCATAATTTTATGTATTTTTAGTTGTTTGATTTATAGTAGTAATTCTACCTGGGCAACCGCTCTGCCTAGAACACGCTGTTACACTAAATATAACAAGTAGTAGTATTAATATAATTTTTTTCATTTTTAGTCCGTCATTAAAAGTGTTGCGTATGTACAAGGTTTACCGTTTTTTTCAAATATTATTATTCCTAAGCCCATTCTTTTGTTTTTATAGTTTAGTAAATTTTTATTATGTAACGGTGACTTAATCCATTCTTGTAATATTTCATCTGCTGTAAAACACCCGTTATAAATAGCTGTTATGTTTTCACTTATATGATATCTTTTTAATGTGTCATAATCTAGTATTCTATCTTTTGGTGAATAAAGTTCTTTTATATTTACTACTTTCCTATCTTCATAATGACTAATTAAAAATGAATCTACATTAGGGTCAAAATTTAACAAAGCTAAGTATAATGAGTGCTGAGTTGATGCTTTTTCTAGCATCGTATCTATAACTAGAACACTTAAACTATTTTGTACTCTATATACGTTATAGCTATCATAAAATTTAGATAACGTAGATGACTGAGCTAGTAACCCCGTAGTAAGTATAAGAAATAATATTATTAATTTAATACTCTTCATAATATTTAGTACTTTTTGAAATTTTTATCATCCCACCTTCGTAGTATCTACCTAAAATGTCATAGTATTGCATATTGTTTTCGCAATCGTTAACCAAAGAGAATACTACGATGTCATAATAGTATATTTCACCCATGATATCCGTCTCCATAATCCTAAAATAGTTATCTGCTAATAAAGGAAAAAATGGAATCTTATTTCTTTGATAATTCGTTGGAACTAAGCATTGACCCTTTGCTTTAAACTTGTATATATCCATCCATATAGAACCATTAGATGAGTATTGTAAGGTAAAAGATTTAGTATTCATTTCCACATCAGTTGTGAATGCAACATCTATATAGCAATCAGCGTATTTAATACTGAAATTCGATAATAAGATAGGCAACGGTGAATCACAAATTAGTAATACATTATCAATAGCTAATGGTGCACAAATGTGTACACAATCATCTATATCTTGTTCATACTTAAATCCTATGTAAACCGTTGATTGTGTAAAAACAAACGGTATACTTTTATTGTACCAATGATAGCAGTTGTTCGTGGTTATTGTATCTACTACTACCCAATTTAAAGAATCATAACTATAAACAACTAAACCGTGATACCTATTAGTATATAATAAATTACCTTTGATTCTATAATCAAAATGTAAAGTTGAATTTAAACAAATACCGGTAAATTTTTTAAAAATAAAATTATCGCCCGTGCAATTTGATACATTATAATTAGTAGTATTATTAGAAACGTACATTGACTTAATGCCAGGTAATGACATCCCATTACCGGCGGATGTACCAACTAAAAAATAATTACCGGGACAGTTATTTCTTATATTCCATTGACCGATTCCACCTTCAAAGGTGTCTTGAGCCGCTAATATTGATAACGAAATTAATATTAGTAAAATCGTATTAATTATCTTTTTCATAATTTTCTTCATTTTTAGAAGCATGTTTGTCTAATTGCCATTTATAAAATTGTTTAGTTAATGATTCTTGGCTTTTTATTCTATCTTTTAAAGTGCCTATTTCTATAAGAACTGTTTCTATTTTAAGATTTGTTTTATTTTGAGCTTTAATTAACTCTTTTTGGTCATCATAAAATTCATGGATAAAAAATAAAGAAAGTAATAAAGCAGGTAAAAAAAGTACAATTTTTACTTGCCTAACAAATTCAGGTTCTAATATTTTTTTCATTTTAGTTTATAATTATTTTTCTAGTTACAAGACCATTAACCTTAAAGAAATATATTCCGTTAATGTAATTAGTAGTATTAGGAGTTTCTAAACCCTTATACATTAATCGGCCATAAATATCATATACATAAATAACATTATCCGTAATAACAGGTGCGATAGGTTCTTCTATTCTATTAGCATATACTTTAAATGTATCTTGTTCCGATGCTAAGAACCCATCTCCCATAATAACAAAATCAATTGCACCGGGTCCATTATAAAGCAATGTATCTTTTACTCCAGGTAAAGCTATTGCAGGTAAAATACTATTAAATACTGGTACTTCAGCGTAACTAAGGCTACCATCTATATTAGGATATTCCACTATGTTTACTAACGGTACCGGATTTATTAAATCACGCATCCAATACTTAGTTTCGTTTACACAACTATCCCATTGTAATGAATTAACATTTACTCCATGATGATTATTAGGAAAAGTATGTAATACAGATAGTATTCCTTCTTCATTACATATTTTATTTACTTTATATCCTCCATAAATAGGTATAACTCCTTTATATTTTCCTTCATTATAATAAACTACTTCATCTAAAGCTCCATGAAAACATATATTAGGTGTTGTTTCATTTTCAAATATAGTTGTATCAAACATTCCTCCCCAATAGCTTATTACACCTTTTATATTAGTGCTTTCATATTTAGTAAGATTATTTCCGCTAGTTTTTATTTGATTGGTATAATAACTTTCTACCTCACCTTGGTCTAGATATCCTAGTCCAACTGCTATCATACCGCCGGCACTAGTTCCACCTACAAAGAAATTGCTAGTATCTAAATTTAATATATCTGAATAATATTTAGCATATCTAATAGCGGTAAATCCGTCTTGTACTGCTCTGTAATAC
>Ga0315293_10003634_pt1 | contig 14871 bp, 15 predicted proteins | sample YL17G13_20_MG_FD_203071 | JGI IMG/M metagenome (GOLD analysis project Ga0315293, IMG submission 203071) | Sediment microbial communities from Yellowstone Lake, YNP, Wyoming, USA - YL17G13_20 | ecosystem: Environmental > Aquatic > Freshwater > Lake > Sediment | place: USA: Wyoming | collected... | reverse complement strand
GCTGGATGTCCGGCGGCTGTGCGAATTGCTGCTCCAGGGCCACCGGATCGACAGAGTCAAGTACTTCACCGCCAGGGTGAGTGCTCGTAGCGACGACCCCGACAAGCCAACCAGACAGCAGATATATCTGAGAGCGCTTCGCACACTCCCGGACCTTGAGATCATCTACGGCAGTTTCCTGTCGCACGACGTGCCCATGCCGTTGGCCGAGCCGGCACCCGGAGGGCCACGATTTGCCAAGGTAATCAAGACCGAAGAGAAGGGCTCCGATGTGAATATCGCCGCCCATCTCATCCATGACGCGCACCAGGGGTTGTTCGACGCCGCGGTGTTGATTACGAACGACTCAGATCTAACGGAGCCGATCAAGATCGTGCGTCGCGAGCTTGGCCTCCAGGTTGGGATCTTGAATCCCCATGAGCAGACGCCAAGCCAGATGCTGCTCAAACACGCTTCCTTCGTGAAACAGATCCGGCACGGCGTCCTCGCCGCCAGTCAGTTCCCCGATCTCCTCAAGGACAGGCAAGGCACTTTCCACAAGCCCAAGGCATGGAGCTAGGGGCGACCCACAGGGCAAGGTCACGCGGGCGATCGCAACGTACAGCCTGTGTTCTGCCCCGGAGCCGATCAGACCGCTCGTCCGAGCGCGTACCCGCAAACAGCAGACACCACGACGCCGGCGGGCAAGTGACCCTGCCCGCCGCTGCGTTCCCACGACCACGATCCGCCGCCCTACCGGTCCGCCACCGTCACCGAGGCCATCGCCCGCTCCGGTCCAGTTGCCACCGGCAGCGCTCTGCGCCCCGTCAGCCCCACCTGGCGCAGCGTCACGCCGACAATCCATTTCCAGTGCACCAGCAGGTGCATCCCCACCCCGGCGATCATCGCCAGCCCGAACCAGTCGTGCAGCGAGCGCCAGGCATCCCGGCTCAGCAGCCAAGCCTCAGCGGCACCGCCGTGCCCGGTGAGGTTGAAGAAGAAGACCAACCCGCTGGCCGCCGTGACGAGGAAGGCAACAGCGATGAGCGCGTCCAGTGCCAGATTCCACTTCGGCTTGATCGACATTGTCAACTCTCCTCGACCGCCGGGCCGACGCCCCGCCGGCCGCCGGCCCACATCGGCCGCCCGTTCTCATCACGCAGCACGACCGTTTGCCCGGTGGACAGCAACGTCACCGAGCGCGCCTCCAGCGATGACCCATCCCCAGACAAGCCCTCTACCACGACGACGTCTCCCCGCACCAGGCTGATGCCCTGAGCGTCCCAGTAGCCAGCCTGGCCTAGAGTCACCTCGACCAGCCCACCCGACTCGGTCCGCAGGACCAACTCAGTCCCTTCGACGCTCTCAACCACACCGGTCACCGACAGCCACTCCTGCGTCTGGGTCTGTCGATCGTCCGCCCCTGGCGTCTCCGTAGTCCATCGGCCGCCTTGGCCTCCCCCCGCGGCCGACTGCCAACGCCCGCCAGTTCCCTCTCCGGCCCTTCCTTCGGTGCCTGTGCCGGCGACGGCGTAGGCGACACCGGCCACCATCAGGCCTAGGACGGCCACCATACCGACACCCATCAGGATCTTCTTGGTCAACACCGCATCCTCCATGCGCGCCCAAGGTGCTCCAGCGCGTTGTGGGCACAGCCTAGCCGGAAGGTGTGAAGCCTGAGTGAACTCGGGGCGAGATTACTGTCCATCATCGCCCGCTCACCCCGGCTGGAAGCCGCTCCCTCCACACTCCGCCCCCCCCCGATCTGCCCTCCCGCCACCTATGGCCCCCTTCCGCCACAGACCCACTGCCAGCCGCCAGAAGCGGGGGAGGGCTGTTTGACGCCCGCCGTGCATCCGTGGTATCATCCGCCCACGTTCCATCCCGGGCCGGACCACGGAGCCCGGCGGGCGTCGGACAGGAGGAGCGGAACATCAGCGCTTCAGACCTACGCGTTAACGAGGACATTCGGGTCCGTGAAGTGCGCCTCATCGGGCCCGACGGCCAGAACCTGGGTGTGGTCGCGACCCGTGAAGCGCTGCAGATCGCGCAGCAAGCGGGACTCGACCTCGTGGAAGTCGCCCCGAACGTCGAACCCCCCGTGTGCCGGGTCCTCGACTACGGGAAGTTCCTCTACGAGAAGGCCAAGAAGGAACGCGAGGCGCGCAAGGCTCAGACCAAGATCGAGATCAAAGAGATCCGTCTGCGCCCCAAGACCTCCGACCATCACCGCTCGTTCAAGATCCGTGACGCGCGCCGATGGCTGACGGAGGGTAAGAAGGTCCGAGTGCGCATCCGCTTCCGCGGCCGCGAGATCACGTATCCGGAGATCGCCCTGGAAGACCTGCGCGCTGTGGCCGCCGATCTGGCGGACGTAGCCGGCATCGAACAACCGCCCATGATGGAAGGGCGCACGATGCTGATGACGCTGGCGCCGGGCAAGACGGCCAAGGCAGCTTCCTGAGCCGGACGAACGTCAATCCATACGACCGTCCGCGGACGCACCCTGGTCCGCGGGCTTGTCTGCCGCCGGATGGCGGCGAACCAGGGGAAGGAGTAGGACTGTGCCTCGCAAGTCAACCAAGACGGGCAAGTACAAGCTCAAGACACACAAGGCGACGGCCAAGCGCTTCCGGGTGACCGGATCCGGCAAGCTTGTCCGCACCAAGGGCGGCAAGAGCCACCTGCGCCGCCGGCGCTCCGACCGCGCCAAGGCCCTGTACTCGAAGATGGTGGAGGTCAAGGGCGCTGGCACGAAGAAGCGCGTGCGCCGCCTGGCCCCATACCTTCATCTGTACAAGGCGAACCCTAGCGCCGACAGGGGCGGCAAGTCGAAGTAATCCGTTCCGGACTGGCGGCCGTTGGGTGCGTGCAACAGGCGTCCTGTGCGACGCCGGCGCCCAGGGGACCGCAGGAGAGTGAAACATGGCACGTGTGAAAGCCGCGATGGTCAGCCGCCACCGGCACAAGAAGGTCCTGCGCCAGACGAGCGGCATGTACGGCTCGCGGCATTTGCTCTTCCGCCGCGCCAACGAGGCGCTGATGAAGAGCCTGTGGTACGCCTACCGCGACCGGCGCACACGCAAGCGCGACCTGCGCCGGTTGTGGATTGCCCGCATCAACGCCGGCGCCCGCCTGCACGGCACGTCCTACAGCCGGCTCATGCACGACCTCAAGGCGGCCAACATCAACCTCAACCGGAAGATGCTGTCCGACCTGGCCGTGCGCGATCCCGGCGCCTTCGCCGCTATTGTCGCTGCCTCCCGCAGCTAGCATCCCCGACCCGCCTACAGCACAGCGGGCTCCCTGAAGGGAGCCCGCTGCATTTCCTGCCTGCCTGGGCCGCCGCGATCAGCCGGAAGCCGGCGTCAACCCACGCCAGTCGCCCCAAACCAGGCAGTCGAAGAACACCGCTCGATCCTCGGGATCCTGGATACCCCGGCCAGCCTCCTCGGCGCGCCGCAAGTGCGCTGTAGCCGCCTCGGGTTCACCCGCCAGGGCCAGCACGCGCGCCATCCCCTCGTGAGCAAACGCCACGTCGAAGGCGTCCATGGCTTCCGGGTGAGATTGTGTGAGGTCCATACAGGCGCGTCCATGCCGCATGGCCTCGGCGTTGCGGCCGAGCGCCGCCTGCACTCTGGCGACCAACCACTCGCCCCGCTGCCAGTTGGCCGGCGTCCCGACTTGCCGCCAATGGAAGAGCGAGGTATAGGCGGCCGAGACCATATGCTCCTCCTCGTCCCGATTGCGGGCCGGCCGTTCTAGGAGCTCCCAGGCCAGCCCGTTGGTCGTTCGGGCGAAGAAGCGGTGTGCATCTTCCTGGTTGGGATTCTCTGGCCACTCCATGGCTCCCTCCTCCTTCGGTCAAGTTTCACGCCGCGCCGAAAGCACGCAAGCGCGTCAAGACCTCCGCCTGTCCCTGCTGCGTCGCCAGGTCAAGCGGCGTCCTGCCTTCGGCAGTCTGCGCTTCGATCGACGCCCCTCGAGAGAGGAACCTCTCCGCCAACTCGAGGAACCCTCCATGCGCTGCCAGATGCAGCGGGGTCCAGCCCTCCGCCGTCGTGCTGTTGACCTCGGCGCCGTGCTCCAGCAGCAAGTAGACCAGGTCGACCCTGCGGGCCGCCGTGGCGGCGTGGAGCGGCATGTTCGCCTGCCGATTATGCGACAGAAGATCGATGCGTGCGCCGGCCTGTAGGAGCGCCTCGGCTGTCTCTCGTCGTCCGAAGAAGGCGGCCAGGTGCAGCGGCGTCCATCCACCGAAGGAGTGGGCGTTCACTTCGGCCGGATCCGCCGCAAGATGGCTGCGAACCCGGTCTATCAATCCCAACGCCGCGGCCTCGTGCAGGTCGGTCGTCGCACCCGTCTGCACCAACAGCCGGGCGACGTCATCCTTTGCGTGGTAGATAGCCAACACAATGGCTGATTCGCCCGAGGGCACCCGCAGGTCAACCAGCCCGGGCTCGCTCACCAGCACGTCCCGCACCTGGGCGATCTCCCCCATCTTCACCGCCTCTCGGAAGGCGTCCTGTAGCTGAAGCATTGGCCCACCGGTCTCCTTCCCGCTACCCCACACTGCCTCATCGACCCATCCCGGATTCCTGCTCGGTGATTGTACCTGGGGGTTCCACCGACGGCGGTGATAGAATCGCGCCCATAGTCCGCGGATGAGCCTCATGCCCCGCCTGGTCGCCCAAGTAACACTTCCTGGCGGACAGGTTCTGCGCTTGATCCACGGAGATCTGACCGAGGAAAGCGTGGACGCCATCGTCAACGCCGCCAATGCACAGCTCCAGCACGGTGGCGGGGTGGCCGCAGCGATCGTCCGTCGAGGAGGCGCGATCATCCAGGACGAAAGCGATGCGTGGGTGCGCGCCGACGGTCCCGTGACCCACGAGCAGCCTGCGCTGACAAGCGCTGGCAACCTCCCCTGCCGACATGTCATCCACGCCGTCGGGCCGGTGTGGGGCGAAGGCCGGGAAGATACCAAACTGAACGCCGCGGTCTCTGCCGCACTGCGACTGGCGGAGGCACAGGGCTTGGCCAGCCTGGCGTTGCCCGCCATCTCCACCGGCGTTTTCGGATTTCCCAAGGACCGCGGCGCCCACATCCTGCTGCAAGCCATCCTCGACCACTTTGGCTCAGGCCGATCCAGTTGCCTCGAGGAGGTTCACATCACCTTGATCGACGAGCCCAGCATCCGGGTCTTTGCCTCCGAGTTCCAGGCCCGCTGGCCAGAGAGTGTTCGCCCCACATGATTACCTCTGTGCAGAACCCGCGCGTCAAGTCCGTGCGTGCGCTGCTGGCCAAGCGCCGCGCCCGCGATCAGGAAGGCCTGTTCGTCATTGAGGGCTTGCACCTGGCACGCGAGGCGGTCGCCGCCGGTGCCGCCCCCCAGTTGGTCTTGTACACCGAGGACATCGACGCGCGCGGTCGCGGCCTGGTCAACAGCCTGGCGAAACTCGGCGCCGAGACCGAAACCGTATCACCCGCCGTGATGGCAGCGTGCTCTGGCACGGAGACACCGCCAGGCCTGGTAGCTGTCGTGCGTCTGCCTGAGATCCATCCGCCGTCGCCTCTCGACCTGGCGCTGGTCCTGGACGGCGTGTCCGACCCGGGCAATCTTGGGACCATGCTCCGCACGGCGATGGCCGCCGGCGTCCAGCTGATCGTGCTCACCGGCGCCTCGGTCGACCCGTTCAACCCCAAGGTGGTTCGCGCCGCGGCCGGCGCGCATTTTCACCTTCCGATTCAATCCGTCTCGGCCAAGGACCTGCCGGCTGTGCTCGAGGGTCTGGACCTGTGGCTGGCGGAGGCGCGCACCGGCCAGGCCTTCACGGGCGTCGACTGGCGCCCGCCGTGTGCGCTGATCATCGGGGGCGAGGCCCACGGGCCGAGCGACGCGATCCGGGCGCTGCCCGCGCAGCGGGTGCACATCCCCACCGTTCGCCAGAGCGAATCGCTCAACGCCGCTGTCGCAGCCGCCGTGCTGTTGTTTGAGATCCTCCGCCAGCGAGGTCTGCCATGAACGTCCGCGCCCTGACGGGCTTCCTGGATCCCGGATGGCCCATCGACCCGCGCCGGGTGGCGTCGCTGGCCCAGTCCCTCCAGGCGGCGCGCAACATCCTGCAGGATTCCGGTTATGTGGTGCAGACCCTCCGCCTCGCAACTCCGCCGCCATCCGAAATGGAGCGGCCCGTACCAGCCGCCGACCGCCCGGAACTGGCGCGGCAGCTGGAAGCTCAGTGCTTTGTCAACGGGTTGGACTACGCCGCCATCGGGCCTGCCATCCCGGACGAACTGCCGGCCTACGCCGTGATCCCCGACATGCTCGCCGCCACCGAGAACGTCTTCACCTCAGCCATGATCGCCAGCCCAGATGCCGGCCTGTCCTTGCCGGCCGCACACGCGTGCGCCGACATCATCCAGCGCGCATCCATCCTTACTGCGGACGGCTTCGCCAACCTGCGCTTCGCCGCGCTGGCCTGCGTCCCCCCGGGTACGCCTTTCTTTCCCGCCGCCTATTCCGATGGCGGCACGCCGGCTATCGCCGTCGCCACCGAGGCGGCCGAATTGGCGGTCGACGCGCTGCGTGAGGTGACCTCGCCGGCCAAGGCACGCCGGCGCCTGGTCAGCATGATCGAAGCCCACGGCGCCGCATTCGCGCGCCTGCTGCTGCCAGCTCTTGCCCAGGCCGACGTCCGGTTCCTGGGCATCGATTTCTCCCTCGCGCCCTACCCCGAGCCTCTGCGCTCAATAGGCACGGCCATCGAGGCTTTCGGCGCGCCGGCGGTCGGCGCGTTCGGATCGGCGGCCGCCACCGCCTTTCTGGCCGACTGCCTAGACCGGGCGGAGTTCCGTCGCACTGGGTTCTGCGGCCTGTTCCTGCCTGTACTGGAGGATTCGATTCTGGCCGCCCGCGCCGCAAACGGGGACCTCACGGTAACCGATCTGCTTCTGTATTCAACCCTGTGCGGCACCGGTCTGGATGTGCTTCCGCTGCCTGGCGCCGCGTCGATCGGCTCCTTGACGGCGCTGCTGATCGACCTGGGCGCCGTCAGCCTGCGCCACGCCAAGCCGTTGACGGCCCGCCTGATGCCGCTGCCCGGCAAGTCCGCCGGCGACGAGGTCCAATTCGACTTCGCTTACTTCGCCTCCAGCCGCGTCCTGGCCCTTCCGGATCAGCCGCTGGGCGGCATTCTGGCCGGGGCGGGTACGCTCGACATCAGGCCCCGGGCGCAAAGGGTCTAGGGCGTCTTCCCTTCAGCGTTCAGCTTACAGCTTGTAGCGATCAGCATCTGGTGCTTTATCCCTTCGCCTTGACGCCTTATCCGCATGTCTCGACAAGCCTCCAGGTTTCGTGCTCTTCGTTCGCTCTTGCCAGACCCGTCAGGCGCGGACTCCGACCCGTGATCTGCCTTCTGGCATCGACCATGTGGTCTTGCGCCTGAGCTTCGCCTTTCAAGCCACCCCTTCCCCTTCGAGCACCAGCCTCCATCTGCCGATGGTCAATGGCCGGCCATGGCGGCTAGCTGATTGCTGATCACCAATTACCTAGGCCTGATCGCCTACCGCTACCGCCCCCCTGCTACTTGCCACCCTCCCTAGGTGTTAGAATGCCCTCGCCCATGGATCTCCTCGACGGCCTGAATCCCCAGCAGCGCCTGGCGGTCACCGCTCCGCCGGGGCCTATCCTTGTGCTCGCCGGTCCAGGCTCCGGCAAGACGCGCGTCCTCACCCACCGCGTCGCCTACCTGATCCGCGAGCTCGGGGTCCCGGCGTCCCAGATCATGGCCGTCACGTTCACCAACAAGGCCGCCCGCGCCATGCGTGCCCGCCTCGAGGCTTTGGTCGGGCCAGCCTCCGGCCGGGACTCGGTCAGCCTGGGCACGTTTCACGCCCTGTGTGCACGCATGCTGCGCCGCGAAGCCGAACACCTTCCCTTCCGGCGCGATTTTGTGATCTTCGACGACGCCGACCAGCTCTCCCTCATGCGCCAGGCTCTCAAGGAGATGAACCTCGATCCGAAGCAGATCCCGCCGGGCAAGGTGCAGGCGTTGATCTCGCGCGCCAAGAACGAGTTGATCGAACCCGAAGACTTTGCCGCCAGCAGCTACATCGGCGAGGTGGCCAAGCGCGCCTACCAGCGCTACCAGCAGCTCCTGCTGCAGAACAACGCCCTCGACTTCGACGACCTGCTGCTGTTCGCCGTGCGCCTGCTGCGCGACCACGACGAAGTGCGTCTGGCGTACCGCCGCCGGTTCCCGCACCTACTGATCGACGAGTTCCAGGACACCAATACCGTCCAGTACCAGTGGCTCCGCCTCCTGGCCGGCGATCCGCCGGATCTGTACGCCGTCGGCGACGCCGATCAGTCGATCTACCGCTGGCGCGGCGCCGATGTCCGCAACGTACGCCGCTTCCAGGAGGACTACCCGCACGCGCAGGTCTTTCTGCTGGAGCAGAACTACCGCTCGACCCAGACCATCCTGGATGCCGCCATGGGGGTGATCGACCGGGCGCCGGGTCGGCAGCGCAAGCGGCTCTTCACCGATCGGGGCCACGGTGAACTCGTTTCGATCCACGAGGCCTACGACGAGGCCGATGAGGCACAGTACGTGGTGGAGACCCTCGTCGAGGGCGCGCACGCCGGAGCCTGGAGCCCCGCCGACGTGGCCATCATGTACCGAACCAATGCACAGTCGCGCGTGCTGGAGGAAGCGTTTCTCCGGCATAACCTGCCCTACCGCCTTGTCGGTGCACAGCGCTTCTACGGCCGGCGCGAGGTCAAGGATTTGCTCGCCTACCTGCGCCTGGCCCTCAACCCTTCCGACCAGGTGAGTCTGCTGCGCGTGCTCAATACCCCACCGCGTGGTTTGGGCGCCAAGACGATCGAAACCCTCCTCGCCCTGGCCGATCAGAAACGCATCCGGGCGGCCGATATCCTGCAGGACCTCAGCGGGCGCGACTCGGTATTCCGCGCCGCGTTCGGCACGCGACCCGCTTCGGCTTTGGCGGATTTCGGCCAGCGCCTGATTGCCTGGCGCGCCCTGGCAGCCTCGGCCCCGGTTGGCACACTCCTGGAGGCCATCCTGCGTGACGTGCGCTATCGCGAGTTCATCGACGACGGCACCGAGGAGGGCGAGGATCGCTGGGCCAACGTCGAGGAGCTCATCAACCTGGCGCAGGAAGACCCCGAACTCGGCCTGGAGGTCCTTCTCGAGAATGTGGCGCTGGTCTCGGATCAGGATACCCTGGCCGAGGATCAGAACGCCACGACGCTGCTTACGCTGCACTCCGCCAAGGGGCTGGAGTTCCCGGTTGTGTTCATCGTGGGACTCGACGATGGCCTTCTGCCTCACCAGCGATCGTATGACGATCCCGAGGCGATGGCCGAGGAACGGCGTTTGTTCTACGTCGGGCTGACCCGCGCCATGGATCGCCTATTCCTGGTGCGCGCCTTCCGCCGGCATGCCGCCGGGGGTTCGTCCCTGGCTGAGCCGTCCCGCTTCCTGAGCGACCTGCCGGCTGACCGCATCCAGGGCGACGCGCCCACGCGACTCACCCGCGCCCAGGCGGTCTACGAGCGACAAACCCGCTGGGAGGGCAGCACGCCAACACCGCTGGAGGCGCGCTACCGCGCCGGAATGCGCGTCCGCCACCGTTCGTTTGGCGAGGGCATGGTCCTCGAATCAAGACTGTCGGACGGTGAGGAGGAACTCACCGTCCAATTCGAGGTCGGCGGCTTGAAATGGCTGGCGGCGTCGATGGCCAACCTGGAGATCCTCGAAGGGTAGCCGCACCTGCGAGCGACGTGGGCGTGCGGCGTATCACCGCAGACAGGCCGGGCCCTGCAACCCGGCACGGGGGTGGAGATGCACATCTTTGTCACCGGCGGCGCCGGATACATTGGGTCCGCCGCGGCGCAGCGCCTGCTGGACGACGGGCACGAGGTGACCGTGTATGACTCGCTGGTCACGGGTCACCGCGCCGCCATTCCCGGAAAGGCGCGGTTCATCCGCGCCGATCTGGCAGACGCCGACAGCCTGCGCCAGGCACTCGGCGAACGATCGGTGGATGCCATCCTGCACTTCGCCGCCTTCATCGAGGCCGGCGAGAGCATGCTCGAGCCCGGGAAGTACTTCCGCAACAACCTGACCCTCACGCTCGCCCTGTTGGACGCCGCCCGGCAGGCCGGCGTTAGCCGTTTCATCCTCTCATCCACGGCCGCCGTGTATGCCTCCAGCGATGCCCCGCTCTCCGAGGGCTCACCTCTAGAACCGGCCAACGTCTACGGTCAGACCAAACTGATGGTCGAGCAAGCGCTGGACTGGTACCGGCAGATCCACGGCCTGCGCTACGCCGCCCTGCGCTACTTCAACGCCGCCGGCGCCCTCCCGGGCCGGGGCGAGGACCACCGGCCGGAGAGCCACTTGATCCCTCTGGTTCTGCAGACCGCTCTCGGCCAACGGGCCGAAGTACGCATCTTTGGAACCGACTACGACACACCGGATGGCACCTGCATCCGGGATTACATCCATATCGCCGATCTGATCGATGCCCACCTGCTGGCCCTGACCGGGCTGGAGACCCACGACCGGCTGGTCTACAACCTGGGCAACGGAGAAGGCTACTCGGTCCGCCAGGTGATCGATACGGCCCGCCGCGTGACCGGGCAGCCCATCCCCGCCGTCGAGGTCAGTCGACGGCCGGGGGACGCGCCGCGCCTGGTGGCTTCGGCCGACCGTATTCGCACGGAGCTGGGCTGGAAGCCGCGCTTCCCTGACCTGGAGGCGATCGTCGCCAGCGCCTGGGAGTGGCACCGATCCCGGCCTGACGGTTACGCGCGGCATCTCTAGCGCACAGCGGGGAGCATCCGTCGGGGTCTGGCGCATACTGCTTCTGATCGACATCGTCGCGCCCGAGGCATGCGGGCGCGGATGCTATAATCCTCCTCGCGGACCGTATTCCTCCAACCTTCCTCACCTGGCAAGCGGAGTTGCTCGATGCCCTACATGTATGCGCGCGTGCCCTCCACCGGGCAGCGTATCACCCTGCACAACGGCCGGCTGGCGGTCCCGGACGTGCCCATCATCCCGTTCATCGAAGGTGACGGGACCGGGTGCGACATCTGGCGTGCTTCCGTCCGGGTCTTCGACGCTGCAGTGCGCAAGGCCTACGGCGACCGGCGGCGTGTAGCCTGGATGGAGGTCTTCGCCGGCGAGAAATCGTTCACCCAGAACAACTCCTGGCTGCCGGATGAGACCGTCGATGCCTTCCGCGAGTTCCTGGTCGGCATCAAGGGACCCCTGACCACACCCGTCGGCGGCGGGATTCGCTCGCTCAACGTCGCCCTGCGCATTGCGCTGGACTTGTATGTCTGCCTGCGGCCGGTGCGTCACTTCGAGGGCGTTCCGTCGCCCGTGCGGCGCCCGCAGTACGTCGACATGGTCATTTTCCGCGAGAACACCGAGGACTTGTACGCCGGCATCGAGTTCGAAGCTTCGTCCGAAGCGAATGCACAGTTTCGGGCGCTGCTCAAGCAGCACTTCCCCAAGGAGTTCACCAAGATCCGCTTCCCGGACAGTTCCAGCTTCGCTCTCAAGCCGATCTCCCGCGAAGGAACCGAGCGCCTGGTCCGCGCCGCGATCCAGTGGGCCCTCGACAACCAGCGCCGCTCGGTCACGCTGGTGCACAAGGGCAACATCATGAAATTCACCGAGGGCGCCTTCCGCAACTGGGGCTACGAGCTCGCCGAGCGCGAGTTCGGCGAGCGGGTATACACCTGGGCGGCCTGGGAACGGACGCGGGGATCCCAGGGCGAGGCGGCCGCCAACCAGGAGCAGGACGAGGCCGTGCGCGGCGGCCGGATCCTGATCAAGGATGTCATCGCCGACATCGCCTTCCAGCAGACCCTCACCCGGCCGCGCGAGTTCGACGTCATCGCCACGATGAATCTGAACGGCGACTACCTGTCCGATGCGCTGGCGGCTCAGGTTGGCGGCATCGGCATTGCCCCCGGGGGCAACATCAACTTCGAGACCGGCCACGCTGTCTTCGAGGCCACGCATGGCACGGCGCCCAAGTACGCCGATAAGGATGTGGTTAACCCCGGCTCGGTGATCCTCAGCGGCGAGATGATGTTCCGGCACCTGGGCTGGACGGAGGCCGCCGATCTGATTCTGCACGGAATAGAGGGCGCCATCGCCGCCCGGCGGGTGACCTACGATTTCCACCGCCTGATGGACAACGCCACGCTGGTGCGCTGCTCCGAGTTCGGAGAGGCGGTCATCGAGCACATGCTCTAGCGCACTGGCCGCGCTCGCCGCATTCCACGTCGGTCTTTCCGCCGCCCACAGTCCGCTACGCGCAGGGGCTGCCCTCGCCCCCATCGCAGGTCTGTTCCACCCGCCTGCGAGGACCCACCCCAACCGAGAGCGACTCTCCCACGCCGCCCGCCATTCCGCAGGCCTCGGACGGACAAACGTCCATTGACTCCAGCCATCACCGCGACTACCCTCTTGGGTGGCGAGGCAGCAGGCGGGCGCGATACCGCCTGCTGTCCCATGCCTGCTCCACGGCATCCGGTGCCCGCTGTGCTATGATGTCAGCGTTGCTCCTCCCTGCGGACCCCGGACACCTCCAGCCGAGGAGCGCAATAACTGAAGGAGATTCTGACCATGCGTGAGATTTCCGAGTTCTTTGTTCCGTGGCTCAAGGGCCAGAAGATGTACGTCTCCGAGCACATTGACCTGGCCTGGAAGCGGCCCGAGCTGCATCGCTTGATGTCCAACGAGAACCCCAATCCGCCCTCGGACAAGGTTCTCGAAGCGATCCTGAAGTACGGCAAGATGGCCAACCGCTATGCCGACCAGGGCTTTGCCGTTCGCCAGAAACTGGCCGATATGAATGGCCTGCCCGGAATCGAGAACGTCCTGCTCGGCAACGGCTCGAGCGAAGTCTATGACATGATCCTGCGCAGCTTCCTCCAGCCCGGCGACGAGGTCATTCAGCACACGCCGTGCTTCGGAATCTACAAGCTGCGGACAATGGTCGCCGGCGGCAAGATGGTCAGCGTCCCCATGCAGTACCAGTGGGGCGACGATCACCTGCTGTACGACTCGGACGCCATCCTGAAGGCCATCACACCCAGAACCAAGGTTATCATCGTCGCCAACCCGAACAACCCGACCGGCAACTTCATGGATCCGTCGGGGTTCGTCAAGATCGCCGAAACCGGCGTCCCCTTCATCGTCGACGAAGCCTACATCGAGTTCGCCGGCGTGAAGGAAAAGTCCCAGGTCGGACTGACCAAGAAGTACAAGAACGTCCTGGTCACGCGCACGCTCTCCAAGGCGTATGGCTTGGCCGGTCTGCGCTTCGGCTATGCGCTGGGCGACAAGGACGTGATCATGCAGATCGCCGCCACGCTGATCCCGTGGAACCAGAGCACGATCGCCATGTGGGCCGGCCTGGCCGCGCTCGAGGACACCGCCGGCCTGAAGATGCGCGTCGACTTCAACAACAGCGAGTTGGATCGCATCAAGAAGGAAGTCAGCACGATCCCCGGCATCAAGCCTTTCGACTCGCGCGGCAACTATATGCTGTTCGACTCCAAGGCGCCCGGCAAGGCCGGCGCCGGCATGATCAAGCACGGGGAGAGCAAGGGCATGATCCTGCGCGGTCAGGAGCCAATGTACGGCAGCGACGGGTGGTTCCGTGTCACGATCGGCTCGAAAGACGAGAACTCCATGTTCATCGCCGCCGTCAAGGAATACTTCACCCAATAGCGGGAACGCCGGCAGAGGAAGCACGAGAGGCGGGGAGTTGTCCCTGCCTCTCGTCGTTTCCCCGGCCGTCAGAGCGCACGATCTCTCCCGCCTCATCCCTTGTGTGTTGCGCCGGCCCCTTCCAGCCAGGCCGGCAGGCCGGCGATCGAGTCCAGCGTGACATCCGGGTGACTCCCCGGGGCGCCCAGATCGGCACGCCTGGTCACGCCCGTGAGCACCAGCGCCGACCGCATGCCGTTCTCCCGCGCGAAGCGGACGTCGGTATCCAGACTATCCCCCACAACAACAATCTCGGACGCCGGCCGATCAAGGTGTCGCTGCACCTGCTCCGCCGCCAGGGCTGATGGCTTGCCGGCCACCAGTTCCACCGGGCGCTTGGCACTGGCCTCCAGCGCCCCAATCACCGCCGCAGCATGCGGTACCTCTTGGTGGTCTGAGCCGATCCACGACGGATCCGCGTTCGTGGCCACTAGCCGGGCGCCCCGCCGCAGGGCGCGAAAAGCGATCGTCAGGCTCCGATAGTCCAGCGCCGTCGGCGACGTGGCGATGACAACATCAATGGCCGCCGGATCGTCGCTAAACTGGAAATCCGGCTCGAATTGAGTGCGCACGTCCGGATCAGCCAGAACGTACAGCGTTGCCTGCGGGGTGGTTTGTTTCAGGAAGTCCCTCAGGATGCCGGAGGCGGTGATCACCTCGTCGGCCGCCGTCGGTAGGCCGCGCTCGGTCAAACGCGCGGCATACGTCTCCGGCCGCACCGGGTTGTTGGTCAGATAGACCAGGGGATAGCCGCTGCTTTTCAGCCAGCGGATGCAGTCCAGCGCGCCCGGGATCATCCACCCGTCGACCCAGATTGTGCCATCCAGGTCCAGGACTACGCCAGGGCGACGCACCTCTCGGCGGACCACCGATGGACTCATGCTCTCCTCCTGCCGGGCGCAGATCCCCTATCCGGCCACCACGGGATGTGCTTGCGGCTTGGCCTCCCGGATTTGCAGCCCGCGTCGACGGTCCTTCGGCTTGCTCCAGCCCATGAAGCCATTCTGCGCCAGCATTGAGTAGGGAGAGCGGGTCGCCCGCCCCCCCTCTCACACCACCGGACATG
>Ga0315293_10003630_pt1 | contig 14877 bp, 12 predicted proteins | sample YL17G13_20_MG_FD_203071 | JGI IMG/M metagenome (GOLD analysis project Ga0315293, IMG submission 203071) | Sediment microbial communities from Yellowstone Lake, YNP, Wyoming, USA - YL17G13_20 | ecosystem: Environmental > Aquatic > Freshwater > Lake > Sediment | place: USA: Wyoming | collected... | reverse complement strand
TATCAGGCCGCGAAGTCTAAATTTCTCCCCCGGCTTGTCCTCACATCCTACTATGAAAGGATGAACCCCGATCGATTATCTCCGGTCGGGCTTACAACTCAGCCGTTGTTCAAAGAGGAAGGATTGATAAGTGTTTTAGGCAAACAGATATTGTTCGATGGCGGAAAGACTTATTCTAGCACCCAGGCTACTAAAATAGGCGCTGAAGCACAGAGGCAGGAAGTCCGGCGGACCACGGATGAGGTAGCGTTTGCTGTGAACGAGGCATTCTACCGTCTGATAGAGGCTAAAGAAAACCTGAGAGTGGCTCGGGAAGCCCTGCAGGAACGGCGGGAGTTCGCGACTCTCACCGAGGCTTTCTTTAAAGCCGGCAAAATTACCCGGCTCGATTCTCTCCGGGCGCAATCCCAGGTTTCCGAAGCAGAGCAGGTTAAAGTAGAAGCAGAAAATGCCGTGAGCCTGGCCAGGGAAATCCTGGCCAGATCGATAGGGTTGAAAGAAGAGGCGCCATTGGATATCATTGGTCGGCTTCCAGATGAATTTACTCCTGCAGCCGATATTATCTCGTTATGGCAGGAAGCTCTCAAAACCAATCCCGAAATTAAGAGGCTTGATTTAGAAATTGAGCAGAGTCAAACCCAGATCAAAGCCGTCCGGGGAGCCTATTTCCCTGAGGTCAGCCTGCAAGGTGGTCTCGGGGTCCGCTATCGTGACCTTGGGGGCACCAAAGGAGAATGGCTGGGCGGAGTTGTAATTGAGTTTCCCTTATTTGAGGGCGGGCTGACCAGGGCACAGGTGGCTAAGGCTTCTTCGCAATATCTCCAATCTATCGATAGAAAAAGGGATCGTCTTGATAGTCTCAAGGTTGATTTGACAACCGCCTGGCAAGATCAAGAAAACGCTCGTCAAGGAGTGGTTACCACGCGGCAGACCGTGGTTGCTAATGAAGAGGCATACGCCAGCGCCCAAGCTCTTTATCGCAACGGCAAGGCCATAGGTCTGGATGTGCTTCAGGCACAGGTGGACTTGACCGGTTCCCGGTTCAACTCGATCAAGTACGCAGTAGCTTACGAAATTGCGCGGGCGCGTATCAGACAAATCGCTGGCTTTGGGTTATCGGAGTCTAATTAGCAAAGCAACATCGGAGGACAAAAGAAATGAAATTATCCGGCAGGAAGAAGGCTGTTGGGGTTGCTGTCGGCATTCTGATCATAATATTGTTAGGCTATCGCCTGTTCTGGTATCGTCCACCGGTGGCCGTAATCGTGGTTAAGAAAGCAGAGATTCAAGGCAAAGTCCATGGTCCGGGCACGGTGCAATCCAAGGTGCCGGTGACGGTGAGCGCTAAGATTACCGGAATTCTGGAAAAGCTTTATGCAGATCAGGGAAACCATGTTAAGAAAGGCCAACTTCTGGCTGAACTGGACATAGCTGAACTTAGGGCTCGAGCCGCTGCGGCCGAGGCGGCCAAGAACCGCGCCCGGCGTGACCTCGATCGGGCTAAAGCCGATTTACTCAAGGCCGAAGCCAATTTGGTATTGGCGCAAAGCAACTACCAGCGGGATCTGGAGGTGTTCAAACCCGGCTATATTTCACAGGCGGCCTTTGACAATACAAAAGCTGCTCTCAAGGTGGCGGAGAGTGAAGTCAATTCGTCTCGATCCGCTGTGGAGGCTTTGCAGGCTCAACTTGCCCAGTCAGAATCGGAAACCCACGCGGCTGAGGCGGTATTTGCCTATACCCGCATCCTTGCTCCCATGGATGGTTTAATTACCGTGCGCAAGTCTGAGGTCGGGGATACAGCAGCTCCGGGTACACCTATCTTTCAAATGGTGGATTATCAAATCTGGGCGGCCTCCTGGATTGATGAAACCAAATTGGCGCAACTGCGGGAAGGACAGAAGGCGTCAATCAAACTACGCTCGGGCCGGGTTTTTCAGGGTGAAGTTGTTCGTCTCAATAAGGAGGCAGATACCGTTACCCGTGAATTGGAAGTCGACGTGAAATTCGATACCCTCCCAAACCCGTTAGTCATCGGAGAAGAAACCGAGGTTGACATTGATACAGGCAGCCAGACCGCTCCAGCTGTCCCTTTATCTGCCATCGTGGAAAGGAATGGGTCCAAAGGAGTAATGGTTGTTTCCAAGGGTTTAACGAATTTCCGTCCTGTTACCCTGGGATTGCAGGACGCACAACGGGCTGCGGTCTTGGAAGGTCTCAAGGAAGGAGAGATGGTAATATTTAATCCTGCGGGGATTGAAACGGGTAAAAAAGTACGACCGGAAATTAAGACCGATACAGCGAAGAAGAACCAATGAGATTAATGAGGTTTTTAAACTCGTATCCGAGATCTTATAAGAATCAAATTGTCATCGCCTGTGCAGAGGATCAATGGACTTAGCAGTTTATGACCTGAAGCTTCATAGAGGCCGCTTTATGGCGACGGTTATCGGCGTAGGTCTGTTGTTTACCATTGTACTTGCCATGAACGGCCTTTATCGGGGCAATATCTACGAAGGCCTCGCCCTCATCAACATTACCAATCCCGATCTCTGGGTTGTGGAAAGATATCGGGGCGGACCTTTTAACGAACAGTCTACGTTACCTGAATTTTACCATTACAGTGTTAAGGCGATCCCCGGCGTGGAAAAGGCCAGTCCTTTTATCTACTATGCCGTGGAAAGGCCGATAAGCGGAAAGAGCCGCCATTTCAGCATCATCGGCTACGATGTCTTCAGCGGGCTGGGAGGGCCGCAAAAGATTTATGCCGGGATGAAAATCGAGCAAGCTCATTATGAAATGGTCGCTCATCCCAAATTGGGTGTGCGCCTCGGTGATAGAGTCCCTTTGGGTCTCCATACCTATACGGTTGTCGGTTTGACCCGGGAGGCGGTCTCTTCGGATGGGCAACCTTTGGTTTATTTATCTTTACCGGATGCGCAGGAAGTGCTTTATCAAAAAGATAATGAAGAGGTGCGCAATAAGCGTGAGAGGTTGCTTCGAACACTTTCCGGACAGGGTAATTTATCTCCCTACCAATCGGAAAAGTTGCTCCCCCAGTTGCAGTCCGACACCCATATTATTAATGCCATCCTGGTACGGTTGAAACCCGGGGTAAACCGTGTCGACGTAGCCCGCGGGATTGAGAAATGGCTCTATCTCTCCGCCTTCAGTACAGAGGAAGAACTTCAATTAATGTTGAAAGGGCGGTTGGCCAGTATGACTAAACAGCTTTTACTTTTTAGAACACTCCTTTTGATCATCTCTGTAATCATAGCTTCCCTCGTAATCTATACATTTACTATAGAAAAAATCCAAAGCATAGCTGTCATGAAACTCATCGGCGCTCCTAATTGGGTGATCATCCGAATGGTGATGGAACAGTCCCTCCTATTAACAATAGGCGCGTTTTTATTCGGGCTGGCTCTGATCCATAACACTTACCAGCTATTTCCCAGAACACTGTTGATAGCTCCAGGAGATGACTTGATTACTTTTATAGTGGCTTTTGCAGGCGGCATCCTCGCCAGTATTTTAGGACTCTGGCAGGCACTAAAAACCCAACCCGCCATGGCCCTGGGGGGACAATAATGGAAATCCTCAGAATCGAAGGCCTGACCAAGATTTTCGGCTCCGGTCATTTGGAAGTTCGGGCCCTCGAAGGCATAAACCTGTCGGTTTCGGAGGGTGATCTTGTGGCCCTGCTGGGACCAAGCGGGTCCGGTAAAACCACCTTGCTTCTGTGTATTAGTCTAATTTTGGACCCCACGGAAGGCAAGATTGTTTTTGACGGCCAAACGATTTTTCAGAAGAATGGCTGGGGAGGTGTTGACATACGACGCATACGACGGGAAAAAATAGGCTTTATCTTCCAGGCTCACAATCTGATTCCCTTTCTCACGGTTAGGCAGAATGTGCTTTTCCCTTTGAGCCTGGTGGGACTCAGAGGGGAAAAAGCCGAGCGCCGGGTGAAAGAACTCCTGGAATATATGGAAATCGCAGACCGGGCAGACTATCTGCCGGCCCTCATTTCGGGTGGTGAGCAGCAGCGGGTAGCAGTCGCACGTGCCTTGGCCAACAACGCGAAACTGATACTGGCTGACGAACCTACCGCCTCGCTGGATACCACTAGGGGTATGCGGGTAATGGAATGGCTAAAGAAAATCGCTAAGGAGAACCGGTCTGCAGTAATAGTCGTGACTCATGACGTACGGATGATTGAGGGGTTTGACTACGTTTACCAGTTAAAGGACGGGCGCATAATAGGCGAGAGGACAAACTCTACCTTACACTGAATATATATCCGGTTAGGCCCGGCCACAGGATGCGCAGGGAAAAAAGAACGGCAATGACGGCGGCGACAAAAATCCGGCCCTTGACGGTCGCGGCTTTAATAAACGCCCAGATGCCGAGGAGAAACAAGATTATTTCGATGCTATGTGAAGCATAGGACCGAAGGCGGGTTCAAGAGGAGATACTCCTTCATTAAAAATTTGAGGGAAGGTTAAAATTCAATATGAATCCGCATCTGGAAAAATAACCGATTCTGATTCAAATGATTTTTCCTTAAATAGAATTATTTGTAAAGATATGTATTATGCATGGCAAAATTGTCTGAGAGCTATATCCCCAGAAAAGCCGGTTCTTTTAGTTGTCCTATCGTCAATAAATCGGAGATGAAAACAAATTCAGAATATTTTCTTGGAGTATATTCGACGGCCAATGTTCCCCTCTTTCCCATCCCACAAGCGTCGTTTTAATTGGCAGCCGTTTCGAACTTCTCCAGATAAACCCCTTCCCCGCAGGAAAGGCATTTAGAGATAAAATATGTTTTTGGATCGCCGATAAGTTCGCCAGTATCGGGGTCCCTTTGCTGCACTTCAGCGTATTCTAATTCTCTGTCTCTGACGATATTCGTGCTCCCGCAGTGTTCGCAGATGATTGTTCCTTGGGGCATGATAAACCTCCTGAATGAGATCTTAAAATAAAAGGATCATATTGATTTTATCAAGCAGCTTTTTCGTCGGCCTATGTTCTCCTTTTTCCCACCCGGCCAGCGTCGTCTGATCGATCCCCAATTGTTCGGCCAGCTTCTTCTGGGAAAGCCCATGAATCCGCCGATAATCCCGAATTCTATCCCCCAAGTTTTCTGTTTCCTTCTCAAACGGATCGCGTCCTAAAAACTCAATAATTTTTGGAATCTGGGCCAGGGACGGCTTTACTTTATTTCTCTCCCAAAGATATATCGTGATGTCTGAAACATTAAGGTTGAGGGAAAGTTGGCGCTTGGTGAGCTTCAAATCCAGCCTCCGGACCTTGATATAGTCGCCCCAGGTCCTCATGAAATCAGGGTATTTCTCCCTATGAACCGGCTTTCTTGCCTGTAGAGTCAAATGGCAAAAGGGCAACACAACGGTGCGAGGACGTTTTCCGGGGCATGGGCTCCTCGAAGTCCGAATGCACCGAAACCCAGAAGAGCCGCTATTACTCCAAGATCTCCGGTCCGCTTCTCGACCGCATCGATATCCAGATCGAGGTGCCGGAGGTCAAGTTCCGGGACATCGTCTCCAAGGTCGAAGCGGAAAGCTCGGAAGAGATCCGGAAAAGGGTGAGCGCCGCCCGTGACATCCAGCTCCGGAGGTTCGAAGGCCGAAAGATCTATGCCAACGCCCGGATGGGCCCGAAGGACGTCAAGCGTCACTGCCCCATCGGCGCCGAGGGAGAAAAGCTTTTAGAGATGGCCGTGACCAAGCTGGGATTCAGCGCCAGGGCCTACGATCGCGTCCTCAAGGTCGCCCGGACCATCGCCGACCTGGCCGGCGATGCGGACATCGGCACGCCGCACATCTCCGAGGCGATTCAGTACCGGATGATGGACCGGATGCGGTGAATCATATAACTTAGCTAAAGCATAACTGGGAATGTAGAAGATCCTCTCATCGATATAGAAGGTGCTATAAGCCTCATCGAAGAAGCCGACATCATCACCGAATTCAAGACCTCGGCCCAGACCATGGACTTGAACTAGTTCAGGCTATTGACAAAATAAGGATTTTGTGCTCTGAATATATCAGAAGGGGGGTAATCTTGTTATTCTTAAGTAAGAGCGTTTTTATCCGACCTGGGTATATCCTTTTAAAACTCATATCAGTCGCAAAAGAAGTAATCCACATATCAAGGTTGAATTATGTTCTACCATAAGTATATTTTGAAAGCTCCTAAGGCGGCCCAGAAATCCTTACCTCAAGTTGGCTGAGAATACATTATGGATTATTTCCTGAATCTCTCTATGGCTAGAACAGGGAACCTGTATTAAAAAGGAGACATGAATAATGAGTAATCGCCATCGAGGAAGATACCTATTATCGAGTTTTGTAAAAAACGAAAGCAGCTTGCTTCCGGTTAGGAATAATCTAGCTAAGTGGCTTCTAAAGACAATTGCTGTAATTGTTCTAACAATTGGTATTCATGAAATTAGCGCCTGCTCTAAGGTATCTATGAATGCGGCAAACTATGGGGAAGAGGATCTTCGCAAACTATATATGGCCACCGATGAGCGCCAGTTAGCTGCGTCTTTGGATATAGATTCTTATCGGCCATTAATAAGTACAAGGAAAATAGCTGGCGACGATTATGCGCTTTGGCCCGTGTATAATTTTTTACTTGGGGAGGTATTAAGGCTTAGGGGAGATAATTCCCTGGCAAAGGAAACATATCGGAGGTTGGTAGAATGGGCCGGAGCTAGGCTGGAGGACCAAAATGATGATGGGTGGGGAACTAGTGGCCTAGCCACCGTGGCCTTATGGAGATGGCTACGATATATCGACCTAGATTCCAATTCGTCATCTGCAGAACATGTTCAATTGCTAAGATTGGGACCACAATTATTACAGACGCGTTTTGCCCGAGGCATGTTCAAAACTCTGCCCATCTTTACTTCTTTGCCGCAGATACAAGAAGATATCCTCCGAAGGCTGGTTTCCATCGCATCGAAAACAGGAAGGAAAGAGGGGGCGCGTAATTTCCTGATAGAATATTTCATGAATTCGAGTGAATCTAAGCTAAATTCACTCGAAGAGAGCCTTTTGAATGAAGCAATCTCTATGGGAGTATTCTCCCGTGGCCGAATTATGGTGCTTCGAGCCAAACATCTATCAGATATTGGAAATTTCGAGAGTGCCAGGTCGCTATTAGATCGAGCTCTTGAAGATGAGAATCCTCAAGTTCAAGCAGAAGCTAGTTTGCTTCTTGCGGAATTAAAGCGGAGATTGGATTCGCCGTGCCTTAATAACGAGTTGTTCAATCTCTATGACAAGGCTATTAACGGCTCAAGCAATCCTGATATTATACACGAGGCCCTTCTCCGGCGAGCAAGGGCTTCTATCCGCGATGGTTGTGCTGAGGATCCAAAAAGATTTATAGCAGACCTGAATCGGATTATAAATGACTGTCCAGAATGCAACTTCACCGATGATGCTTTGTTAGAACTTGCCTCATACTATTTAGATCAGTACTGGAAAACCCTGGATTCTTCAAGCTTTGATGTATCCATGGCTTATTTCGAGAAGCTGCTGAAATTTACCGGAGAAAATGATTATATAGAAAGCTGTCGCTTTAGGCCAGCACTAGCTTTATATAGCCGAGGAAAAAAAGAGGATAAGACGAAGGCTAGGGAATTACTTCTTGAACTTGAAGCAATAAGTCCAAGGGGCCCATTTCATTCCCATGCCATTTTTTGGCTGGGGCGGTTTGCAGAGGAATTCGGAGAAAGCGAGCTCGCAGAAGCGTACTTCAAGCAGCTAATTAAGGAAACACCCTATGGTTATTATGGCATTCGTGCGCAAATACACCTAAATGTTGGAGCCTCAGCCAAGCATGAGATTTCCCCAAGTAGGGGCACAATACAAAAATTGGTAGACGCACGTGATAAAGTCAATCAGGGGAGTTCGATAGAAAGCGGGAAAACGATTACTATTTACCAGGCTCGACTACAATCTCTCCTGAGCTCTGGCGTTTACGAAATGGCGGTAGGAGCCTTTAGCAGGGTGCGTCATGATTATCCTTCAGAGCGAATGGAAACCATTCCTCTTGAAGAGCTTGATAAAAAGAACATGCTTGCTCAACTTGCTCTCCTTTTGGCGACTCGTCAAGATGCTTTTGCTGCTACCGATAAGATGCCGGATGCTAAGGACCGAATTGGCGTTGCTAAGTCGATTGGCGAGCTTACGGGGGATTGGCCAACTACAATTTATATTACCGGAGCGCTTGACAAGCCATATGAGGTCATCGAGGCCAACCAGAATGAACTGGGATTTAGGACGGCTGCATTTCCTGACGTGTATGAGGAATTTTTTAATGTGTGCTCCACTAGATATAATCTTCCCTCTGGACTCTTGTATGGTATCGTTAAGAGAGAATCCGCCTTTTCGCCGGATGCCTTATCATCTTCGGGAGCCGTTGGCTTGTTTCAATTTATCCCCAGAACTTTTGACAGCCTAAATAATCGTTACAAGTTGCTTCAGGAAACTGGGAAGAAGACAAGAGAGGAATTTCTCCTTGATCCACAACTAAGCTTATATTTAGGGGCGCGTTACTTAAAAGAGGAGCTGCTGGCCCGCTATAAGGGGGATATAGTTTTTGCCCTTATGGATCATATCGCCGGCGCTAAAGCAGTGAGAGAGTGGCGTACATATTGGCAGCGGATTAACAAAATGGACGATTATGAATTCATGCTTGAGAGCGCAGGATTTTCTGGTGTTGGGCCGTTCGTGCGTGCGGTATTGACGGCTTATTGGATTAAGGGATTGTCAAAATAATTCCGTTAATGGGGGAATCTATGCCTAGACAGAAACCACCTTTTTTCAAAAGAATTGAAGCGTGGATCGGAATGCTGGGAACGGTGACAGCGCTTCTTGTGGCTTTTCTGCTATTGACTGCTAAGGTTGAGGAAATAGCAAAATTTTTTAAGCATATCATTCCTCATCACCGGGAGACAATAGTCAAATGCAGTGAATTTGATGTCTCGGCGATGTCATTTGTTCCGTATTACCTTATGAACACAATAGAACGTGGAGGGAATAAATCCCTTTATTGGGTGGCATTAGGTGGGAAAAATATGTGTAAGGAGGCCTTGAAGCTACAAGTAGAAATAATAGTTACCAATCCGAGCATTGCTACGCAAGGAGAAAAAGTATTTCTTCGGGATATTCCGCCCCAGAAAGCATCTGATTCGAAGGTCTACGAGCCATTAAATCCAAAACTCTCATTCTTATGTGATAATGTTAAAGAGCCAATTGATATTCAATGGAAGATTACTCAAGTTGGTAATACTACAGACATTATTGCTTGCACTAGATGGGGGAGTCCCCTTAACATCCAGGTTGGCCCAAACAAGTATGTCTATTGGAACCTGAAGACAAACGATGGTAAGCAAATAGAAAAGGACTTTATCCTTGCATCACTTTCGGCCTGGACCCTGGAGCCGAAGATTAAGAGTCTAGAGAGAATTAGGAACCTATTAATAGGACCCATACCCGATACGGATTTTACCGAAGACGAACTATATTTGCAGTGGTTTAAGCATTGCTACTCGCAGTTATTTGGATCTTCACCCACTCAGGTGGTCATTAGGCCTAATAAAAGGCCTTGGCCTCCGCAAGGCGATGAATATCTTCGGAGTCCTGAAGAGACCATAGAATTGAGACAGGCCAATCCAGTAGAGGCTGCCTTATTAATGGGTGCAATAAGGAACTTAAATAGAAATATCACCCAAGAATTACGTTTGGTATTATTTGCGTTGCCAAAATCTGATAATTCTCAACAGGGCCAAAAAGATTTTCTACTTGGATGGTCATGCGATGAGAGTGATTGGCATGCCATAGATATGGCCAATCCTAATCAGATCTTATTTGAAGAGAATGAACATAGCGCGACAATCAAGCTGAGAAATAGGCTTGCGGCCGATATACAAATATTAGAAAAGCTCAATGAGAAAGGTACTTATATTGATGAGCGGAATGGAATTTTTGTTCTAGATTTCACGAAAGCAAGCGTAATTAATAAGATCGGGAGTTTACGCTTTAGGCCTTAGCGTGTCGACAAACATAGGACTATTTAGAAAGAAGTTTGCCTTTATTGCGGTGATTGTCGCTCAACTAATGGTAACTATTTTAAGGTTATTCGCGAGATAGGGGGTAGCTGCCCGAGACTAGGGCCGGGAACCGGCGATATCATTATTTTATAATGGGAAGCATCGGTTCTGAGTTTTATCGTGTGGGTTTACGCACGCCGCGAAAGGGGCTGCTATTCACCATTCAGTTTAAGGAGGGGAACATGATTAAAGAAATCGTCAGCAAACAGGAATTTAAAAAACTGGTTAAGGAAGTGATAGAGGATCAGCTCCTGATCTTCTACGATAACAATTCAGATTTCCGTCTCGTAAACCGCTATACAATAATCGCGCTATCCGTTGCAAATGAGCTACAGAAACCAATAACGTTATATAAAATCAACCTGAACAATATCAAATTAATACCTGAAGATAAAGAGAAATATCAGATGGGGAATAATACGATCTGTTGCACCACGATTAATGACGGCATAATAATGGAAAAACAGATAAATCCATTTGAGACAACATTGCGCCAGATGGTTAGAAATATCCTTGTTTAGGAAAAACGATGAAAAAAATCATTAATCTTGGATGTATGGCCCGCATTTTGTTTGGTTTGATGTTTATGGCCGTTTTTCTATCTTTCCCATCGTTGGTTTCCGCAAGAGAAGAAAGCGAACCTTACAAGCATGTGCAAATTATGCCTGGAGAAATTGCGTATCTATTTGAGTTGACAGCGGACGGAAAAACGTTGCCAATACCCGTGAAGGCTTTTCGAAAAATTGTCGCAAAAAAAAGTAGGATCGAAATTAGATTTAATAGGGACTTGATGCGCGAGAGTATTTCCTTTGACGAAAAAAGAAAAAAGCTGGAGAATCTAAAAAAATATTTTGTCGATAGGAATATCAAGGAAGAAACCGAATTGAGAGCACTCTACATTCAGCAATTCCTACTTGAAAGTACGGGCTATCAAGTAAGCGTATCTGCCAGGGTTGTTCCTAAGAGTGGAGTGGAATATGACCTCCCGGTTGAGGGCTACACGTCAATAGTTAAATCTGTTAATGAAGATAAAGACGGAAAGAAAAAAACGATGACCTTGGACACGATCTTGGATAGGCGACTTTTTCGCTTAGATGTTGATGCGGACACGGAAGACCTGAAAATAGTCGAATCAATTCCTGATACTACAGTATTTATTCCTGAAACCAAGACATCGGATGGAGATCGATTAATAATAACCGTTACAAACTATCATGGGATTTCTCCAAAGAGTTCAAAATGGGAGCTAGAGCTAAGTGACATTGGTCTTTACACCAAACAAGAGGCGACATTACTTTTAGTAAAACGGCGCGGTGACGCAGTTGGGGACAAAGACATTGAAAATAACTTCAAGCCTGCGCCAGGCTCATCATTTCTGTTTAAATGGAAGTCCCGAAACAATTGGTGGAATATTATCGATCCAGCTATTGGTGTAAATGGAGCTTTCCTTGATTTTCGGTCCGACAAAGATCTTGAGGTAGGGCTCGGAATAGTAATCAGCTTATTTAATGGGATACTTCAGTTTAACTATGGATGGAATCTAAATGTTAAGGATAACCGCCGATATTGGGCAATCGGAATTGGCTTTTTAGATATTTCAGGCAAAATAAAAGAACTTAAGAAAGGGTAGTTAAAAATAATTTATACGGCAAGACGAGCTATTAAATCATTCGTAGTCACGCTATTTTGAGAAATTTTGTGTTCCATCATATCCGTCGTCATGATGAGCGCACAAAGATCGATGTAATTTATTAATGTTTTTTTTCGACAAAGGCAAAGCAAGAGAGTAACTGTGATACTCTTTCAAAGAGTTTCTTATTTGGCCAGTATTCCCATTTTTCCCACCCCGCCACAGTCGTTTCATCGACTTCCAGATGTTTTGCCAGCTTCTTCTGAGTCAGTCCGTGAATCCTCCGATATTCTCGAATCTTTTCCCCCAGGTTATCGGTTTCCTTCTCAAACGGATCATGCCCAAGAAATTCAATTATCTTCGGAATCTGGGCCAAGGACGGCTGGACTTTATTCCTTTCCCAGAGATATATCGTGATGTCGGAAACATTAAGGTTGATGGAAAGTTGGCGCTTGGTGAGCTTCAAATCCAGCCTCCGGACCTTGATGTAGTCGCCCCACGTCCTCAAAAAATCAGGGTATTTCTCCCTGTGGACCGGTTTTCTTGCCTTTAAGGTCAAATGGCAAAAAGGCAACGCAACGGTGCGAGGACGTTTTCCGGGGCATGGGCTCCTCGAAGTCCGAATGCACCGAAACCCAGAAGAGCCGCTATTACTCCAAGATCTCCGGTCCGCTTCTCGACCGCATCGATATCCAGATCGAGGTGCCGGAGGTCAAGTTCCGGGACATCGTCTCCAAGGTCGAAGCGGAAAGCTCGGAGGAGATCCGGAAAAGGGTGAGCGCCGCCCGTGAGGCCCAGCTCCGGAGGTTCGAAGGCCGGAGGATCTACGCCAACGCCCGGATGGGCCCGAAGGAGGTCAAGCGTCATTGCCCCATCGGCGCCGAGGGAGAAAAGCTTTTGGAGATGGCCGTAACCAAGCTGGGATTCAGCGCCAGGGCCTACGATCGCGTCCTCAAGGTCGCCCGAACGATCGCGGATCTGGCGGGGGAAGAGGAGATCTCGCCCTCCCATCTCTCGGAAGCCGTCCAGTACCGGATGAAGGATCGGCATTATTAGATTCCTTTATAGGCTTTATGACAGCAGGCAAATTGACGCTTCCTCGATTCTTTGATAAACTGAATTCACTTATTAAAGGTTGGATGTTAATCAACCTTATATAAAAGGAGGGGAAAGAATGAAAATCCACAAATTCATTTGGATTCCGAGGGTGCTGGCCATCGTTTTTATCGTTTTTCTGACGCTCTTTGGCCTGGATGTCTTTTCCGGAGACGCCCCATTCCTGGAAAAATTGGGCGGCTTTTTCATTCATTCGATCCCATCAATGATCTTCCTGCTCATATTATTCATCTCTTGGAAAAAACCTCTCATTGGCGGATCTCTATTCATCCTGTTCAGTATCGCGTTCGCATTATATTTCCGGACATTTCGATCTCTTTCAACATTTTTATTATTGACGTTCCCGTTTCTTCTGGTCGGAATATTCTTCGTCGGGCTTGACCTGATAGCAAAAAAAAGCGAAAAGCCAGCTTAGGCGCCTGGGCAGGATAAATTCCTAGCGCGGTTTTGGCGGTCTCGGTCATCGCTACGGCCATCCTCTCACGCTTCTTGACGATCTCCCATCGAGGGCACGTCGAATTGACGCTTCCATGCTTATCTGATAATCTTGAACCACACCTGATTGAAGGGGTCAGAAGTGGCCATCAAGTGCTCGAAATGTCATTCTGAGAATCCCGAGGATAGCAGTTTCTGCGCGAAGTGCGGAACGCAAATCCAGCAATTGTCGGCGGATTTGCCAGGCGGCCCGACCGAAACGCTTCAAACCCCCGTCAAAGAACTCACTACCGGCTCGACCTTCGCCGGCCGCTACCAGGTGATCGAGGAGCTGGGCCACGGCGGCATGGGGCGCGTCTATAAAGCCTTCGATACCAAAATAAAAGAAAAAGTGGCCCTTAAACTCATCAAGCCGGAGGTCGCCTCCGATAAAGAGACGATCGAACGGTTCAGCAACGAGATCCGCCTGGCCCGCAGGATCGGCCACCGTAATGTCTGCAAGATGTTCGATATCGGCGAAGCGGAAGGGGCCCATTTCATCACCATGGAATACGTCCATGGCGAAGACTTGAAGAGCATGATCCAGATGTCCGGGAGCCTGAGCCTGGGCATGCAGTTGAGCGTCGGGAAACAGGTCTGCGATGGGCTGGCCGAAGCCCATAGTCTTGGCGTTATCCACCGCGACCTCAAACCCCAGAACATCATGATCGATAAGCACGGGAACGCCAAGATCATGGATTTCGGGATTGCCCGGTCGGTCAAGGATAAAGGGATGACGGGTGCGGGAGTGATGATCGGCACGCCCGAGTACATGAGCCCGGAACAGGCCGAAGCCAAAGAGGTCGACCATCGCTCCGACATCTATTCCCTGGGAGTCATCCTTTATGAAATGGCGACGAGCCACGTGCCGTTCACAGGGGAGACCGCCCTCAGCATTGCCATGAAGCACAAGGGAGAAATCCCCAAAAATCCGAAACAGCTTAACCCCCATCTCCCCGACGACCTGACCGGGGTGATCCTGAAGTGCCTGGAGAAAGAAAGGTCCCGGCGATACCAGGCCGCTTCCGACGTAAGGGCCGAGCTCGAGCGGATCGAAAAAGGATTGCCGACGACCGAGCGTGTCGCACCCGCTCGAAAGCCGTTCACATCGAAACAGATCACGGTCTCGTTCCGGCTCAAAAAACTCATCATCCCTGCCGCGGCGTTCGTCGCGGTAGCGGTTATCGGGATCGCTTTAATAAAAGGACTGCCCAAAAAAGCGGTATCCCCCGCTGCCCCTTCAAACCGTTCTATCGCCGTCCTCCCTTTTGAAAGCATCGGCGGCCCCAGAGAGGACGAGACCTTCAGCAGCGGCATCACCGAGGATATCACCACCCAGCTTTCCAAAATCAGCGAGCTGGACGTCCGGTCGCAGACATCAGCGATGAAGTACAAAAAGAGCGCTCTAGGAATAAAAGAAATCGGCCGGGAGCTCAACGTCGTCTACATTCTCGATGGAAGCGTGCGCCGCGCCGGCGGCAAAGTGCGCATTACGACCCGGCTGATC
>Ga0315293_10003626_pt1 | contig 14880 bp, 5 predicted proteins | sample YL17G13_20_MG_FD_203071 | JGI IMG/M metagenome (GOLD analysis project Ga0315293, IMG submission 203071) | Sediment microbial communities from Yellowstone Lake, YNP, Wyoming, USA - YL17G13_20 | ecosystem: Environmental > Aquatic > Freshwater > Lake > Sediment | place: USA: Wyoming | collected... | reverse complement strand
CGTGGACCTATACCTGGGACAGCACCACGGCCGTCAACGGCACCTACGAGCTCCGCACCCGGACCTACTACTACGACAGCCGTGGAGCTTACAGGTCGGGCGTCTGGACCGCCCAGGGCACCTTCACCGTCGACAACGGGGTGACCATCACCGCCGTCTCGGACTCTCCCGACTCTTTCAGCCCCAACGCCGACGGCCAGTACGACACCACCACCATCTCCTACACCCTGTCCAAGGACGCCACCGTCACCATCGGCATCTACGATGGGACGGACACCCTGGTGCGGACGCTGGTGGGCGGCCTGGCGCGGGGGATCGGCGCGCGGACGGAGGTCTGGGACGGGAAGAGCGACGCTGCCGCCGTCGTCCCTGACGGCATCTACACCTACAAGATCGACGCCGAGGACTCTCTGGGGAACGCGGGGGTGCAGCAGACGGGCACCGTCATGGTAGACACGCGCAAGCCCTTGAACCTGACCAGCCCGACGCCGGGCTCGACCCTGGCCGGCACCGTCAACCTGGTGGCCACCCAGCCAGCCGACTACGTGATCCCGACAGGGTCAGGTTATGCAACGTTCTATCGCGCGACGCCCGGCACGCCTCTCAGCAGCGGCAACACCGAGATCGGCTACGCCACCAAGCAGGCCGACGGCACGTGGACCTATACCTGGGACAGCACCACGGCCGTCAACGGCACCTACGAGCTCCGCACCCGGACCTACTACTACGACAGCCGTGGAGCTTACAGGTCGGGCGTCTGGACCGCCCAGGGCACCTTCACAGTGTTGAACGGTGTTACCCCGGGACAGATACAAGGCTTCGTTCGTGACAACAGCGCGAGCTCGGTTCAGGGTGCGCTAGTCTCTGCCGAGGTTTCTTCGTGTTCATCGAACTGCACCGGTTTCAGCAGCGTCAGCTCAGCCGATGGGAGCTACTCGATCAATGCGCCGCCGGGAACCTACCGTGTCTTCGCATCGAAGGCAGGGTACGTAACGGAGTACTACACAGCTACTGGTGGCTCGCCCAACAAGGTCGACGCCACCTTCGTGACCGTCGCCTCCAATGCCGCGACAACAGGCATCGACTTCTCTCTGGCCCGACTGGGCGTGATTCGGGGGGTTGTGAAGGACACCTCGGATAACCCTCTGTCCAATGCCCGGGTCGAAGCCGTGAACGCGTCAAACGGGCAGATAACCGCCTCCGCCAGCCTCGGCGACGGAAGCTATTCGATCTATGGCCTCGCGTCCGGCAACTATCGCGTGCGGGCCATCAAAGACGGTTATGTCACTGAGTATTACACAAGTACAGGCGGCACAATCGACTCCGGCCAGGCGCAACTGGTGGCGGCCGCCAACGACACCGTCACCACAGGGATTCACTTCAGCCTGCCACGACCCGGCTCTGTTTCTGGCTTCGTCCGCGACAACGGCGGTAATGGGATAGTGGGCGCGACGGTGGAGGTCGTTGGGACCGGCAGCTCCACGACGACCAACAACTCTGGCGGCTACAACATCCCGAACGTCCCTCCGGGCCAGCAGAAGGTGCGAGCCTCGAAGCAAGGCTACGTGGCCGAGTACTACACTGCGGGCGGCGGCACGACGGATGTAGCGCTCGCAGAACTGGTGACCGTCAATCAAATCGGCGAGACTGGCGGAATCGACTTCTCTCTTGCTCGCCTGGGGGCCATCGCCGGCACCGTCAGGGCCACCGCTGGCAACGTCCTGAGCGGTGCCAACGTGTACTACTGGGGGCCTTCGTGCAACGGCTGCTTCGGCGCCACGTCCGGTTCTGACGGATCCTACCAGATCTCCGCTCTGCAGCCGGGCAGCTACCGCCTGAGGGCCGACAAGGCTGGCCACATCAGCGAGTACTTCACGGCCAGTGGCGGGGCGCTGCTTCTTGCCGATGCCGATTTTGTGCCTGCAGGGCTGGACACCGTCACGACGGGGATCGACTTCTCCCTCGCTCCGCCATCGTCGATCTCAGGGGTAGTCCTCGACGACTCCGGCTCGCCGATCGAGGGCGCCTTGGTGACGGCCACCTCGTCGGCTGATAGCGGGAGCGACACGACTGACACGCAGGGTCGCTACGCCATCGTTGACCTGGCCGCGGGCGACTACAAGGTATTTGCCTCGAAGAATGGGTATATCGGCGAGTACTTCACGAGCACCGGCGGCAGCACAGACGCCTCTGCCGCTGAGGTGGTCACGCTCGCTGAGGGGGATGCGCGTCAGGATGTCAGCTTCTCCCTTGGGCGAACGGGCTCCATCAGCGGCTTGGTGTTGGACAACATTGGTAACCCGATCCAGGGAGCCTCCGTGTCCGCCAGTAGGACCGAGTGCTGTGGTTCAGGGTCAGCGACCACTGATGTCACCGGCGCCTACACCATCACGGCACTTGTTCCGGGCAATTACCGGGTGTACGCTTCGCACTCCGACTACATCAGCGAGTACTACACCTCTACCGGCGGCACCACGGATCAGGCTGCGGCGCAGGCGGTGAGTATTCCCGCCAACACAGCAGCTCACAATATTGACTTCAGCCTGACTAGGTTGGGGATAATCACCGGGACGGTCAGGGATACCGCTGGTAATCCCATCCAGGGGGCGTCCGTTTACGCCAGCCGGACGCAGTGCTGTGACTCTGGCTCGGCCTACAGCGACGCCAATGGCGTCTACATCATCACCGGCCTCATCGCCGGGGACTACCACCTGCACGCATCCCGCTCCGGTTTCGTAACCGAGTACTACACCTCGACCGGTGGCACCACCAACTCCAATCTCGCCGGGCCCGTGCTCGCTGGCGACGACACGGTCACGTCCGGCATCGATTTCAGCCTGGCGCTCCCCGGTTCCATCTCTGGTGTGGTGCGCGATAGCGCTGGTAACCCTATCCAGGGCGCTTCTGTGTCCGCGACCAGGACTGAATGTTGCGGTTCGGGGTCAGACACCACCGATGCCCAAGGTATCTATGCCCTCAGCAACTTGCCGCCGGGCGGCTACAAGGTCAGCGCCGATAAGCAAGGCTATGTCGCTCAGTATTGGACTTCGACAGGAGGTGCGTCCGACGAAGCGGCCGCAGAAATCGTAAGCCTTTCGGAAGCCAGCAGCGCCGAAGGGCTGAACTTCTATCTAGGTCAATACGCCGTCGTCAGGGGTGTGCTCAGGACAAACCTCGGAGAACCATTAAGCGGAATCACTGTCAACGCCAGCGGCGTCGGACGAGCCGAGGCCGTGAGTCTTGACGATGGGTCTTTTCAGCTTGACCTTGCCCCAGGAACCTGGACAGTGGCCCCGCAAGACGTGTCTGGATATGCCCGGCCAGCGGGCGTCGAGATTACTGTGGCTGCAGACGAGGTTGTGGCGGGCCTGGACTTTGTCTACGTGGGCATTCCAGTTCTCCATTTGGAGCCATCTTCAGTGAGTCTACAGACGAAAGCCGGCGAGACATCCTCTTCCGTGATTGAGGTGCGCAACGAGGGCCATGCTACAGCGGAAGGGGTCGTCATCGAGCCGTCCCCCAATATACTCTGGGTAGACACGAGTACCTCTACTATCGGGGACGTGCCTGCGGGAGAGGCTCGTTCCTTTGAGATCACGGCTAGCCCTCCGGTAGACACCATTCCAGGCGACTACAGTGATACTATCCAGATTTCGGCTGCGGACTCGTCATCGGTTGAGCTGCCGTTCAGAGTGGATGTGGCGCCGGCACAGACAGGCACGACCGAATTCACCGTGACCGATGACCAAGGACAACCTATCGCGGGGGCGACGGTCAGACTCGCCAGTCAGAGCCCCTTCGTCCATCATGAGGGCTGCAATACGAGAAGCTATTTCCCGGTCTACTCCGTATCCACTGATAGCGCGGGAAGGGCGGCGATAGCCGATCTAGCTCCGGTTCAGTACATCTATACCACGAACGCCTCTTTCTACAAGCCGGTACAGGGAACGGTTCAGGTGGAGGCTCTGGCAACGACGGCTGTTGCCACCTCGCTGACGCCGTCACCGATCGACATTCGGTTCGAGGTCGAGAAGACTGCGATTGAAGACAGATACCAGTCAACCATCGAGCTGACTTTCGCCACGAACGTCCCAACACCCTCCCTTTGGGTCACACCTCCGATGTTCTGCTTCGATTTCTTCTCCTACGGATCGTATGACGGCACCCTTACCGTTCATAATCCGAGCATGATCCGGGTTGAGAACATCAATCTGAGCGACGAATCATGGCTTGTAGGCATGACGTTTGACACCGCACCTTTTACTCTCGAAGCTGGTGAATCAAGGCAGGTCCCGTTCTCGGCTTCAGGACCCCCTGGTCTAGGGTATGCGGGATACATCGAGGTTAGTGGCCAGTACATTGCTTTCTCCGGAGAGGAGCCGAGTTACTATGATGTGCGGTCAACCGTCCCCGTTCACCTCTGCCCACCACCGCCACCTCCATCCGAGCCCGGACCGACTCCAACGCCAAAGCCGACCCCCAGTGGTGGCGGAGGACACTGGGATCCGCCGTGTTGGTGGTGGGGCGATGTTTATCATTGTGAGTGGGTGACTCCGGACCTCCCGCGCTTTGACTGCTACCTGTTCTTCGAATGCGGAGTGCACGAAATCCTGAAGCTTGAGGTCTCTCAGGATGTCATCCTGGAGCGGGAGGCGTTCAAGGCGACGCTTACCTTGGACAATCCCACCGGAGCCAGTGCAGAGAACCTCGCGGCTGGCGTGAAGGTGGTTGATCCCGGTGGGGGAGATGTGACAGACCAGTTCACTATTGCGCCACCTGAACTATCCGGCATCGACGACATCTCGGGAGGCGGCAGTCTGCCCGGCGGACAACAAGGGAGGGCTGTCTGGACTCTCATCCCGCACTCGGACGTTGCTCCCACAGCAGACCGGCAGTTACATGTTGTAGCGCACGTATCCTACGAGTTGGTGGGGAATCAGTTCGATATCGAGACTCAGCCGGTCACGATCACCGTGAGTCCCTCGCCCAAGCTTAAGCTGGCTTACTTCGCGCCACGACTGATGCCTAGAGATGAGGCGAGACCGCTCAGCCTGGAGATCACCAACGTGGGTGCAGGTGTGGCGCGCAATGTGAGGGTGGAGAGCGCTCAGCCTGTCATCATCGACAACCTCTCCGGCGCGGCCATCGGTTTCTCGATCATCGGTAGCGCCCTTGAGGGGCAGCCGATGACGTCTTCAACCGTGCTCGACTTCGGGGACATCCAGCCGGGCGCCACCGTGCGAGGCAGCTGGTACATCGTGGCTTCGTGGTCCGGCCAGTTCATCGATATCGAAACCAGCGGCTTAGTGTGCGAGAGCCATAATTACTACGGGGTCCCTCTCGACTGCCTGATCGATGAGGATATTGACTTCAGTCTGGGTTCTGGCAAGTGCCTACCCTATGAGGTATCCGGTAGCTCCGACAAGCGCATCGACGTGGTGTTCGTGCCCGATCAAGATTACGGTGGCGATCTACAATTGTTTTTGGACGATGTGGAGCGAGCAATCGACGCGTACGAAGCGGTGCCCCTGGTCGGCGACAACATGTCTGCCTTCAACTTCTACTATTCGGAGGAGCCAGGGGATGCCGGACGCAGTGATGAACGATGGTGGCTGAACCTGCCGGGAGGCGAAGCGGAGTTCCGCAGAGAGTGCAGCTTCGCGGACGTGGTCGGGATAATACACGCGAACGATTTCAGGGATTTTGCTCATCCGACTCTTCCACTATTCGCAGCCTGGCGCGAGAGAATAGCCCCAATAGTTGCGCACGAGAGCGGACACGCCATATTCGGCTTGGCTGACGAATATGAAGACTGGACCACAGAGGGACACACCGATTACTTCCGGCCGGCTCCCAATATCTGGGAGACGAAAGAGGAATGTGAAGCCGCAGCTCCAGGTCTCGGTGCCGACGAGTCCGAATGCTTCCAATTCTGCTCTCCTAGTACTCATGCCTGTACTGAGGGAACAGGTAAACTTCACGACGGCAGCACAGGCTGGTGGCGCCTGGATGAGGGACTCAAGAACGACTACGATGAAGACCCCAGATCAGACGTGGACACTCGCGACGGCCACAAAGACGACATCATGGTCATGGGCTATCCAGAAGACGGCTGGGGCAAAGCTTGCGCGGCCAGAATCAGTTCGGTTTTCGACGAGATCCGTGCGGGTCTCTATAAGGCGGGAGCCTTCGGTGTAGCTTACGCGAACGGGTTCGAGCCCAAGAGCATAATCATGCATGCGGTGCTCGACGACGACGGCATAACCCCCATTTCCTCAGAGATTGTTTATGGCTACTCTCCGAACAATGTGGTGCAGTACGAGCAGCTGAAGGTTCAGGTGCTGTCACAGGATGGCACAGTATTGGATGATTACGGGGTATGGGATCCCAGATACGTTGTGTTCGGAAATGGCACCGGAGGCTCTTCTTACGTGCCAAGCGCCGAATTGGTGCTCGTGTTCCCCTTCTACTCGGATGCGCGCTCGGTTGAGGTGAGCGACTGGACGAGCCAAGAGGTGCTGGGTACGGTCAACTTGATGCCGGCGCTACGCGGTTTCTGTCAAGCCGTCGGTGACCGCGATATTGACTGCGAGGCATTGCTCGAAACTGACTCTGATGGCGACGGGGTCCCGGACACGCACGACAACTGCTCTATCGCAAACCCGGATCAGGCGGACGAGGACGGCGACGGCTGGGGTGACGCCTGTGACAACTGCCCAACTGTTGACAACCCCGGTCAAACGGACATGGATGGGGACGGCATCGGCGATGCCTGCGACTCGGCTGACTGGACCCCTACCCCAACACCAACCGAGACACTCACGCCAACGCCCACCGATACCGCTACGCCAACTCCGACCGATACAGCTACCCTGACGCCGACCGATACCGCTACACCGACGCCTACAGAGACGCTTACGCCCACCCCGACTGATACCGCCACGCCTACCCCGACGGACACGCCGACGCCAACGGAGACCCACACGCCAACAGCGACGGCCACTCGCACGCCTACGCCCACGTTTACCCCTACACCGACGCGCACGCCAACCGCTAGCCCAACGCCACCCAACGCGTGCCGCGGGGACGTCGACGGTGACGGCGACGTCGATGTGCGGGATGTGCTTATCGTGACGAGGGCACTGCTCACACGGCCCGGCGACAAGCGCTGGAACTCTGCCGCGGATGTGAACGGCGACGGGCGCGTGAACTTGGAGGACCTGTTGATCGTCCTGCGATCGGCGCTCAATCCAAGATGCTGGTAGGCGGGCAGACCCGAAAGCACAAGGGGGGAGAGGGTACGCTCGGTGCCCTCTCCCCTTTCTCTGCGACGGCGATGAGTGAAGGCCCGATGGTCGTCTGCCCCAGGGGACTGAGACTCTGCCCAACTGAATGGGCGGGACGATCATTCCCCCTGCCGCCGGGCCGGTAGCCTGTACACGGGACTGAGACAGAATTTCCGTCGAACAAAATGCTGCGGTAGCTCGCCCCGTGACAACGAGACAAAAGGTATCGTTTGGTCTATGAGGAAATGTGAGGAGAGAGTTGATGATGCGCTACCTTCTTCTGGTACTGGCCCTGATACCAATGGGCTGCGGAGGCAAGGTCTCTTCGCCTCCTGCAACCCCACCGGCAGTTACAGCACCGACGGTTGCCGCAGCGAGCGGCTGCCCTGACAATCTGGGCGACACCGCGCAGGTTATCGTGGAGGACGCCAACGGCTGTTTGGTCTTCATGCCGAAGACCGGCGATTGGCTTGCTTTCACCGATGCCCCGACCTCTCTGGAGGACTATCGGGAAAAGAAAGCAGCACTCTCATCGGAAGTAAGGCAGCTCCTTGACCCCTGCAAGCTGATTTGGGGGTTAGGGCCTGGAATCAAGGAGGAAGCCATTCAAAAAGACTTCTGGACGGATGGATGCCCCCTTCCGACGCCGCCACGAGGCGGTTCCTGAAGGTACCGCTATAGCTCCTCCATCGCCTCTCTCGCTAGGCGGAGCGAAACGCTCAGAGGCCTCGTAGGTCCGAGACCAGTCTCCGACTAAGGACATAGGGCGGTGTCAGCAATTCCCGAGATAGCGCCGGCCGCAGGGACAAAGCTCCGCGCCAATGACCATCTAGATCTCCTGCCTCCGAGGCACCGAGTCACTGGCTAGAGCTCCTGCCTCCGAGGCACGGAGTCGCTATATCTCCTCTCTCCGAGGCACCGGGTTGCCGAATCCGCCCCATCCTTTGTCTCCGAGACAGAGAGTTGGGGAGCCTTGCAGATACGGATGTAGTAAAGCTGTTCCTCAATGCGTGGGTGCTGGCTAGACATCCGAGTTGTGACCAAGCGTCTGGCTTGACAAGCGCGCGGCCAGTGCTATGATCCCCGCATCGAGGGTTCGTTACTGACTATCCCCGCTGATTCCCCCCGCCAACAGGGAGGTTGTGCGATGCTCTTCTGTGCTGACCGCCCTTCGCGATCTCACTGTCGAAGGGCCACAAGTCGTCTGGATTGAGGCCGTGATGAGCCAGCTCCCATTGAACGCCGCATATGTCTTCCTGCGCGCGCATGGTTGCCGAGAGGAAGTCAAGCAGATAGCGAGATCACATGACGCTTACCCAGGAGCGTCGGAAGGCCAAACGAAACGCGCCAAGACCCTGGCATTGATTGAGGGGCATGGCCTTCTGGACAAGTTCCTTGCTGAGTGCTGGCCGGGCGGTTTTGAAGGTACTGGCCAAGGTCATATTGGGCGCCTTCGCCGACTCCGGACGAGGATGACGGACGCGACCGTGGCAGCGAAATCGCGAGGTGAGAGTGGGAGTTTCGAGAGGCGGCCGAGCGGTACCCGCACGGGCCTGAGTGCGACTGCGGAGTCGATAACTGCGGGCGCTACTGTGACGGCGAGAGCTAGCACTGCTCCGACCGCTACCGCTAAACCAAGAAGCTCCATGAAGCCAGCACGGACGAAGAACCGTATTTGGCAAACAGTGGCCGGATACGCGTTCGCTATTATCGTCGCCGCGGCCATTCTCGCCCCCATGATAGTCTTCTCAATGAGCCTCGGTGAGTTGATACTATTCGTCATTTTCACGCTGATGATAGTCACCGGCGTGATCGCCTCATTCATCCTCAGCCTTGTTCTTTTCGTGACGTTCTGGAAGAGCGTCTGGATAATACTTTCATACAGAGGACCGAAGAGTGGTCAGTAGGAAAGAATGCTCTATCGGTCCCCAGGGTTAATCCAGCGCCAGAGACGTGCACTGCTACCAGCGTGTTGTAGGCCTATCGCCGGCGCGCGTTCTGCCATGAGGCGCCTTCTCGAAACAGGAGGAAGAATACGCCATGCAAGACACGATACCGCTCAAAGAAGACTGTCCTCAAGAAGAGGTGCTGGCTCTTATCAACAGAATTCTTGAGGAATACAGGCGGGGAGGTACGGGGGCATCGGCGAAGGAGCTGCCCGAGAATCTCCTGCGCGACCTCAAGCGGTCTGGTTGGCGCTGGTTGTCACGGAAGACGTATTCACAACTGTCGCGCTGGTGCGACCCGGGAAAGCCGTCCCCCAGGAACGATTTCGTCCAGGCAAAAGCCAGGAAGATCAGCCAAGCCCTGTTCGGCGAAGTAATACCGCGAGTTCAAGGCTAGCGTAGCGCATAGCCGGCTCAGGGCCGGAGGGTGGTCCCCACCAGGGTCGCCAGGTTGATATGGGGGATCCCGGATAAGGCTATCGTGCCCCGTTGGGTCGCCTGGTTCGGCAAGGAGGAACGCGGAATGTTATTCACACTTGGGAAGGTCTCTTCGGGTGACTACGGCGAGGAAAGCCTGGTCAGCCGTTTGCTGCTGGCGATGGTCTTCAATGAGTACGCTGTCGTGAACAAGGAGGGGCGCGCGTTCGTGGCATTCGCCTGCCGCTGTCTCGGCCTTGATGTCTCGGCGCAAGATATGTCCAGGGCCACCGCTACGGTCGAGTTTCAGACAGACCGCTGTGGCAGCGGCGGCGATCGGACGACCGTTGACAGCCTTCTTACGGTCGAACCCGAGTGGATCTGGGGCATCGAAGCAAAGTACTTCGACGTTCTTAAACGTCATCAGATCGAGCGGGAGGCACGAGCCATTCACCGCTTAGCTGAGCATATGGGATATAGGCGGTCGGGCCTTCTATTCCTGGTTCCCGAGCAGCAACTGGGCACTGTCATCTATTCGGACAGCGAGGTGCGCGGCTGCCTAGCCGGACTGATGCAGGAGGGCACGACAGCGGTGAGGGTGAGTTCATGGGAGATCGTTAATGAAATCCTGAGCGACACGACACCGGTGTTGAGGGAGCATCTCGCCGCGTTCTGGAAGTCCCGCAATGAGAACCAGATGTACGCTGCCAAGGTGGGCCTGCGAGCCCGCGTGCCTAATTGCGAGGAGTGGATGCGCTTCTTCCTCGGCCAGATGCCGGTACCATTGGATCTGCCAAGGCTAGCGGATGGTGGTGCCAGCAGCTTCTCACGGTTTGGCCAGGCCAGCGCGGAAATGGCCGAGGTTTTCCAGGGACGCTGCGGAGTGTTGGCTGACGAGATCGTTTGCCGAGCTCGTCGATTTGGCTTCGAGCCAAAGGTCCAGAAGAGCGGATACGTCAATCTATCAAGACTGGGACGGGCATACTTACAGATTCACCCGTACGCCGGGGGCGTGGCTCTGGTCGTTCGAGAAGCCGCCGGCAAACTGCCACCCTCGACGTATCTGGCAGAGGTCCCGTACCAAAGCCTTCCTGGCTATCGGGGGAGTAACAGGCCCTGGCTCGACGGACATGGCAAGTACACATCCAGGCCCGCAGCGGCTGTTCTGGTTCCCGTTGCCTTGGAGAAGAGTCCTGGACACGTGGGTTGGCAAGAAGTGGACGCGGTGTTCAGATACGCCCAAACGAAGTAAGTCCAGAGATAGAGCTGAACGACGCCAGCGATGTTGGGCTCGACGCCTGTGGGCGGGATCGCAGGAGGTCGTTGGGCCGAGTGCTCAGCGACTTATGGTCAGTGAAGCTGCCCGGATAGACAGAGCTGCTCGCACGGCGACGCGACCGGCCTCATCCACTACGCCGTGTGATCTCCTCGCGCACTTGTTCAATCGCTGAACTGAGATTCTCCAGGGGCTCCTCGCGTGGCTGAGGCGTTTGTACGAACAGGAAGCGGCAGGCGGCAACGGGCCGGCCGAGCGTCTCGGTGAGCGCAAGTGCATACGCGGCGCCCTGGAGACGGTAGCGGCGGAGAGCAGCGTCCAACTCAGCCTCGCTCGGGACGCGGTCGGTCTTGTAGTCGATGATGACGAAGCCTTCCGGCGTCTCGTAGAGCAGATCGATGAACCCCTCAACGAGAGCTCCATCGACCGGCGCAGCGACGTAGACCTCGCGCCAGTAGCGGCCAGAGGCGACCGCCGCCTTTACGCTCGGAGAATCCAGCGCCGCTCTCACTGCCCCCTCTATCTCTGCGGCGCGGTCCGAGATACCCTCTGCCGCTGCCTGGGCTGCCGCCGCGCCCGCGAGCCCTTCACCTGTTGCCAGGTCGGTGCTCTGAAGAACAGCGTGAACGGCCCTTCCCATTGAGGTGCCAGCGCGTCCCCGCCGCCACGGCGGGATCTCCTCCACCGGAGCGTCCTTCTTCAAGTTCGGGTCTTCAGACGCGGTTAGCTCACGGGATATAGCCGTCGCAGCGTAGACGGGCGCTCGCGAGAGCGAGGCGATGCGTGACTCACGTTCCTCGAGCCAATGCGCTCTCTGTTCAGGACTGTCGTTGTATTCGTACGAGCGGTCGTCGGAAGGCGGCTTGGGAGGCAAGGAAGTAACCTCAGCCTTCGTCCACAGAGCCGGGATTCCTTCGCAGAGCGTTCCGATAGTCGACGCCGCACACTGTGTCCCGCTCTTGTGGTGAAGACTGACGACGAGGTGGTCGCGGGCGCGAGTGGCGGCAACGTAAAGGAGACGCACTTTCTCGTACTCGTCCAGCCGCTGTTCGACAGCGTTGAGTTGCTCGAATCCTGGCGTCTGAAAGCGGGCGTTCTCAGAACCGAGCTGGACCTCCGGCCGCCCGTCTGATCCCCAGAGCACCCTCGGCCCGGGTCTGCCACCCCGTGAAGTCGAATTAAGGCCCGCCAGTATGACGATCGGGAATTCGAGCCCCTTGGAGGCGTGGACGGTCAGGATGCGTACGGCATCGTCGTCGGCCTCCGGCACGACGGTCTCGACGACGCGCATCCCCTCCTCAGCCTGCAGTTCAGCCCACTCCACAAACTGACGCAGCGTTGCACCACCCGCCTCGGCAAAGGCACGCGACTGATCGAGGACGAATCGCAACCGCTGCCAGCGCTCTCGGGGCCGTCCGTGAGCGAAAGCCAGTTCAAACAGTCTTCGCTCCCGGATCGCCGCCTCGACAACCTCGTTTAGCGGCCGCCACCAGCGCTGGTTGTGGAGCCCGTTCAAGGCAGCCAGCGCGGAAACGACAGGGTGGTCGGTTCCGATGGTAGCCGGCGGCTGTTGCCGATAATCCCAGCGGCCGCCTGCCTGGGAGTAGCGGAGAAGGTCGTCGTCTGCGCAGGCGAAGGCAGGGGTCCGGAGCGCGGCTACAAGCGCAACCTCGTCTGTCGGGTCGTCGATCGACCGCAGTATCGTCAAAAGGTCGCGCACCTCTTGCGTATCGTAGAGAAGGTCTTGGCTCTCAACACGGTAAGGGATTCCCGATTCGTCCAGAGCCCGTTCGAGCGCCGGTAGGCTGGTGCGGGTCGGCAACAGGATAGCGATGTCAGCATAGCGGGTAGGACGGACTTCCCGCGCTCCCTGCTCGTCCTGCCCGGTCACCGACCAACCTTCGACGCTTGCTTGCCGGATGATGGCGGAGATTTCCTGCGCCTCTCGCCGGCGTATCACGGGGACGTTCTCGTCGCTTGGCTCGCCGACAAGGCGCACGGTGGGCGACTCGCCATCGCCCGCCCAGCTGCAATCCAGGGCTACGTAAGGGGCCTGCCCCTCGGTATCACCCTCTCCAATGAGCGAGTCGAAGACAGCGTTCACCCAGTCGATGACCGATCGGCACGAGCGGAAGTTCTGGGTAAGGTAGACAGTGCGGTCCGAGAACTTCTCCTGCACCCGTCTGTAAAGGGTGATGTCCGCGCGTCGGAAACGGTAAATGGACTGTTTCGGGTCGCCGACGAAGAAGAGGCGGCCCTCCTCAATCTCCGACTCGCGCCAATCAGACGGAGCACTCTCGCTCTCGCCGCAGGCGAGGAGGACGGCCAGTTCGATCTGGATGGGGTCCGTGTCTTGAAACTCGTCGATGAGCAGGTGAGAGAACTGCGCCCGCAACGCGCGGCGCACCGACGGGTGGTGGCGCAGGAGGTCGCGGGCCAGAACTAGAAGGTCGTGGAACTCCAGCTGCCCCTCGCGCCGGCGCTCCTCCGCGTAGGAGAGGACGAAACCGCGCAGCTCGACAAGAAGCGCCTCCAGGACGGCTGCGCGTTGCTCGTCGAGAAGCGCCCGCCGTGAATCCTGGGCCTCCCCGAGAACAGCGCGGATCTCGGTCGGAGTGACTCCTTGCCAGTTGCCTTGATTTCCCTTGCCGTAGCTGAGCTTGCGCGGCTCGGCGAGCACTCGCAGGGTATCGAGCTGGTCTTCCGCTCTGTCCGCCCGAGCGCGATAGGTCTTCAGCCAGTTCAGATGCTGATAGAGGTAGTCGCTCTGGTTGATGCAGCAATTCCCGTAAGAGCAGGCCTGGTCGATTGCGGCGATCAAGGGCTGAGCATCCACCGGCGCGAGCTCCCCCTTCGACGGTTCGATATCTTCGACGCGGTCCCAGTTCTCGTGTAGGGCGAGCGCCAGCGCGCGCAACTGACCAAGATCAAGCCCCAGGACGTAGCCACGCACCAGCACTTCCTCCAGGGCCGCGTTCTGCAGCAGGCTATCCAGGTAGTCGCGCCAGCGCTCCTCAAATGCTATTGACGAGACGACTTCGTCTTTCACGCTCACCGCGGGAGGAAGCCCGGCCTCCAGCGGGTAGGCGCTCAGTATCCTCTGGGCGAAGCCATGGAGCGTCTCAATGGCCGCGGCATCGATGTCGCCTATCGCTTCCCGGATTCGGGCCGTCTCGCCCTCGGGTAGTTTCCCGTCGCGCGCCGCCTTCTCCATCTCTTCGCGCACGCGATCACGTAGTTCGGCCGCGGCCTTCTCGGTGAAGGTAATCGCCGCGATGTGTCTCATTTCTGCCCGGCCCGTCGCCACCAGCCTCAAGATGCGCTCGACGAGCGATGAGGTCTTGCCTGTCCCGGCACCGGCTTCGACGAACAGAGTTATGTCAAGGTCAGTCAGAATGCGGTCTCGTTGCACCTGGTCAGAGGGCTGGAAGGAGAGAGCCTCGGCCATCAGTCGTTGCCCTCCGCCATCTGAACATAGGCAGCTAGCTCAGGTGCGTTGCGCTTGCGCTCCCATCCGCGGTCGCGTTGCCTTGCGCACATCATGTCATAGGGGCAAAAGCGACAGCTTTCGAAGTTGTCGAAGCCTCGCTGCCCCGGATGAGACGGAAAGAGACCAGCGCCAATGCCGTCAAGAATAACGCCGAGGACCTCTCTGAAACGGGCCATGACCTCGTCATCGACAGGGTATCCCACGCGTTCATACGACTGCTGCTCTGTGGCGAACCAGTAGTAGGCGTCGGCCGGCAGGTCGCCGTAGGCGCTACCGGCGGCAACCGCGTACAGCGGTAGCTGCAGCAGCTGGCCACGTTTGACCGGGTCCTTGCGGAGCTCGCGGTAGGGGTACGAAGAGCCGCTCTTGTAATCGATGACAACCAGGCGCGAGCCATCCGGCGCCCTGTCCACGCGGTCGATCTTGCCGCGCAACGCGATCAGCCGGCCGTCCTCCAACTCCACC
>Ga0315293_10003624_pt1 | contig 14883 bp, 7 predicted proteins | sample YL17G13_20_MG_FD_203071 | JGI IMG/M metagenome (GOLD analysis project Ga0315293, IMG submission 203071) | Sediment microbial communities from Yellowstone Lake, YNP, Wyoming, USA - YL17G13_20 | ecosystem: Environmental > Aquatic > Freshwater > Lake > Sediment | place: USA: Wyoming | collected... | reverse complement strand
CTATGCTTTTTGAGAACGAGCTTGACCCTTTTCTCTGCTTTTTCAACTTTTTTGCTTAAGCCTCGTTCCGCTACGCTCCACTCGGCTTAAGCAACTACCAATTTACAGAAACCAGGATACACTTACGGGAAAAAAAATACTAAGTAGCTACTCATTTTAATTCTCTTACTCTCACAAGCTTGATATAATTTCATTCAAATAGTCTAAGGAGCAAAATGAAAATAATCATTAGCAGAAAGGGTTTCGATTCTGGGTACGGTGGTTATACGAGCTTTATAATGCCTGATTAGAAAATAATATCTATGTATTTTCCATGTAATAGAGGAAATATTTGTTTTTTGGATTTATGATATAATGAGGATCTTTCATATCATGACAGATGGCGGAGCTCGCCTTTGAATGTTCGATTGCTTCTATTATCTGCCGTAGATGAAGGCAGATAATAGATCGGAAATAAAGCTTCACAATCCTCTTTTTTCATGTTTATCCATGTGCGTAATCGCTATTTCTCTTTAAACTCTAATCCGGTATATTTTACTGATAATTTGATTTTTTTTCGAAAAAGGCTATTCTTCCAATAATTAAAGGGAGTGTTTCATGAATAAAGACAAACTTATAAAATTGGCGATAATCCTTATTTTTATTGGCATAGCCATTTTGTCATATTTTATCTCACCTCTTAAGTTTTTCTCGCGCAAATCGTCATATCAAGTTACATCTTTCGACGACGGAAAAATTGAATTTACTCTTCAGATCAAAACATCAGAGGCAAAAAATCGAGAGACCGAATATCTGGCTTTCGAAATCGAAGAATCATTTAAAGAAAAAGGCCTGTCCGACTTCGATGTCACGCAACTTAACGATAAGATTGAAATAATTGCAAGAGAAGACAAGACTTCAACCAATACGATCAATGCAACCCTATCGATACTTATGGATGATTGGTTGCTGCAGGAAAATCCCGTGTCATTAGAGGGGAAAATTAAATACATTTTAGAATGGAAAGAATCAGCCAGGAAAGAATATGAAAGATATTTGATAGACCAGATTATTACTGTATTAAGCAAAAGGCTGGACAATTTCGGCTTTGATGACTTCAGTGTTGATTTTAGAGAGTACAAATCATTCAATAAGCCGACCGAAATAATCGTATTGATACCTTTGGTCAAGGATATAAATTTAATCCGTAATACATTAGGGGCCGGAGGATATCTAGAATTCACAGAAGTCATAGGTGATCCAGCTTCTACGGAAAAAGAGCTTCTGAGTCAATACGGAGGAAAATTGCCGGAAAAGACCTGGATGGGGAAAGAAAAAACAAACAATGAAGAACGCTATTACCTGCTTAAGTCGATCCCGATAATAACAGGGGGAGATTTGAAAGATTCCGGACTCGGTCGAGATTCATTTGGCTATGCTGCCGTAAGCTTCTCTTTAAAGGCAATGGCACAATCTCGTTTTGAAAAATACACAGGCGAAAACAAAGGCAAAAGACTGGCGATTGTTCTCGATAAAAAAGTAATCTCGGCGCCGGTAATTCAAACTCAACTGTCAGATAGTGGAATAATAGAAGGTCGCTTTACTTTAAAAGAAGCCGAGACCCTTGCATTATTACTTCGAACCGGAGCTCTTCCAGCGGAATTGGAAATCGTCAAAGAGAGATCTATAAAGCCGTAATTGGGAGACTGCTGGTAGTTCATTTCAGTAAAGCAGTCTAATTATTATAGCGACAACCCTTATGAGAATAATACCGTGAATAATTTCACATGGGACGATGCGCTCAAGTACTGCGGGTAAATGAAGGAGTCATCACCCAATAGAGACGGAGTGGGGAGTTATCCAACCAAAAACTATGGTTTGTATGATATCGTAGGGAATGTATTGCAATAGGTCAATAGCTGTCGTGAGGAGGATTATTATGGTAAAGGTCCAGATAACGGTGTATAACATCTGAGTTCATGGTGCTTCTTGGAATTGCCAATCGTGGCTATATCCGTGTCATTTTGTTGTGGGTTTGATCCCTCAATCAAAAGCCACAACATCGGGTATCGTTGTACCAAGAAGAATTAAGAATGGATTATAGTTTTTGAATTTCTTTTTTCTTTTAGCGACAGATGTAATTTACGTCTCCTGCGGGAACCGGATTGGAGTCTTGGACTCATATCAGTGTGAGGTCCGACGTGGACTTTTCGGAAATTCATACCTTTGATCGAAAGCTAGCCTGATCGGTGAAATTTTCTCTCAATATAGAGTTAGAGAATGAATCCGCAATACTTTGGGTTTTTCTTCTAATTCGGCGGGAATGCTCTTTCATAACTTATTGAAAATACTGGAGCCGGTGGGCGGGATTGAACCGTCGACCTACTGATTACGAATTTTAGAAAGCCCATTTTGCCGATTCCGCTTCCGGTTGCTTTTCCTGTATCTATTTACCGGAAGTGTCGTAACTTATTGGTAATAAATGGAATATGGATTCCATTTTTTAAGCCAATCATTAACTTTTAACCCGTCAGAGAGTCCCCGGTATTTTTTTCTGTGACACCTTTTCCTTATTGAATAGTTTTCGAAAAGTTTAAAATTTTAAAAACTGATAACTACTCATTAGCAGAAACTAAAAGTTAAAGGCAAGTCATTTCTCAGATAGAGAAATTGGAGCTAAGTCTTTTTGCAGTTCATCCGCTTTCGCCGAATCACCGAGGCGGTAGCGGTGGATGTTGGCGAGGTGGGCTATCAGTTCCGGTTGAGCGGCGTTTTTCTTAAGCGACAGTTCGTAAATCTTAACAGCTTGCTCGACCTTCTGCGCGCGCCAGAGCGCATTACCGATTCTATATAAAAGCGCGGCATCGAACTCCTCCGGCTTTGCGTTCTTCAAAGCCTGTTCGATATATTCCGCTCCCAGCACCAGTTCTTCTATATTTTGACAGAGGATGAGGCCCGTTAGCAGGTTCATTTCGACTGATGTCTTGCCGGATTCGACGTTCTCAAGAATCAAGATGACCAACCTTCTGTCTTCGGTTTTGAAAGCGTCGAGATATATCTCACCTCCGGTGACGGCAAGCATTTTTTTTGCGGTTTCGATGGAACTTGTATAATCCTTGGAACCGGCCTCGATTGCCAATAAAACGATGTTCGCTTGCAGCAGATTCGGTTTGTCTTTCAGGATTTTCGATACGGCCTTGCGCGCATCGGAATACAGTCCTTCTTTCATCAAACCAAAGGCTTCACCCAATATCTTTTCGTCTTTGGGATCGAGCTGTTCAGATGCATCCAGTACCGGCACGGCGTTCGCAATCTTTTCGGCGAATGCTTTTCCCTTTTCAGCGGGCAGGGTTGCTGCGATCTTGTCCGCGATGTCTTTCTGTCCCAGTTTCAGGTGTGTCTCGATCAGCCACGATTTCGCCTCTTCCGTGGAATCTATTGCCGCCGCCTTCTCGAAAGCATATCTCGCTTCTTTATATTGACCGAGAGCATAGCAAGCCGCGCCGAGCGCGAAAGCCCCTTCGTAGTGCCCGGCGTCTTTATCGAGCAGCTCGGCGAACGCTTTCTTCGCCTCGTCATATTTCTTCGACTTGTATAATCCCTGTCCCTGCCTGTAGAGCGCGTCCGTCTGCTTCCGGTGCAGCTCGGAGTTCAGGTAACCGCAGGATGATAAAACGACCGTAAGGCCGATAATAAAAGCAATTTTCTTCATATTAAAATATCCCATTCTCTAAAACCTCACCTCGACGCCCGCCTCGAACTGTTCCGCTGAAGACGCGGAGACGAGGTCGCCGTACGCCGCATACACGGTGAAATTGAATCGCTCCATTACGTCTAACGCCTGGTCGAAACGCATATAGAAGTTGTTCTCCCCCTCGTCCGTACCCACCAGCCTGTACTGGAGCAGGAAATGCGAAGCCCCCAGACCCGTGTCCAGCCTGAACAGGTGGCCGGAGCTGTTCCAAGTATCAGTCGAAGATGAACCGCTTCCATCCGCCGTTTCTTCTTCGCTTACAATCTTCTGGCTGTTGTATTGGTGAGAGAGGCGAAGGCTGAGGTCGCTGAAGAGACGGAAAGACATATCGGTATAAAACGAATAAGTCTCGGTGCCGGCTGAATCTGTATAGCCGAAGCGCGTCGAGATGTTCCCGCCGCTCCAAAGGGCCGCCCCGAGGCGAACGCTGCCCCCCTGCCGGTCGTATTCCGGCGATGCCGTGTATTGGTAATCCAGCCCGACGTTAACGATCTTGAACAGGTTGAAACGCAGGTTGCCGCGGTATTCGTTCATATCCTCTCCGGCTTCAGTCGCCTGGTTATATAGCTGCAGGCCGAGCGACGGCTTCTCGAAGAAAAGGAAATCCCCGTTCGCGCGGTAGCTCAGTTGCATGTCGAGGCCGTGGTTGTCCGGCGCGGTTCCGTTCGGCAGGTATGCCGAATCCGCCCTGAAATCCGCCGCGATGTCCTGCCAGCCCACGCTCGCCGAAAAACTCTGCGCGCGGTAGTTCGCGGCCAGGCGGTATGCGATGGGGCTTGAAGAATCTTCGTCGCTTCCGCCGGTGGATGTCGCCGCCTCTGCCGAGATGTCTATGGCCTGCGAAATGCGGATGGACGTGTCCACGCTGTAAGCGGACGAATCGTCTCCGTTTTCGTCAATGCTCAGCACCCAGTTGCCGGAGAGAGCCAGCCCGTCGAGCAGGTCGGCCGTCACGCGCAGGGCCGTGCTGTTCGCCTTGCTGTCCTCCTGGCGGCTGTGGACGATGTTGAAGTTGACGCCCTCGAATTTGCTGGCGAGCGAAAGGCCGTAGCTCATCCGTCCCTGCGAGTAGTTGGAGTAGAGCTGCAGCGGATCGCTGAAGCTGCCGAGCTGGTCGCGAAAACTGACCTGCAGGTCGAGTTTGCCCATATCCCAGTTCAGCCCCAGTTCGGAGTTGTCGTTCTCCCAGCCGGCGCTGTCCGTATAGCGAAGGTCGCCGCGGGCGAAAACCTTCAACGTCTCTTTACTATAATCCAGCGAAACCTGCGCGCGGTGTTCCCAATACGTTTCCTCGCCGCCCGATCCCCTGCCGACCGAGCGGAAATAGCCGGAAGGCTTGAACGCTGGGGGAGTAAGTTCCGGCAAAACCGGTAACGGTTCTTCCTTTGCTATGGCGGGGACTTCGGCTGCGATGCTTAGGTACTGAAAGTCCTTGCTCGTATTTCCGACCGAATCGCGCGCGATGACCTCTATCCGGTAATCACCGTTCGGCAACGGAGCGCCGGAGGCGTCCAGGCCGTCCCAGCGGTATTGCTGCGAACCACGGAGCAGATTCGTGAGCATACGTGTGTGAACGACGTTGTTCCTGAAATCCCGAACCTCGATATCAACCATCGCGGCATCCTCCGTGAGAGTCATATATACAAGACAGGCCTCCTTCGACGCCGGATTGAACCGCTCCGGTTCGACGCGGTCAATGTAGATATCTATCGCGGCGAAAATATTCGAGCATATAAAGACCAGTATCAAACCGCTTGCTATTTGTTTAATCGGCATCATCTGTTCCCCTTGTTACACCGGTATCAGTTGCCATCAACCGTTCTTCGTGGTTCCCGCTTGCGTTCCGGATTCCGAATTTTATTTCGTTTATTTTCTATTTTGTTTTTCTCATCCAGCCTGATTTTTTTTCCACCGGAATATATTTCTGCATCTTGAAAACAAGCGAAACTATTACCGAATGTATCCCATATTCTAAAATAAACACTTGTGGTTGCAGTAATATGGCTTGGCGATACATCGATATAAATCTGCCATGTTCCTGATGCTTCATTATAATCAGTGATATTGAATTCATGATAATTGAAATCCACATCTGTTATACCGATTATCATATTTGATACATGAGCGCCGGGAACATTAAGGGCAAAAGTACCTTCGATGAAGCCAGTTCCGACAGTATATAAACTGTCATCAATACGCGTCAATCCATTGGAGCAAACAGCATTAGTCTGAACGACTTCAAGCTCATTGAAAGCTGCGTCTAAATCCTGAATTATTGTTCCCTCAAAATAGTTAAATACTTGCTCACAACAGCATTGACCATCGCCACATCCGATTGGAGGATTAGAAAGCGTAACATTAACCGAAAAAGTTCTTGCAGCATGATTAATAACAGGAATATATTCCATCCAGGGATCCTCAATACCAGGGCCGTATACCGTTATAGTATACGGGTTATTACTATTCAGAGTGAACCTGCCGGTTAGAGTAAAATTGCTTACCCCCTGCGGAGGAAGAGAGTCAAATTCAATCGAAAGAACCCCTCCGGTTTGATATATTACCCGCGAATATGCATCAGAGGTAATCCCACCAGTGGTCGTGCCCACCGCGCGTAACAGGTTGGAACCCGGCTGGAGGTCGGCTTTCGTGCAGAAGGTCTTCAGATTCCTGTCTATCACAACTTCATACGTGTTAGGGATATTGTTGACATAAGTTACAATAGAGGCGATATCATCTACTTCAACCTCGTAGCTGCCGCAGGCGGCAAGGGGCGATTCGGTTGTGCGCCAATGCGCTCTTTGCCAGCGGAGCGTAAGCGGGCCGTGCATATTTACCTTGATCTCATCCATCGCGGACTTCCCCTGATCGTCGCGTGCGACGGCGCGGACGATGTTCTCGCCGCCGTTCAGCGTAACCGGCAGGCTGAAGCGCCCACCTTCAAGGACAGCGTCTCCAATGAGCCCGCCGTTCAGGTATATCTCCACTTTTTCTAATTTCGAGTTCACCGTCCATGCGTTGCCGGTAACAACTACGTTAGGATCCTTCGTGTCGGCAATTGAATCGAGCTCGATTCCCACCTGGCTCAGCAACTTGACGCTCACCTCCGCCGTCCGAGATAAACCGCTGTCGGTAGTAGCGGTCACAACGAATTTATTTTCACCTACATGTAATATTACATTTGCCGAATATGTCTTTAACATATCATCTCTCGAAACGATCAATTGAGTACTGTTACCATTCTGATGCTCAGCCGTCAGGTCTTTCAAGAAGCATCCTGATGACAACCAGCTGCCTTTGAGCGTGAAATTCGGATTGGCGGTTTCTGTGACAGATCTGTCTATAAATAGGTTGAATTGGGAAAATGTCGGGTCCAATCTAATAATCGTTAGAGAGAATGGAAACTCGGTTTTTATAAATACTTCCTGATCCGCCGCCGTTTTATAGCTGACGATGAGCGTAAAATCAGCGGTCACGGAATCAATATCTTGCGGCGCAAAGATGCTATCGCTTATCACAAATTCAAATGCTTTGGAGTTGAATGCCTTTGCCTTACTTGATATTGTGCCATAAACGGATAGCGGTTCCGGTATGCCCTTGATATATCTGCTGCGGTTTACGAGTTCCGCGGAAACTTCAAATGCAGGCTCATCGCCCAGGTTCAGAAGACCCAAGTCCAAATAGATCCTTTCTCCCTCGTTAAGATTACCGTCTCCATTACCTTCAATATCCCTCGTGATGATTTCATCCAGATTGAATTCGATCTTTTTAATCCCAAAAGTAATGGATTGGTTTGCCGTATGCCCATGTTGATCCGTGATTATCAATTCCGCCTTATGAACGCCGACGGCAAAACTATTCTTGGGACAAAAACTTGCATATCCCTTGTAAGAATTCTTATCCCACTGAAAGCCGACATCCTTCCACGGATATTCCTTATTATCAATCAGCAGCGAGATATTGGGTGATTGAACATCGTTGCCGTAGTCCTGTATATATGCATCGAATGCATAAACACCGTTATCTATGTTATAGTTTTTGTTAAACCCGAAACTGAGTATTCTGGGAGTGTAAACTACTTCAAATTTGTGTTTGGTTACCGCCTGGTTGTCATTATAATCATAAATCACCACTTTGGCCGTATTCTCGCCCTCAGGTAGCGGGATAGGCGGCTCGTAAACGACGTAATCGGGTTTGTATTGATCTCGCAGTATCGGATAGTTGTATTTCATAGTTAGGTTGTTTCTGTATTCTGTCTCGAATTGATATTTATAGTATTCCACGAACACTTTTTTCTCTATCATAGGAAGAGCGCCGGGAGGCAATGGCGTGTTTGCTAATGGTAAACTGTATGCTTCAAAGAAAGTACTGAAAATATCCTCCACCATTCGAATGAAAACATTCAGGAACTTGTCAACTCTATATACTGTATAAATGAATCTATCAATATTGGCTCCCTCGCCGCTCCTTGCCGCAAAATATGTCCCCTGCCATCCACCGAACTCCTCAGCCCATTTTCCCCATTTATACATCTTCCACCAATCCTCAATCGGCCCGAAGATATAAGTCTCGCAAGATTGGCCCATCGCGAGGCAGCTTTTCGCCTTGATATTGAGCTGGTCAACGAGACCATAGTTCCCTATGTATTCGTCATTTATGTAGAACTTGGTGCGCACGTAATCTATATCGTAAACGTCGAATTGGAGTCCCGTTGAAATGGGATTATCCAAAGATGGTGTATCAATATAAACAAGGCTCGGATAATTTGAGTAGATAGGTTTCCATGTAAATACTGTTTTAGTGCCATCGGGTTGTTCTTTCTCATAAACAGCTTCCTGGATATATTCTCCGCCGCGCATCTTGAAAATCACTAAAGGATCGCTTACCTTTTCATTCAAAGGCTCAGGCAGATCGAACGTCGCCAGGTAACTGTTTTTTCCTGCTTCGTATGACTGTAATTCTTTAACGGGAAGAGTCACCCATGAATCTTTATAATGGAATCTGATTTGACCTGCTACTTCACCGGCTTCCTTTTGGTTAAAACCTGCAGAATCAATTTTCAGGTTAGTTGGATCAATCAGAATCTTTATCTCCGGATATTTTTTATTGATAAAACCTGAAAAATCATAATCCGCGAATCTCGGTGCCTGGAACCAGTAATATAATATCACCTGTCCGAATTTGCGCTTTTGCTCTTCCGGTGTGACTCCGTTTGTCGTGTTTTCCCAGAAAAGGTCAAAAAGATTATAGAATCCGCCGCGGTTGATAGGGTACGATTCCAGATTCACTTCAGTTTCTTCTTCGCCGCCCTGTTTTATAGGAACTTGAGTGATATTGGTCGCTCCCCCGCTGCCCTGCTCCGAGGGTGGAATCCCGGGGGTAATGCCCGAAACATTATCGGTTCCTTTTATCTCCGTTTTGGTTATTACAGTAGTTTGTGTCGGCAAATCTGTCCCTTGAGGCGTATCTGGACTTGGCTCACTCGGTTCTTCCGGGGGCAATTTGCTTATATCCCAGTTGAAATCCTGCTTTACTTCATTTCCCGCCAGATCGGTGACTTTCAAAGTCATTTTATCTATTCCGTTCGGGATGCGGGTTTGGAAAATAAGGCTTTTATTATCTAAGTACTGAAAAGCCATCGGCTGTTCAAATTCGATTTTCAACATTTCTATCGGTGTGCCGATGTCGCTGATCTTGGCGGTTATCAACCTATTGTCCAAGTCTATCTTTATATCCTCTATCACGGGCTTTGCGATATTAATCTTTATATCCCTTGCTTCATTATCGTAACGATAGGTACTGTCTTCTACGTGTACTTTGACAATATAATCACCCTCATATATATCGTTACAATTTTTTAAGATAAAACTGTTTTGCTTGATATTATTCTGGTCAAAGTCCTTCGTTAAATCTATTTCCCGGACATAACTGATCTCGGCCGGTTTGTATTCCGGCAGGGGGGTACCGCTGTAGCTTAGATTCCACGTGGTAGTAAAGAGGTTATTAGAACCTATAAGGAAGACTCTTGTCAGTTTCGGCAATACATTATTATCTTGATCTTTCCAGCTGCTCTTGAGTGCCACACCGCTTGGGGTGGTCAGGTCTGCAACAGCGTCAATCGTCAATATCTCAGGATTGAATCCACTTTCATAATTTTTTACGACGCTTTGATCATTGGTAATATGATCCTTCGCAATATTGAGTTTATTATGAGCCATATCGTAAACGTTTTCAGCAGATGGACGGCCCCTTCTGAAATGCTGATTATCAAACCCGGAGGAATTATCCTCCACATAACGCAGTTTATTCTCGGCCGTTTCGTAAGGAGAATTGAAATCCTTGAAAAACTTCAGAGTTCCGCTGTCGAAGACCGCCTTGTCTTCTCCGGCTGCCCCGTTCGTCGTCTCAACACGGATTTTATATATCCCGTCAGGGAGATCGGGAAGTTTCGGAAGGCCGTTATCCTTGGTCGGTTTTTCCTTAAATATACGATACAGCGGGAGGATAACCATTGCTCTTCCGGCATTATCTGTGTCTTTCCAGGAAGCTGCATAATAAAAATCCGTAATATCAATATTTCTAATCTCGGAGCCCGTTAAATTGGTGCCGTCGGGCTTGGTATGTTTTTCATATGGCGTTATATCTAAGTAAAGTTTAACGAAATCCTTGATGCTATTGTCATCAACATAAGATTTCAATGAACTCCCGGACTTGATATTGGCGATGCAGACGGGATACATTTTATTTAAGATGTCATTAATGGTATTGATCGAACCGATGGCAGACGGAGGGGTTTTAAGCATTTCCATGTTGAGATAGTAGTCGGACGATATGTTATCCGCGGCTATTTCCTGCTTGGTGTTCTGAATACAAGCTTCATAATCCTTGGAATAGCGGTCCGTCCCGCAATTATACAGATTCTTGAAAGTGGAATCGGAGAATATAACCGCGCCGTCCGAGCGCAGTGGCTGCATATTATATACCGGAAAAGGTTTATTCTCCGGATTGACGTGCAGCCAGTCTATCTCCATATTTTCAACATGTATCTCCGGAGCAAGACTGAACCAATGATTAAGATCAGGTTCATCTTTATACTCAGCATAGGTTCCGCTGCCGTTAAGCGGAGTATCATCGCTTTCTGAGAAAGCCCGGATTTTAATAAACCACTTGAGATTTGCATCCCTTTTTTTAATTTCTTCGACAGGCAATTGATATATTAATTTTTTATTATTGTCTTCCAGTCTTGGATTTACTATATCAATTGAAACTGTTTCTTTAAATGTTACTCCTGGAAGTCCTGGAATTAACATAGGTTCCACCTGAACAAGTTTGACATAGTGATTTTCACCGGCATTATTATAATTGATATTAATCGGATGATTAAAATATATTCTTAACTGGATATTTGAATCTTTATTAAGGATAACTGGTTTTATATCAGCGGCTGAGCGCTCTATCTGTCCATCGCCTCCGTTTTTTGTATCATCAAGGATCGCTCTATAGTAAAAGTCTGTAGTCGAGCCGTCCTGTGGATCAACTTCAACTAATTCAATCTTTGTAATTACGGGAACATCGGGGATATGGATACTAGATAAAGCATAGGGCGGATTCGGATAAGCATTACTAATAGTGGGTATAATCCAATCTGATGGTTTGACTAAGTATCCAGGCGGACTAATAAAATCATAGTATTCAACAGCTAATCCTAAAACCAGAACATTTCTCTTATAAGATTGTAGAACGCTACCATTAGGATCTATATGAAATTTTTGTTTTGTCGACCAATCTTCTCGCGGATATGGATAGAACTCATAGGGCGTATGTCCTGCAACTCCTTCAGAAGTAACATCATTGTAAACCACGATATGATACCAGTGATCACCTTTAGAATTAGTGCCTACAATATATATTGGATCTCCTATTTCCATATCTGAAATATAGGTAACAATGCTCGCTCCTTCCATCAAAGGTATCCAGGCGAAAGGATTATGAACTAATCTCGAAGATAATTGTTGAGCGCCTTTTATAATATCTCCTGTTCCAATAATGTCAGTATCCAGGTTTTTAGTCAGATCCCTTAATCCACCGGTAATAAAAATCTGAGAAACAAAGTTTGCACAATCACCGCCCTGTGAATAATAGTTATAAAATCCACCAGTCGTATTAATACTATGCCACCATCTTCTTGCGTATTGTATCGAATCATCCCTATTATATTTGAGATAACCTTTATGGATCTGAATTCCGAGAACAAGCGAGGAAATTGAATTGATAATAAAAAGCAATAGAATAAGAAAACGGTAATTAAGTAATAAGTTCTTATTTTTCATTTTTTTCATATGCCTTGAGATAATCAATTATTTTTGATCTTTCAGATGTAAGTAAATTAGGATTATTAATATTCTTCTTCAGATATTCGTAAATCCTTTTATCTTTTATGTCCCAAAGAAAATCCAAATATCTGCCTGGATCATTACCATGGATTCCAAACCAACCTTTGTCGAGAATTCTTATCAATAAATCACGATGATCTGGCAATTCACCTGCTCTGTAAAGCCAGAGCACAGAATCATACTGAGACCCTTCGTTTATCGGGTTCTCATTACTAAGTAAATTAATAATATAAGGTTTGAATTCAAGCGGTTCCTCCGTAACTCTAATTTTTCTTTTAAATGAAAGATACTCTCTGCCCCACATTGTAATGGCTATTCCGCTGGATTTTGCCGCTTCAAATGCAACAGGAAGAATATCTTTATCTCCAAATAGATAGAGTACTTTTAGTATGTAGGTATTAAACGAACCGCTGAGCACCATACCTCTGAATATCGGAAGAACATTCTTTCTATAGTATTCAATCTCTTTCGGAAAACATATTGATCTTCTTATCATCCAATCCCCCATAACGTAAAGCTCATACGGTGTTTGATAGCGGGGGTGCGTTTTGCTCAGTTCTTTAAGCATCCATAATAGGTAATCTATTTTAGGAATGCTGATATATTTTGCGAAATCATCAGATTCTGGAACAACATCATATGTTTCGCTGAGAATAGCAGGATGATATATTTTTAGATCCTCATAAATATCTTTCAATGACTTAGGCTGAGAGGTTAGAAACTCTCTGTAAACAGGGAGTGCATCATTGTCATTATGATAAATAGTGTAATTTTTAGGGAGCTTTCCTTCCTTTTCGAGTTTCAGATAGTAATTTACTTCCTTATCATCAGGATAATCACGCTCCGGAACAAAGTTTTGCCATCTTTTATAATAGTCTTCTAAATAACCGTATTTTTTCAGAAATTCATTGTAATCATCAATAGGAACAGACTCAGAATACAACATTGGAATTAAAAGAATTAGAAGACTTAAGGTAAAAAACAAAAGATAAGATATTTTCATTATTATCTCCTTTTACTCTCATGATTATTTAACATTAATAATTATTCTCAATTCTTAAAATGTTATTCTTGATGGCAGCACTAATTACATTTTATAATTAGATGAAGTCTCTGAGCTGATCTTAATTGATCATCTGATGGAAAATCTTAAACTCTTTGCTGACCTTGCTGTAAGTCTCTTTTTTCAAACAGCCGTACCTATATCCCTCTATTCAAAGCGCCTCTGGGCCATCTTTGATTCCCCCAACGTGTACGTATCGGGATACTTCTCTTAATCACGTCGCAAGATACCAGAGGGGAAATATATTGTCAAGCGATTAGAGCAATCTATTTAATTTGTCAACAACTCCATCCGATTCTTGTCTCTCATATTCAAATAATGCGCAAGGAGGAACTGAGGAACTTAAGCCGGCCGGCATCATCCCAATATATCTTCTCGCGCGCGTTGCCTCGGCTCATTACGTGATACACCGCCTCCTCGTATTCAATCTGTAACGGCCTCGCCATCGAATTCCCTCTCTATTCTCTTATTTTATATTATCTTTTAACACCCCAGAAATTCAAATCCCAAGACCTGACCCCTTATGGCCTGGCCTTATGTTTAAAGTTCAATAGAAAATGAGCTTTCTGATGAATGAGTCAATATATAAAGAATTGAGTATTTATTTTCACCCTTGCCTGATAGATAGCCTATTAAGTTATCAATATTACCATTTGTTTCCAGTTTATGTTTGATCCCAACTTCATCTAAAATTATTCTGAAATCAAAGTATGCAGGAGGTTCTTTTTTAAGAGATGTAAATACTAAAGCGTTTTTATATTGTTCTCTTGTCTTACCGAAAAGCATTAATTTTTCTGAAGAGAGAGAAGGTTTACATTCAAAGATAAAAATAAGTGTAAATGTCAAGAATAGCGATATTTTTTTTATCATTTCACAAGCCCGCTCCTTCTGTCCTCCATATATTGCAAGTAATTGAAATTATAAAATAGAAATTTAGCATATTTTATGTTTTCAGTTACTTTATATATCAACTTTATTTTTTCCTCCTTCGTTCTGTCGGAACTCAATATACGCGTTATTTGATTAATATCATCTTGATTACTAGAACTTACTACATCAAACCAAAAATAATTTACGGAGCCAAAATGCTTTAACACCATTTCATATCCTTCTTTCCATCTTTCAAATTCCTTTTCCTTTGATGTTTCATCATCCCAGGAAAACCAGAAATCTTCAGTCTGTATATTACATATTTTGAATGTTATCTCTGCTTCCCATATTGAAACCTTCCCGATACTTATTATCTCTGGACGGCTTTCTAAATATTTGCGTATTTCCTCCTCAATCTTCCCAATATTTTCGTTCTTTAAACTAATCTTCTTTCCAATATTTTTAACATCTCTAAAAATGCTGTCATGAAAAATTGCAGATTTTTTATAACACTCTTTTTCCTCTTCCGTAAGGATGATCTCGGATTTCTTTACCTGTTTATAAAATTTTTCTTTTATGGATAAAGGTCTAGGAGTTACCTGTATCCCATTAATTTTTCCTTCTACTTCTACGAATTTTCCATCTTTTATGATATCTCTTGCTTCCACTTTATAAGGTGGTCTAACATAATGTCCGAGATAAATAAGAATTCCTCCTGTAATTCCTTCGTTTGGAGTTATCGGATTAATATCGAATCTATATAACTTTTCATCACCGGGAGCTACCCATTGTTCTCCTTCCGGTGGTTTAATATCTTCGTCAGCTTC
>Ga0315293_10003622_pt1 | contig 14887 bp, 20 predicted proteins | sample YL17G13_20_MG_FD_203071 | JGI IMG/M metagenome (GOLD analysis project Ga0315293, IMG submission 203071) | Sediment microbial communities from Yellowstone Lake, YNP, Wyoming, USA - YL17G13_20 | ecosystem: Environmental > Aquatic > Freshwater > Lake > Sediment | place: USA: Wyoming | collected... | reverse complement strand
GTTTCTCAAAATATGTAAAACCAAATAAAGATTATAACGGTATAGCCCAAGGTCCGTTTAAATATAAAGAAATAAAAAATAATTACGATAAAAAAGTAATTGATGCAGATGAAATTGATTTAATGCAAAAGGGAATAAACGCAGCTTTAGAAAATGCAAATAAAACAAATGGAATAATTGAGAAATATGTCACAGAACATTCATTAATAACAAGTAATAATGTACATAGCGAAGATAAATCAACAGGATTATATTTTTCTATCAGGGCCTTCACAAATAAAGAAGCCTCTGGCCATATGAATTCTTGCTCTAGAATTTTAAATAAGTTTGATGTTTATGGTGCTGGTAAAACAGCTGGTGCAATTGCAAAATTAGCTAAAAAACCAGAAGACGGTAAAGCAGGAAAGTATGATGTTGTTTTTAGTTATATGCCAATGGCTGCATTGTTAAATAACATAATGGACTGTGCTTCAATATTCACATTAGAATCTGGATTAAGTTTTTTAACAAATAAATTAAACAAAAAACTTGGTAATTTTACTTTAATTGACCAGGGCAATCTAGAAAATGGCTTTAATTCTAGTAAATTTGATAACGAGGGTGTTCCTACAAAAAAAACTTATGTTGTTAAAGATGGGATATTAAAAACTTACTTGCATAATACTTCAACAGCAAAAAAATATAAAACTAAAACAACTGCAAATGCTGGTTTAATTGCCCCAACTTCAACTAACATTATATTAGAAGGAAGAAAGGGAAATGTATTTGATATTAAAAAAGGATTGTATATAACAAATGTATGGTATACAAGGTTCCAAAATCATTTAACAGGTGACTTTTCAACTATTCCTAGAGATGGAATATTTTTAATTGAAGATGGTGAAATAACAAAGTCATTAAAAAACATTCGAGTGAGTGATAATTTTCTTAATTTGATGAAGAATGTTTCTTTAGTTAGTAAAGAAAATAAACATTTGAAATCATGGGAAGCTGAAACACCTGTTGTAACGCCAGAAGTTTTAATTAAGAATGTTAACATCAGTAAACCAAAACTCTAAATTTTATTTAATTCTAAAAATGAATGTGTTGTTTTTGGTAAATGCAAACTTTTAACAAAATACCACATCGAAAATAATTCGAATGCAAATGGTCCATACCCTAAGTAACCAAGAATAGGCATTTCAAATATTTTGAAAAATCCAACAAAGGGAATTTCATAACTCCATTTTACAACAGCATAATAATTCCAAAACTCCCATAATAATCCACATAATATACCAGCAACAAATAATGCAAAAGGAATTTTAATATTTCCAGATTTCCAATAACCTATAATGCTGGGTTGCTTATGTAAATAATTTACCGGGTCTAGAATAAAAAAGAATGCACCCCAAATAAATGGAAAAAAATATTTCGGATAAATAACAGTTAATATCAACATAATTAAACCAGTATAAGTCATTCCATGCAAAAATTTATGAGTAATATCGTGATGTTTTAATAATTTAATTTTATTAAATAATTTAAATGTTTTAATCAGCTCATAAGTCTCTATTACTGCAGGAAGAACAGTTGAAAATGAAATTGTCCTAAATATAAAAAATCTAAACCATAATGGTTCTTTGTAAATTGTTGTAGAAAAATAATTCCAGTTCAAAGTTTTTAAATTTATTAATTCAAATAACCACCAGATTAATGCGCTTAATAATAATGCTTTAAGAAATTGCTCTTTTCTGCTCATTATCAAAGAATGCCCTTTTAATTTATAGATTAAAGCATCAATAATAAAGATATAACCAAACCATATTATTGGAAAATACCAAGAGGCAAATGGCTCGATTTTAAAATAAAAATTTAGCTCAGCAAATAAGATTATTATTATTCCAAATATACCATAAAACTGAAACATCTTAAATCTCTTTTATAAATTCATAACCCCTCTCTTTTAATAATTCTCTATCTTCTTTAACAATATTAATATGGGTAGAGTCTTTTAGTAATAATAAATTTTTATTTGTGGAATTAATATTATTTAATATATAAAAGGCACTTTCTGGATTGACAGTACCATCCTTTGCGCCCTGGACAAGTAAAATAGGAGAATTAATATTTTTTAATTGTGGTTTCATGAATTCAATATAACTTTTTATCTGGGCAATACTTTTCAACGGCAAGGTATCATATAATTTCAGATCAACTGCAATTGGTAATTCTTCCATTGCAAATAATCCACGGATGCTATAAGGGCTTACTAAATAAACTAATGGGATTATTTGAAGAAGGCTGCTTGATTGAAGTTCAATCGGGACATTAATAGGAATAACTGCTTCAACTTTATGATTCGCAGCAATATCCAAAGCTAATAAGCCACCTAAAGAAATTCCAACGATATATATTTTTTTATGATTTTTTGCTAATTTATAATAAGCATCTTCAGCTGATTTCCTCCAATCTAAATAATTTGTTTTTTCCAAATCAAAAACACTTGTTCCATGTCCTTTAATAACCGGGGCATAAACAGTGTAACCTTTTTCTGAAAAAAAATCAGCCATTTCTTTCATTGAATAAGGATTTGCAGTTAAGCCATGCAATAATAAAACAGCATCACCTCCTTTTTCAAGGTAAATTTCTTGTGTTCCTTTAATAATCCCATTCTCTCTCGGATATCTTGAATCGAGATATTTTGCAGAGTAGATGTCTATTCCCCTGCTTATTAAGCCGAGCAAAATCAATATTAAGATAAATGAAATTATCTTCTTGAATTTCATAGTATTTTAGAGAAATTTTAATTTATTAAAGTTAAGTATTAATTTTTAAGTAATGATTATTTCATCTCTTTTTTTATAATTTCAATTAATGTTTTACCATCAACTTTACCTTTGTATTTATTCATTAAGATACCCATGATAGCATTTATAGTTAAATCTTTTTTCTCTCGTAGTATTTTTTTAATTTCTTTTTCAAGTTCTTTATTTGATACTGTTTTATATTTATCTAGATCAACTTTCTTACCTTGTTTTAGATCATTTAATACTTTCTCGATAACATCTTTTGTTATTTTTCCAGAATTTAATAAATCTAGAGCTTTATGCAAATTGGGTTCTTCATGATATACTAATAACATACCAGAGAGTAATCCAACTTTAATATTTTTGTATTTATCCGCATAGTCACTCAGATTTATTTTTTTCTTTATTACTTCAGAGCTCAACTCCTTGCTTAAATCATATTTTTTTTGTAAATAATCAATCTTATCTGTAATTAATTCAGGAATTTTAATCTTGTTTAATAATTCTTTTGTAACTAAAATAGTTTTGATATCTGTATCGGGATACATGCGAGCTGCACCTGGCAAAGGTCTTAAAAAAGAGGTTGTTCCATTTTCATTAGCTTTTCTTACTTCTTTCTCAACTTTTTTGCCTTGCTGAATAATACTAACTTGCCTTTGTATTTCATAATCAATTATTTTTGGCATTGCTCTTAATTCTTGAAAGCCTTTTATTTCAACTCTTGATCCATTTTGGATACTTAGATTAACATCTTGCCTTATTGTTCCTATGCCCCTTAAAATACTTGAAAAACTTCTTAATATCATTCCAATTTTCTCAGCTGCTTCTTTAGCTTGCTCAGGTGTTTTGATGTCTGGCTCTGTTCTTATTTCTAACAACGGGATTCCTTGGCGAGATAATGAATAATTAACTTTATTTTCATTAATTTTTTCAATTTTACAAGCATCTTCTTCCAAACATAAACTAGTAATACGAACATTTCCTTGAGTTGTTTCGATAAATGAATCTTGAGTTCCTAAACCAATTAACATTGTCCTTTGAAATGATGAACAAGCACTTCCGTCTGTAATTATTTTTCTCATAACTTGAATATTATCTGAAATATTAATTTTGAATAATTTTGCTACAGATAAAGCTGTTATTAAAGCATCTTGATTTATTTCATGCGGTGGTTCTTCATCACAATCGACTAAACAGTATTCATCTTTATGGCCGTGATAAATAAATTCTCTATTCTTAGATTCCTCAAATTGAGCAGCTATATCAATATAACCTTGTTCACCAGCAACCGCTCTTAATTTTCTTAAAAATTCTAAATCTAATTCTTTCTCTTCAAATTTTGTTGAGCAATTGCAGAATAATTTTCTATTAGATAATTGTTGATGGATTTCTAATCCAATTTTCAAATTTAAATCTTCATAATCAAACATTTTAACGCTTCCAAATTAATTTTTCTTTTTTTATTATCTCCCTAATCCTATGTAACGGAATTTCTTTATCTTCTAATGTAATAAAGTTCCTTGTTATTTCTTTTATTTCATTAAATTTTATCTCAATTAATTTTTTATTAATATTATCTAAATAATAAATAAAATATTCTTCTTTATTAAGGTTTTTATCCCATTTAATTTTATTTAATATTTCAAAGCAAGAAATCATTCTAAAAATTCTTTAGTTATATTTTCATTAATCTCCCCACGTAAATTCTTTCCAATTAAATCCTTAACTTGTTTAGGATAATTTCCAAGTAACCAGGATAATTTAACAAAAGCTGTTTCTGGTAACATATCTCCCCCTGAAATAACTCCAATTTCTTGTAATTCTCTTCCTTTAGAATAAACATTTAAATTTACGCGACCAAATAAACAACTAGAGGTCATGATTAAAATTGTATTTTTACTTAATTCTTTAATTGCTTTTTTAATATTAGCATGCTCTTTAGTTTCATTATCAACAACATCTAACGGTGTATGACCTAAGCCAGTTCCTTCAATTACTAATCCTTTATATCCTTTGTAAGCTAGGAATTGTTTTGCATTCATATTAATTGTAATTTTAATTAAGCCTACTTTCTCCTCAAATTTATCTTTAATTATTAATTTGCCACCTTTTTTATTATAATCTTGGGTAAGGAATTTAATATCTTTAGTTTCATAATTTATCCTAGCAATTGGTTTATCATTTACAACTTTAAAAGCATCTCTCCTAGAAGTATGCAACTTTCGAGTTTTGCAAGCTGGCATTATTAAGCATGTTTTATCATTCATATTTTCATGCATGCAAATTCCTACTCCTGAAAAATCTGTTTTTGTAATAAATAAAGATGCAGAGAGTAGATTTAAGTAAGCATCACTTGAACCGCGATCAGAACTTCTTTGAGCACCAACTAAAATTACTGGAACAGGACATGATTCAAGAACAAAACTTAAAGCAGAACTTGCAACTGCTAAATTATCCGTGCCTATACCAATAATAATTCCATCAACTTTGTTTTTTATTTCTTTTTCAATTTCTTTTGCAAGAATTGAAAAATGCTTAAATCTTAGATCATCTGAAAACATTTTTCTAACTAATCTTGTTTTAAAATTTGAAATGTCTTTTAATTCAGGAAACATTTCTAAAAGTTCTTCTGGTGTAAATGCTGAAACAACCCCGCCTGTTTTGTAATCTACCTTAGAAGCAATAGTTCCGCCAGTATGTAAAATAGAAATTGTAGGTAAATTTTTTTTATATACAATTTCTTGTAATTTTGGTTTTTCATGAGAAAGTTTCTTGATTATTTTAAATTTTTTTATTTTATTTTTTTTAATTCCAATGTTATAACCAGAATCAAGTTTTAATGTAATTAAATCTGGATTTGCCGACGGAATTAATGTTCCTACAAAAACTTCTTCATTAGTGGAAATTTCAATTAAATCACCAGAATTTCCGACAAATTTTTTCATTTATTTAACTAAATCCTTTAAATTAAATAAGATTTATATTGTAGAAAATATATATTGTATTTTAGTAAGCTTTAAATATTAGTTTTAGTATAACAAAAGATTAATAACTAAGAAAAAATCTTGTTTAAATTTTGTTTGGCGACAAAATTTAAATTGTTTGGCGATTTTGGCGAACTAAATTCTTTGTACGAACTTAGTTTGAAGAGTCTATTGGCGATTAACTCTTTCTAAGATAGGTATATGTCAAGCTTATATATAAAGTTTATGCTAATAAAGTATATACCTGATTATTAACAAAAAAAGGAAAAATGGGGGAGAAAAAAATGGATTTTATAATACAAAATGCATTAGAAGGAAGTAAACAAAATAAATATGAAGATATAAAGATTGGACAAGCCAACATAAAAGTTGTTGGTGTTGGTGGTGCTGGAAACAATATGGTTTCCTGGTTATATAGAAAGGGAATACAAGGTGCAGAGATTATAGCATGTAATACTGATAAGCAACATTTGGATATTTCTGAGGCTGATCATAAAATTTTACTTGGGGCTGATTTAACTCGTGGTTTAGGTTGCGGAGGATTTCCTCAAAAAGGAGCTGAAGCAACAAAAGAATCAATGCACGAATTAAAAGAGGTATTGCAAGATGCAGATATGGTATTTATTTGTGCTGGAATGGGTGGTGGAACAGGAACTGGAGGATCTCCAGTAGTTGCAAAAATGGCTAAAGAAATGGATGCAATTGTAATTGGAACAGTAACAATGCCGTTGGATATTGAAAAAGCAAGGGTAGATAAAGCTGAATTTGGTTTACAACAATTAAGACAAGTTACAGATACTGTAATTGTTATTGATAATAATAGATTAGTACAAATTGCTGGAAACTTGCCATTAAAGCAGGCATTTGCAGTGGCTAATGAACTTGTTTCAACAATGATTAAGGGAATAGTTGAAACTATTGCAGTTCCTAGCTTAGTTAACCTAGACTATGCAGATGTTAAAGCAATAATGCAAGGTGGTGGAGTAAGTGTCATTGGGATTGGAGAGAGTGATACAGAACATAGGGTAGATGAGGCTGTTAAAAGAGCATTAAGTAATCCTCTATTAGATGTAACTTATGAAGGAGCAACAGGGGCATTGATTCATATTACAGGTGGAGAGGACTTAACTTTAGATGAAGTTAACAGAATTGGTGAAATTGTTACACAAGCTCTTGACCCTGATTCACAAGTTATCTGGGGTGCTAGGGTAAGCGAAGATATGAACAACAGATTAAGAGTAATGACAATAATTACAGGAGTTAACTCACCATATGTCTTAGGAAAAGTAGATCATTCAAGACCAAGTCCTGAATTAAAAAGAATGTCTAGCGAACTTGGGATAGAAATGGTTAGCCACAGAAGATAAAAAGGGGTGTTAAACACTTCTTTATTTTTTATTTTTTTAAAAAATACTAAAAGAGGGTGAATAAAACGGAAGAAAAAAGAAGTAATTGGTATGTGTTTTTGATAGTTGGAATTTTAATTGGAGCAGTTTTAGGATATTATGTAGCTACAAAAGGCTGGCTCGGTGAAAATACAGTAGGAAGAGCAGCACGTCCTGGTTGTGTTGGCGCATGTGGGCTATTAAACCCAATGGAAAAAACATATAATGGCGTGGACTGTAATAGGGGGTGTGACTGTATTGGAGGAGGAGGCACCTATAACGCATGTTGGGGATTTGATTGATCATGTTGTCAGGGCAGAGTAGAATTCTTTAACCCCCTTGAAATGCCCTTTCATGGCTCTCGCAAGGGAGCCTACTTTTTTTAAATTATTACAAACAAAATATCATTATAACAATTAATTTCTTTAAAATTAAAATATTTTTTTAATAATTTTTTAAATTTTTCTAGTTTACTTGATTTTTTCAAAAACGTAATTGCTATATTATTATTTTTACTAACTCTTTTCATTTCGAGTAATGCTTTTTCCATATTTTTAAAATTATGAAAACTTGTTACACTTATTACAGTATTAAAAGTTTTATCAGGAAATGGTAAATTTTCAGCATTTCCATAGATTAAATTTTTACTTCCATACCTTAACATTTCTTTACAATTATCTATCCCTATACTTTCGATATTAAAATAATTCGTGCTAATTCCTGTGCCACATCCAACGTCTAATAGCTTTGGTAGAATTTTGAGATTATTTTTCACAATCTCTAATTTTTTAACTTGCTCTTCTTTATGCAATTCATTATAAGATTTTGCTATATAATTATACATTTTTAACTTTTTTTAAACTTTCAACAATTTTGCAGGTTTGACAAATTTCTTGTGAGCATGGTTCATTACATATTTTACAATTATTTATCGGCGTGTAATCTTTATAATGTTTGTGTAATAAAGGTAATATTTCTAAAAAACTAGTAATTATGCTATTCTTTGTTCCAGGATATTTAGCTTCAAAATTATTTAACATCTTCATTACATCTCCACGATAACTCTCATTACTATATGGACATTCATTAAATTCAACTGATAAATTTTTTAAAAAAGCATATGTTGCTGTTTCTTTCTGCGTCATAAAATATAATGGCTTAATTCTACGAATGAATCTTTTATCATTAACAATCCCTGTAATTGGACCAAGTCTTGCACTAGTTTCAATATTTCTCCTAAAGTAATTCATCATTATTGTCTGGGCTTCATCATCTAAATTATGGCCAGTAGCTAATTTACTAAAATCAAGCTCTTTACTTTTCTTATTTAAAAGATATCTTCTAAATGGTCCACAAATTGAGCAGGCCTTCATATTAATTTTTTTAAGAAAATTATCTAAAGTATCGCCAAACTCATCTTTATAAGAAAAAATATGCAATTTTATGTTATTCTCTTTACAGATTTTTTTCGCATTTTCTAAGGTTTTATCCCTATACCCCTTAATACCCTCGTCTATTGCAATTGCTTCAATTTCAAATTTTTTTGTTTTATTCCTAAGCATATTTAATATATTGAGTACGGTTAAGGAATCTTTACCCCCAGAAATCGCAACTCCAATTCTATCTCCTTTTTCAATCAATTTATAGTTGTTAATTATATTAAGAACTTTTTTCTCGAAGTATTTAATAAAATGTTGCTTACAAAGTTGTATATTGCTATTTGTAAGCTTTATTACTGGCTTTTGTAAACAATTCTTGCAGGGCATATTCTATAAAATTTAACTGGTATTATAAAATTTTCTAACCACCGGAAATCACATTTAAAAACCTTAATTCATCATCATCTTTTAATAAATCATCCGAAAGTATTAATTCATTATTTTTAACAATTAATACTGTTTCTGGGTTAATCTTAAGAATTTCCATAATTTGTTTAGCTGTTTTAGCTTTGATATTAGTTGTTTTATTCTCACGCTCGATAAATACATTTACCATAAACTTAAGTACAGAAAAATATTTAAATAGCTTATGGTTTAAAAATTTTATGAATTTAATATTAACAATAGTATTAACAATTATATTTTCATTCCTTATATTGTTTTTCTTTTCTGTATTCTTTTTATCAAGGATTTTTGTGCCAAATCTCGGTTTTAAAAGATCCAAAATTCCAAGAAAATTGCCAAAAGAGTTTGAAGAGGCAATTATTAAGTTAAGAAAACAAAGTAAAAATAAAGAAGATTACGCGAGAAAAATTTATGATTGTTTAGGAAAAAGATTTCATGGGGAACCTGCAGATGTATGGGAAGAAATGCCTTTTGTATTCGTGAAAAATATTAATAAATTATGGAATAAAAAAAAGCTACATTGCCATCAGCTTAATTATTTGTATAGAATAGCATTGATCCAGAGTAAACTGTTTAAGGAAGAGGATATAAAAATTTTGCATAGAATTTGTATGCTTAATCTGCATCAGGTCCTTAAAGTTAACATTGGAAAAACAAAGGAAAAATTGGTAGAAATAGATCTATTTGCAAAAAATCGTGGTTATAGATTTGGAGGAAGCATACCAAGTTTTTTTAATCCTTTTAAACACTGGAAAGAACGTAAAGTTGGTTCTATTCTTCTAAATTTCTTTCCAGGATTTTTCTCAGGTCTTTATTACATTTTTAAGAATTACATTTTTAAGAGAATCTTCTAATAGTTTATTAATATCAATTTTGGATTCTTCTTTTTCAATAATTTCTAGTCTACTTCTAGTGTGAGGATGTCTTGGCCCTAGTACATTACACATTTCAGGTCCCTTAGAAAGTTCATAAGTCCCTATTTTCCTAGCAAGTTTAATAATCTGATCTTTATCATAACATAACAAGGGTCTTAAAACAGGAATATTAATAGCTTGGGTAATTACAGATAAATTTGAAAGGGTTTGTGAACTTACTTGTCCAATATTACAACCATCTAATAAATAATCACAATTTAATTTTTTAGCTAATTCTTCAGCAACTTTATACATTAATCTTCTAGAAATTACATAATAATACCTATGATCACATTTATTTACAATTTCCTCGTGTTCTCTAGAATGATTAATAACATAAAGATTTTTAATTCCAAGTTTTTTGCATAATTCAATAGACTTTTTTTCAGGTATATCATTTGTAAATGGCTCTAAAGAAAAGTGTAAGGCATCTATCTGTAATTTATTTTTCATTAAGTAAATTGCGACTGGTGAATCAAAGCCCCCTGAAAGTAATGCTAGAGCTTTCATTTTACCTCAAAGAAATTTAATTGTCCTTTATACTTGATTGGTTTAATTCTTTTAATGTTTGTTAAAATAAATCCAAAATTTCCCCATTTCATATCTAAAGCAAGATGTTTATCTGAGTCTCTTAAAAACTCTTTTTCATTTTTGTATTCTTTAACATCCGCTAAAGTAGCTTTTCCAACTATTGCTTGTCTCGGTAAATTATTGAGATTGTATTTTTTCATTTGTTCTTTATCTATATTTCCAGAGGCATGGATAAAAAATTCTCCTCTAAAATTTGTATTCCATTTTCTAAGTTCAATTGTCTTTTTTCCTTGTAATACTAACTCTGCCCATGGTTGTTTTAGTGATAAGGCTTTCATTTTCCAATCTGATAAATTTGATTAGCTATTCTCATAATCTTATCTTCATCTTTTAAAGTTTTAAAAATAATTTCTCCATTTTTATTTATAATAACCTGTTCATTGTCTATATCAAGTAATAAAGTTACCTTAGCATCTCTTAATACACCAAAATTATTTCTTATTTTTTCTAGGTTTAATGGTTTATTTGTTCTTACTGTTAAAGTAGCTCCTGTTTTGCATAAAGTTAATTCAAAATTTTTTTCACTCATTTTCCTTTCTACGCATTATATTTTTAAATTATAAACAAAGTTTTTAAACTTAATTGCATCAAAAATCTTATCACTAAAAGATTTATTTTAATTTGTTCATCATACTTATAATTTTTTTTACTGTATCCTCAACTGCTAAACCATTTGTCTCTATTATAATATTATAAAGATTTTTATTTCTATAATCAATGTTGTATTCTTTTTTATAATGCTTTAATTCCTCTCTTTCTCTCGCTAAAGTTTCTCTCAATGCTGCTTTGTAACTTTTTTTATCTCTCTCTGCGATTCTTCTTACTCTTGTTTTTAAAGAGGCATATACATAAATCCTATAATCTGCATTTTTTATTAAATATGCACCAAGTCTAGAATCGATTATTGCATTTTTATGAGTTTTTGCAATATGTTTTTGCATTTCATCGAGCTCATCAGATAATTTTCTGCCTTTTTTTGTTAATTCCAATAAAGGAATCTTTTTCTTTTTTGCAATTTTTCTAAATAAATCCCCCATTGAATAATGTTTAATGTGCAAATGTCTCGCAAGTTCTTTGGCAGCTGAGGTTTTACCAGAACCAGGCAGACCAGTTATAGTAATAATCATAAAAATAAGAAAAATTTTAAGTATATTAAATTATTTCTTTTTTAATTTGCTTTGAAATAATGCTATTATAAAATCGATGCTATCTTTTTCGGGTATTTCAAAAAACTCGATTCTGTGTTTATTTAAAATTCTTTTAACTATATCATCTATTTTTATTTGAAATTCTTTATCACTACTTCTTATCATGTCTCTCTGTAAGCCATATCTAATTGGTGCATATAATAAGAGGTCATAAGTCTTAACCCAGTAGTCAAATAAATAACTAAAAATTCCAGGTTTATTTACCTTAGGTAAAATGTTTAATGTATAAGCATAAGCATCTAAAAGACTTCTGTTACAAATTATATGTTTGTATTTTTGTTGAGCTTCTAATTCTTTATTAATCATATTCAAAGAAATCCATAATTGAGATTCTTCTGTCGTATCCTCATTTATTGGAAAGGGACAATTTCTGGCTATCTCTGTTACTGTGCCGACATCATAGCTTTTTTTCTTTAATGCAGCAGAGACGTCATAGGTTAATGTAGTTTTTCCAGTTCCATGTGTTCCGGTAAATGCGATTTTCATTTTTTGATTATAAAAATCTTGTTAAACTAAAGTTTCTAATTTTTCTTTAAATTCTCTTAATTCTAATTTATCAAACTCTATTCCTTTATAAATTACAGGGGCCCCCTTTTCTGCGGCATTAAGCTGGCGATATCTTCAAGTTCATTTTTTAAATTTCCTTTATTTACAATTTCTGAAATAATTTTAGTTTCTAATTTTGAAAAAGTTAAGCTATTTAGTACATAATCTTCAAAAGCTTCGTATGATAATGGTACAACTTTTTTTGTAATTTCTGCCATTGCTTTCGCATAAACTCTTATTTCTCTTTGTGCACTTTTATCAGTTCTAAGTTTCAAGAAATGCAAAAGATTATGCAAATCAATCTTCCAATACCATTGTGTATATAAAGAAAGAGGTAAATTAATTCTCGCAAGCCCCCTTTCAATGCCTTTTTCTAATAAGTATTTATATTCTTCATATGATCTTCCTTGTCCTTTTATTAAAATACTAATAAACTCTTGTCCTAACTCTAGCGGAACCTCATCTTCACTTTCACCTTGTTTATTAATTTTACTTTGATAACGAACATCTTTTGAATCTAGAACACAAAATTCATCTTTCATTATAGAATATCTTCCAGATAGTTCATTCACATTTGCTGTTCTATGCCTAATCCATTGCCTTGCAACAAATAAAGGGAGTTTAGCATGAAATTTTAATTCTACCATTTCAAAAGGGGTTGTATGCTGATGCCTCATTAAATAACGGATTAAAATACGATCCTCGTAATTTGTCTTAGTACCTTTACCATAACTTACTCTTGCAGCTTGAACTACTGATTCATCTCCACCCATATAATCAACTAATCTGACATATCCTTTATCTAAACATCTAAACTCTTTATCTAAAATTTCCTCTGCTGTTTGAATAATTGCATGAGCCATAAGCAATTTAGAATATTAAAAAACTATTTAAACATTTATGTAAATTAAGATTTATAACAAAATGGATAAGATTACAAAAGATAGACTAGAAAAGTATTATAAGATTACTAAGGAGGCTATCGAAAAGGCTAAATTATCAAAATCGAAATTTGATGATGAGATTAAAAAAGACTTTTTAAATATGATTGAAAGTTATTATAAGGATGCTAAGTATTTTGAAAATAAAGGGGATATTGTAAGGGCGTTTGCTGCTTTGAATTATACCCATGGTTGGCTAGACGCCGGGGCAAGAATTGGAGTATTTTTAGTTAAGGATTCAAGGTTATTTACTGTTTAAGATGAAAACCATAATTGTAACAGGAAGTGTCTGTTCTGGAAAGACAACTTTAGCTAGATTACTAGCTAAAAAATATCATGCTATTTACATAGATGTTAATGATTTAATCAAGCAGTATAAATTATATTCTGGTTATGATAAAAAAATGAAATCTTATATTGTTAATATTAACAGATTAAATAAGTTTTTAATAAAATTAATTAAAGGTTCTAAAAATAATTTAATACTTGACTCACATTTAACTCGTTATCTGCCAAGTAAATATGTTGATTTATGTTATGTTACAAAATGCAATTTAAAAACATTAAAGAAACGACTTGAGAAAAGGAGGTATAGTAAAGAAAAAGTAAGAGAGAATTTAGATGTTGAAATATTAGATGTTTGTTTAACTGAAGCATTAGAAAATAAATATAAAGTAAAAGTTATTGATACTACAAATGGAATTAAGATTTAACAACTTTCTTTCCTTTTTCACTTTCTAGAATCTTAACTTTAGCATCTTTAAATTCGTGATTAAGTTCTTTTCCATTATTAAGCAAATGTAAGAATATAGCTAAAGCAGAAACTTCTGAAATTGGTTGTTTTGTTACTGCAATATTGTAATCTGCTAATTTATAATAAATTGGCTCAACCTTTTCTCCACCAACAATGATTATTAAATCCTTATTCTTAAACTGATTAATCATGTTTTGAACATCTAGTCCATAACATGTTAAATGTACAATGGTAAATTTATTTTTATTTTCTTCTAAAAATTTAATTGGATCTTTGCAATACTCTGCCTCGAACTTACTACCAAATTGCTTACTAACTTTATCAATACTCTGCTCAAAATTACTATCTTTTTCTCCTGAATAATATAGTTTATCAGCTAGAAATGCCCGAGCTGTTAAAGCCACATGTGTAGTTATTCTTTTATCCCTAAATATTCTATGGTTTAATCTTAATATAATTATCATAATTATTAAATAAAATATGGATATAAAAAAGTTTTTAAAGTGTTAAACTACAAAAACCTTAATGAGCTTAGAAACTTTTTATGAAAAACATTACAAGAAATTAATGTTTATTTCTTATGCTATATTATTACTAAGTATAATATTTTTAGGATATAAATACATTACAACTGGTGATGTTATTGAACGTGATATCACATTAAAGGGGGGTGTTTCAGCTACAATATATAATGATGACTTAAGCTTGCAAGAGATTAAAGATTATTTAAGAGCAAATGTAAAAGATTTTAGCGTAAGGGCTTTAGATGATCCAAATACAGGCAAGCAAACTGGTTTAATTATTGATGTTGCAGATGTAACAGAGCCCCAGTTAAGAAATTTGTTAGAAAAAAAATTAACAAATGTAAATTTTAATAATAAGGATGAGTATAACCCCAGTATAACAAGCATGCAATTCGGCCAGAGTTTCT
>Ga0315293_10003621_pt1 | contig 14887 bp, 14 predicted proteins | sample YL17G13_20_MG_FD_203071 | JGI IMG/M metagenome (GOLD analysis project Ga0315293, IMG submission 203071) | Sediment microbial communities from Yellowstone Lake, YNP, Wyoming, USA - YL17G13_20 | ecosystem: Environmental > Aquatic > Freshwater > Lake > Sediment | place: USA: Wyoming | collected... | reverse complement strand
ACAGGTCAGCTTCAATGAAGCCCTGGTCGCCAAGCAGCTGGTCCTGGCCAAAGCCTCGTTGGAAACCGACGGCATCATCAGTCTGGCCAAGATGAAAACCCACGGTTTCATGCGCATCACCGGCGCGGTCAAGAACCAGTTCGGCTGCGTTCCCGGCGTACGCAAGGCCGAATTTCACCTCAAGATGCCCCAAGCGGAGCACTTCGCGGCCATGCTGGTCGACATCAACCGCTACCTGCGGCCGCGCTTGTACGTTTTGGACGGCATCGTGGCCATGGAAGGCAACGGCCCGGGTTCGGGAACGCCGCGGAACCTGAAGGTCCTTCTCCTTTCAAGCGACCCGGCTGCCCTGGACGCGGTTTTCTGCCGGTTGGTTCACATGCCGCGGCAATATGTTCCGACCATGAAACCCGCCGCCCTGAGCGGCCTGGGCCGGGTTCAGGATGATGAGATCGAAATCTGCGGTGACGAGGTTTCCAGGCTGGAATGTCCGGATTTTAAGGTTGTGCGCCAGCCGGCTGTGACCATTGACCGCTCTTTCCCCTATTACCTGAAAGAATGGGTCACACCGCGGCCGATCATCGAGCCCGCCCTGTGCCAGAACTGCGGTGTCTGCACCGAAGTGTGCCCGCTGCAACCCAAGGCCGTCCGTCCCGCCGCCGCTAAAGGGGAAAAAAATCCGGTTTACGATTACCGGCGCTGCATTCGCTGCTATTGCTGCCAGGAATTATGCCCGCACCGGGCCATCACGATCAAGCGGCCGCTGTTGAGCCGGTTGATCCAGCGCTGATCAGATCGACGAATCGCCGCGCCGGCGCCGCTCGTCATCCACTGCCCGGCGCATGGCCCGGGTGTGGTCAGGCGTGGTACCGCAGCAGCCGCCGATCACGGCCGCCCCGGCCGCGATCAGCTCACCGACCATCCCGGCCATGAATTCCGGGGTCTCGGGATAGTGCACGAGGCCGGCGCGCAGTTCGGGAACCCCGGCATTGGCCTGGATCAGCAGCGGCAGCGCGGTAAATTTTCTGAATTCCCCGGCAATGGCGACCATCTGCCGGCTGCCGTTGCCGCAATTGGATCCGACCAGGTCGGCCCCGGCCGCTGCAAGCTCCCGGCAGGCCTTCTCGATGGTGACACCCATGATGGTGAAAAATCCCCGCGCCGTGGCTTCAAAGGTCATGGTGGCCATTAGCGGGATGGCCGCGGCAACGCTGCGCGCCGCCTCGACGGCCAGTCGTGCTTCGCCCAGGTCGGACATGGTTTCAATGCAAATCATGTCAACGCCGGCGTTGACCAGGGCTTTCATTTGTGCACGAAAACTAGCGAACACCGCTTCCCCATCGGTGTCGCCGTATGGCTTGAGCATCCTGCCGCATGGACCGCAGGAGGCCGAAAGATAAGCCCTGTCGCCGATCGCCCGCCTCACCGCCCGCACGGCATTTTCATTGATGGCGGCCGTTTCGGCTTCCAGGCCGTATGCGGCCAGTTTTAGCGGCGAGGCGCCGAAGGTGTTGGTCTGGATGATCTCGGCCCCGGCGTCCAGGTAGAGCCGGGCGATTTCCTCCAGCACCTCGGGATGGGAAAGGTTGATGCTCTCCGGAGCCGCACCCCTGGGCAGGCCGCGCGCCATGAGCAGGGACCCGATCGCCCCGTCGGCCAGCAGGACCTGGCCGCGGCCGATCCGGGAAAGGAAGGGATCCATTCAGCCGACCGCTTCAGCTAGCTTTTTCACGCCGGCGACCGCCTGGGCGCAATCATAGCCGTAGGCGTCGGCGCCGATCTCGTCGGCGTACCCTTGCGAAACCGGCGCGCCGCCGATGATGGTCTTGATGCGTTCAGAAAGGTTCTCCGCCTTCAGACGCTCGACGACCTCCTTCATCACCGGCATGGTGGTGGTCAGCAGAGCCGACATGCCGATGGCCAGCGCGCCATGGTCCTTGGCCGCGGCCACGAATTTTTCGGCGCCGACATCGTTGCCCAGGTCGATCACCTCGAACCCTGCGCCCTTGAGCATGATGCCGACCAGGTTCTTGCCGATATCGTGCAGGTCGCCCTGCACCGAGCCGATCACCACCCGGCCGCGGCTGGAAATTCCCGAGCTGATGAGCAGCGGCTTCAGTATGTCCATTCCTGCGTACATGGCCCTGGCTGCCAGCAGAACATCGGGCAGGAAGATTTCATGGATGCGGAACCTTTCCCCCACCGTGTTCATGCCGGCGATCAGGCCTTCGTCCAGAATAATTTTGGCAACGAGGCCTTCTGCCAATGCCTGGCTTACCAATGGCGGAACAGCGGCATCGTCTCCGGCCTCCAGGCACTGTGCGATCTGTTTTAAAATTTTCATTACTCTCCTCCGTTTTTAGGCCGGCCTTGCCGTTGCCCTTTCGCGGCAAGCCGGACTTTTGCATTGGTGGCAAAATGGGTACACCGTGGAAAACCGGTGGATAGCCGCCGGCCCGGTCACCAGAACCCCGGAAATCGATTTCAGGGGATTCATCAGGAAACGGGTGTTCAGGCTGATGCCGATCCGCTCCGGGCGCAGGCTGGCAAAAAGCTTTTCCTGGCCGCTGATGTGCCAGCCGCAGTAACCGGGGCTGTAGAGGAACGCCCTATCCGCCGCAGCACTGTTTTCAACCGCAGCCTGCCGCTCGGCCCACTCTTCGGCGCTGCGGCCGGCATTATCCGCGCCGACCGAAGCCACGGCGTCCAGCACCGCTCCCAGTGCGAAATCGTCATGCTCGAACAAGAGCCCGATCGCATGGCTGATCCGCGCCCCCAAAGTGAAGGCGAAAAGGTGCAGGCTGGCGGCGCGCTGAAATATCCCTGTCAGCGGCGTGTCCAAAGCGTTCTGCCCCCGGCCCGCATAGATGCCGGCAAATTCGCCGGCGGCGACGGGCTCACAGATGCCACGGGGCTCGCTGTTTTCGCGGAATAGTTCCAAAGCACGCTGCAACAGGGCGGCAGAGCGCGGTGAGGGGCTGCCGCCGCTTTTCAGGCCAAGGGCGGCATAGACCGCGGCTGGCTGCGGCTGCAGACGCGCCAGCGGAAAATCGATCATGCTTCGACCGGGCGCAACGGGAGTTTTTGCATGCCCCAGCGCCGCGCTTCCTTTTCCATCAGCGCCACCAGCTCTTTCTTGCTCTCGGCGGCGAGACGTGAAGGCTGCCAGGCGCCGACCAGCCGCTCCACCTCGCGCTGGGCCCGCTGCCCCAGGGTCAGGCTCCCCTCCTCGCGCCAGCGCGAGAGGTTGGCCCGGTCGATGACCGGGCCCGGGAAATAATGCTCTTCTTTCAAATGGCGGCGGGTGTGCGGCGCTATCAGAAGGTGACCGTCGCGCAGGAGTTCCTCGAAGATCGGCGTGGCCGGGAAATCCTCGCGCGGCTCGATGCCCTGAACCAGGCGCAGGGTCATGCCGCATATTTCGTTGTCCAGGACCAGTTTTTCCAGGCTCTGGCAACTTTCAAAATCGAGCATGCCCGGACCGGAAATGTTGTTGATCCCGGCCAGGGCGGCCAGGGTGGCTCCCATGGCCGTTTCCAGGCCGGCCTGGGCATCGAGCAGTTTGGCGTCGCTCAGTGAAATATAAGCCTGGGTGGGCAGGCCGAAATTCTTGCCGATCTCATTGGTCGCGCAATCGATCATTTGCGTCTCCACCGCCCCCATCGGGGTGGTTTCATAGCGCATGTCGAAAACGGCCGGCGATCCACCGTACAGGACCGGCGCGCCCGGACGGCTGGACTGGCTGATGACGATGCCGCTCAGCGTCTCGGCCGTATGCTGAACCAGCGTGCCCACCAGGGTCACCGGGGCCATGAAACCCGAAAGGGGCATGGAGATGAACTCCACCGGGATGCCGCTGGCGGCGCAATCGACCACGTTCTGCGACGTGATCTCGCTCCACTTCAAAGGCGAAGTCGGGCAGCAGGAAAAAATGGCAAGCGGCTTCTGGCGCAGTTCCTTTTCGCCCCCGCGCACCACCAGCTGCATGGCCTTCATCACCTGGAAAGATTCGATGGTGAAGGTTCCGGTCACCACGGGTTTTTCGCCGTAAAGCAGGCTCAGGAAGAGGCGATAGCTGTCGGAAACGCGTTCGGCCACGTCGGCCGGGATGAAGGCCGTGCTCTGTGAGGCGATATGGGGCAGGCCGGTAAGCAGCTGCGCGTAGCGCACATAGTCGTTCGTGTCGGGCTTGCGGATCATCTGATTCTGTGGGTCCAGGATGTGCAGAGCGGCCGAGCCGGGAGTAAAATGGACGTTGCTTCCCGATAGGTCATGGGTCTCATTGCCGATCACATCGAACAGCTTGAATGAATGCGGCACCGTGGCCAGCGCCTGGTCCAGCAACCGCTCCGTATAGAGGACATGGCTCTTGGCGAAATCCACCTTGGCGCCGTGCTCGGCCAGGAGCTTAAGGACCCGCGGATTCTGCACTCTGGTCCCTAGCCGGCAAAGAATGTCGCGGGCTTCGTTCACGATCCGGGCCAGCAATTCGTCGCTCAGCAGTTTCAGCTGCGGTCTCAAGGCCATGTTTTCGCCTCCTCTTCCGGCAGCGCCGGCCAAAAAATTATAAAGAAAGCCTTCGAACCTGTCAAACGGGGAATGGGTCACTCGCCGTCGGCGATGGAGCGCAGAGCCCTCAGGAAACGGTCCACTTCTTCATCGGTGTTGTAGAGGCAGAGCCCAACCCGCACCGCTCCCCCTTTTTCCTCGAGGCCAAGGAATTTCATGGGCTCCCAGGCGTAGTAATTGCCGTCCCAGACATTGATCCCCGCCGCCCCCAGCTTTTCGGCAACTTCGGCCGGTGTGATTCCCGGCAGCGTAAAACAGGCGGTCGGAGTTCTTGCCGCGAAGCGTGCGGGGTCGACAATTCCGTAGAGGTGTAAACCAGCAATGGACTGCAATCCGTTCAGCAATCGGGAAAAGAGCCGAGTCTCATAAGCCGTGACCGCAGCCATGGCCTGCTTCAGCCAACACCGCCGTCCCGCCGCATAAACCTCCAGCCCGGCAGCGAAATCCTGGCCGTAATCACGTCCCAGGGCGGCCAGGAAATCGATCGCCGCGGCCACGCCGGCGATCCCCTCGTGGTTCTTCGTCCCGGTCTCGAAACAATCGGGCGCCCGGTCGCTGGCCGGCCGTACTTTGTAAGGCTGCAGGCGCTTCAGGACCTCCCGCTTGCCGTACAGGACTCCCGAGTGCGGTCCGTAAAACTTGTAAGGCGAACAGGCCAGGAAATCGCAGTCCATGAGCTGGACATCGATGGGGCGGTGCGGCGCGAAGTGGACGGCATCGACAAAGGTCAGGGCGCCGACTTTTTTGGCGGCCCCAACGATCTTTGTGACGTCGTTGATAGTGCCGAAGGCATTGGAAGCCAGGCCAAAGGCGACGATCTTTGTCTTTTGATTGATAATCTCAGCCAAGCGCTCCAGTTTCAGGGTGCAATCGCGGGCATCGATCTCCAGCCAGCGGATCACGATGCCGTTATCCTGGAGAAAAAGCCAGGGGGCGATATTGGCGTCGTGATCCAGGCGCGAGACCACGATCTCGTCTCCGGCCTTCAAGGTCCGGCCCAGGGCGCGGGCCAGCTGCATCGTCAGGGTGGTCATATTGGCGCCGAACACGATTTCCTGGCCTGAGCGGGCGTTGATGAAATCGGCCATGGCCGTGCGGCTTTGGGCGATAATGGCGTCGCTGCGCCGAGAAGAAGGGAAGAGTCCGTGCTCGTTGGCATTGGCCTGGCTGTAATAAGAGGCGACAGCGTCGATGACCGCCTGCGGAACCTGGGTGCCGCCCGGGCCGTCGAAATAGACATCCCCCGATGCCAGGGCCGGAAACTGGGAACGGATCTGTGTGACCGGATAGTTCATGGTTTCACCTCGGCTTTATACCGCCTTTCCGATCTTCAGCGGTGTAAAGCAAAATTTTTCAGGGCGATGCCGGCGATGGACTGGCCGATGCTGATCGACGCCGTTGCCGCCGGCGAAGGCGCGTTCAAGACATGGACCATGCGTTCCGCCTCCTGGATGCGAAAATCGTCCGCCAGAAAGCCGTTGGGCTCCAGGGCCTGGGCCCGCACCCCGGCCCCCCCCGGCCGCAGGTCGGCGGCCTGGATCGCGGGCAGCAGACGCTGCAGGGCGCGTACAAAAGCTTTTTTTGAAAAGGAGCGGTGAAATTCTCCCAAGCCCATCTTCCAGAATTTGCAGGCCATGACCCAGAACCCCGGATAAACGGCGAATTGGGCGGTGTCACGTAACGAAAAACTCCATTTTTTGTAGCCCTGACGCTTGAAGGCCAGCACGGCATTGGGCCCGGCCTCCACCCCGCCTGCGATCATGCGGGTGAAATGGACTCCCAGAAAAGGGAAACGCGGGTCGGGAACCGGATAGAGCAAATGGCGCACCAGGTGGGTGCTCTCGGGGACCAGTTCATGGTATTCGCCCCTGAAAGGGATGATCTGCAAGCCTGGCCGGACGCCGCACATGCGGGCCACGCGGTCGGAATGGAGGCCGGCGCAATTGATCAGGTTGCGCACGCGCACCTCGCCGCCGCCGCCGAGCAGCACCAGTTCCGAGTTGGCCTTCCGCACCCGCTGCACCCGGGAATGCAAACGGATCTCGCCGTCGCCGGCCCTGACGATCTCGGCGTACTTCTCGCAAACTTTGCCGTAGTCTACGATGCCGGTCTCGGCCACGCGTAAGCCGGCAATCCCGGCCGCGTGCGGTTCCCATTCCTTCAGCTCGGCCGCGCTCAGCCGGCGCAGTCCCTTGAGGCCGTTGGCCGTCCCTTTTTTTTCGAGTTCGTCCAGGGCGGCGAGCTCGCTGGCGCTTGTGGCGACGACCAATTTGCCGCAGGCCTGGTGGGCGATCCCGTGCTCGCGGCAGAAACGATAAAGGGCTTCGCGCCCGGCCACGCAGTTGCGGGCCTTCAGTGAACCGGGTTTATAGTACAATCCCGAGTGGATCACGCCGCTGTTGTTTCCGGTCTGGTGGGCGGCCAGCCTTCCTTCCGCTTCCAGCAGCACCAGCGAAGACACCCCCGACTGGACCAGGGCCATGGCCGTGGCCAGACCAACGATGCCGCCGCCGATGATGCCGACGTCGTACAGGTGTTCGCCCATCAGGTTTCCTCCGAGTGGATTATTGCAGACGTTGCGGACATAGTCAACGAACTATCGTGATGCGTGAACGAACTTCCAGAACTCCGTAATAAGTGATGAGAAAGAAAAAGCCCTTTAAATATTTCGATCAATTACTCTTTCTCATCACTCATCACGTATCACTCATCACGATTTGCCTGACCTTAACTTATGGGTTATAATCGCATTTTTGTCGGAGGCAAACACTATGATCAACGAAGCCATTTTCAGGGAATACGATATTCGCGGCCTGGCCGAGACGGAGCTGCAGGACGCGGTGGTGGAGCGCATCGCCATGGCCGCGGCCGCCGTATACGTTCGCGAGGGAAAAAAGGAGATTGCCATGGGCATGGACGGCCGCCCCAGCTCCGTGCGCATCAAGGACCTTTTCAGTCGCACCCTGGCCCGCTACGGCCTGCGCGTCACCGATTTCGGCCTGGTGCCCACGCCGGTGGTCTATTTCGCTACTTTCAAGCACAATATGGACGGAGCCGTCATCATCACCGCCTCGCACAACCCCACCGAGTACAACGGCCTGAAGATCCTGCTCGGCACGGCGGCGCTGTACGGCGAGCAGATCAAGGAGATCTACCGCCTAGCCTGCGACGGGCCCTTTCCGGCCGAAAAAAAAGGCTCTGTTAAGGGCAAGGACATTTTGCCCGAATACCTGGCCTATATCGAAAACAACATCAAATTGAATAAGAAGATCCGCGTGGTCGTCGACGGCGGCAACGGCACCGGCGGCATCACCGCGCCCGAGCTGTACCGCCGCCTGGGGGCCGAGGTCACGCCGCTCTTCTGCGATGTGGACGGCCGCTTTCCCAACCACCATCCCGACCCCACCGTGGTCAAGAACCTGCAGGACCTGATCGCCAAGGTCAAGGAGACCGGCGCCGACCTGGGCATCGGCCTGGACGGCGACGCCGACCGGCTCGGCGTGGTCGACTCCCGCGGGCGCATCCTCTGGGGCGACCAGCTGCTGGTCATCTACGCCCGCTCCATCCTCAAGGACCATCCGGGCGCCACGATCATCTCCGAAGTCAAGGCCTCCGAAGTCCTGTACTCCGAGATCAGGAAATACGGCGGCGTGCCCATCATGTGGAAAGCCGGCCATTCGCTGATCAAAAAGAAGATTTTCGAAGTGAACGCCCTGGCCGCCGGCGAGGTCAGCGGCCACATTTTTTTCAACGACAAGTGGTTCGGCTTCGATGACGCCGTCTATGCCGGGGCGCGGCTGCTGGAGATTCTGGGCGATTCAACCCAAACCCTGGCCGAAATCTATGACACCATCCCGGCGGCCTTCAACACTCCCGAGATCCGCGTCGACGCCGGCGACGACGTCAAATTCCGCATCGTCGATGCCATCCGCGACCACTTCAAGAAAATACTGCCGGTGATCGACATCGACGGTGCCCGGGTCAAGTTCCCGCACGGCTGGGCCCTGGTCCGCGCTTCCAACACCCAGCCGTCGCTGGTCGTCCGCTACGAGGCCGATTCGGCCGTGGAGCTGCAAAAGATCCAGGACCAGGTCGACGAGGTGATCCGCCGCGTCCAAGCCCAGACCGGAGGCTGACTTGCCGCTCGTTATCAAGATCATCCTGCTGGCCCTGGTGCAGGGCGTCAGCGAGTTCTTCCCGGTCAGCTCCAGCGGCCACCTGCTGGTGTTCCAGAAACTGCTCAACTTCACCACCCTGCCCCTGGTCTACGACATTTTTTTTCATCTCGGCACCCTGCTGGCGGTCGTCGTTTATTTTGCCAAAGACCTGAAGCCGCTGGCGCTCCGTTTTTACGAAAAGGATAATTTCCGCATGCTGATGCTGCTGGCGACCGCCTCCCTGCCGACGGCGATCATCGGTTTCGCCGGCAAGGATTTTTTTGAAAAGCTTTTCGAGAATACGTCCTACCTGGGAATCTGTTTCCTCTTCACCGCCGTCGTCCTGTTGGCCAGCCGCACCCTGCGCCTTAAGAACGTTGCGATCTTCCCGGCCGCCTTCCTCATCGGCGTCTGCCAGGGCCTCGCCATCATTCCCGGTGTTTCGCGCTCCGGCATGACCATCACCGCGGGACTGATACTGGGACTGGGCTTCGAATTTTCCTTCCGCTTCTCATTTCTGCTCTCCATCCCGGCCATTTTGGGCGCCACCCTCCTGGAGTTGAACGCGATCCCCTGGCAGGGCGATCAATGGCCCTTGCTCATCCTGGCCGTCTTGGCGGCGGCTTTTTTCGGCCACCTGGCCCTGGGTGTATTGAAAAAGATCCTGCAGCGGGAAAAATTCTCCGTTTTCTCGATTTATCTATTGGCGCTGGGGATCCTGGTCCTGATATTCCTTTAGAAGCAGGCTGAAAATCGATTCCCGCCCGGGAGTGATTTAATCCTGAAGTTTCTGGCGCACCAGGTCGGTGATGGTCCGGAAATCGATCTTGCCGCTGCCCATCTTGGGGAACTCGTCGAGGATGACGAATTGCCTGGGCAGGGCGATGGCGGGCAGCTCCTCGGCCATGGCCTTGAGCAGCTTCTTCTCGTTGATAGGCTTGTTCAAGGCGGCGACGATGCGCGCCCCCTTGAGCGAATCGGGGACCTCGACCACGCAGCAGTCGTCGCCTGGGGGCAGCAATGACAGCAGGACGGTCTCGATTTTGACCAGTGAAACCATTTCGCCGCCGATCTTGACGAAGCGCTTGAGCCGGCCCCGGTGCCACAGGTAACCCTCTTCGTCCAGGAGGCCCATGTCGCCGGTCTCGTACCAGCCGTCCTTGATGCGCAGCGAGGTTTCCTCGAGGTCGTCGAAATAACCCTTCATGACCAGGTCGCCCTTGACCAGTATCTTGCCCTCGTTCCCCGGCGGCAGGGTCTCGCCGCTGTTGATGTCCACGATCTTCACCCGCACCGACGGCAGCACCTTGCCGATGCTCCCCGGCTTGTTGGCGTCGGGCAGGTTGGTGGAGACGACCGGGCTGGTTTCGGTGGTGCCGTACCCCTCGCAGAGTTCCAGCTTGTGCTTCTCGATGAAGCCCTGGCGCAGCGAATCGGGGGTCTTGTCGGCCCCGGCCACGGCGACGCGCAGCGAGGCGAAATCGCCCGGCTCCGACTGGCGCAAATAGCCGGAAAAAAAGCTCGGCGTGCCGACCATCAGCGACACCTTTTCCTCGCGCACGATCGAGCAGACCTTCTTGTATTCCAGGGGGTTGGCGTAGGCAACGATGGTCATGCCGAAGAGCAGCGGCAGCCAGAAATTGATGTTGTGGCCGAAGACGTGGAAAAGTGGCAGGTTGGCCAGCATGATGTCGGCGCTGGTCACGGACAGGACCTTGGCGATGTCCATCACGTTGGAGCCGATGTTGCGGTGGGTGAGCTGGACCGCCTTGGGGTCCTTCTCGCTGCCGGAGGTGAACAGGATCACCAGGTTGTCGTCGAGGTCGCCCTGATGGATCGCCCGCAGCAGGATGTTCAGCGGCAACTTGGATTTCAGCAGCGCCTTCACCTTTTCGGCGGCGCCGATCTCCTCCATGATGTCCTCGATGAAGACCATGCCCGAGACCATGCGGCAGCCTATCTTTTCCAACAGCGCCTTGGAGGCGATGATGGTCCTGAAGCCGCATTTCTTCTGGGCGTACTCGGCATTGTTGGCGGCGCCGGTGGAGTAGTTGATCATCACCGGCACCTTGCCGGCGCTGAGCACGCCGAGCACCGAGAGCATGCAGCCGGCCGAGGTCGGGATCATGATGCCGATGAAACCGTCGTGATACTTGCGGAAGCGGTTGGCCAGGATCAGCGTGGCGATCAGGGCCTTGGAATAGGTCACGTTTTTCTCGGTGAACCGGTCGATGATAGCCAGCTTGGCCGGATATTGTTTGGCGATCTTGACGAACTCCTGGTGCAAAACCATAGGCCACCTCCGGAATAATAGGGATTTAACGAATCCTTATAGCACAGAAGGAATTTATTTTAAAGCAAGAGCCGCAATTTATTTCGCCTTGACCTTCTTGTCCTTGATCTTCATTTTTTTCATCTTCTTGGCGATCGAATTGCGGTGCAGCTTGATGCTCAGCGACATCTTCAGGACGTTGTAGTCGTATTTTTCCAATAGGGCCTGCATCAGGGTCTTTTCGAACTCCTCGGTGATCTCCTTGTAAAAAAGGTAGCGCGAGTTGACCGCCTTGCCGGCCAGAATCTTCATCTGATTCTTGATGGTCAGGGCTTCAAACTGTTCGGCGATCTCGGTTATTTTTTTGGTAGTCATAGAGTTTGATCGATCTCAGTTTGTCGCGCCAGGCGGGAGGCAGGAGCCGGATCCCCGTCTTCATGGCGCTGACCAGGTACGGCGCCAGCTGCGACTTCCTGAGCAGCTCTTCGTTCAATGGGAAGGCGATGAAAGCGTAAATAATGATCCCGGACAGCAGGATGGCGCGCAGCACTCCGAAAACACCACCCAGCAGGCGGTCCAGACCCTTGAGCGGGCCGCCGGCCAGGAGCTTGCCGATCAGCCGCGAGACGAGGGAGCCGGCGCAGCCGACCATGAGCAGCAGGAATAGAAATCCGGCCAGCTCGGCCAGTTCGCGCTTCTTGATGATCCCGCTCAGCAGCAACCCCATGTCGGGATAATAGATGAAAGCAACGACCAGGGCGGCGACGAGGACGGCCACGGCAAGCAGTTCGCGCAATAAGCCGCGGATCAACCCGAAGACGATCGAGAAAAAGAAAATGGCGATGAACAGCAGGTCGATGATGTTCAGGGCGCCGCTCATAGTTCCTCCCCGGTCAAGAGGCGGAAGATTTCCCGGTAGGTGTCGCGGGTCCTGTCGACCACGTCAACCGGCAGTTCGGGAGGCGGTGATTTCCGGTCCCAGGTCGAGGCAAGCAGGTGGTTGCGCACGAGCTGCTTGTCGTAGGAGGGCGGCTCCTGGCCGGGCCGGTACTCCGCCAGCTTCCAGAAGCGCGAGGAATCGGGGGTGAAAATCTCGTCGATCAGGACAATGGCGCCCTGTTCATCCCGGCCGAACTCGAACTTGGAGTCGGCGATGATGATCCCCCTTTCAAGCGCGTGGGTGCTGGCCGCGGCGAACAGCTTCTGCGAAAGGGATTGAACCTGCAGCGCGGTTTCGCGCCCAAGCAGGTCGGCCAGCTGGCCGAAGCTCATGTTCTCGTCATGGCCGGCCTCGGCCTTGGTCGTCGGCGTGAAGATCGGCTCCGGCAAGCGGTCGGCAAACTTCAAGCCTTTGGGCAGCTTGATGCCGCAGATCTCGCCGCTTTTCTGGTACGACTGCCAGCCCGACCCCACCACGTAGCCGCGGATGATCGCCTCCAGTGGCAGCGCCGCCAGCTTTCTGGCCAGCAGGGCCCGTTTCTCGAGTTCCTTGAAAAAGGGCTTGAACTCGGGCATCGTTTCCGGCGCAGCGTTGAGCACGTGGTTGGGGATCAGGTTCTTCGTCCGCTCGAACCAGAAGGCGGCGATGCGGTTCAACACCTGGCCTTTGCCCGGGATCAGCGAGGGCAGCACGTAGTCGAAGGCCGAAATGCGGTCGCTGGAGACGATCAGCAGCCGGCCGTCGACCTCGAACACGTCGCGGACCTTGCCTCTTTTGAATAATTTAAACGGCAGCTCTGCCTTGCCGACCGTGTTCAATTGCCCTCTCCTCATTACTTTGACGCGAATTGAAAAGCTGTATTTTATTTAATCTTTTCCGCTTTGTCAATTGTCAATATTTTTTTTTAAATAATCAGCATCGCGTCGCCGTAGGAAAAGAAACGGTACTCCTTTTCGATGGCCAGGGCGTAGGCTCTCTTCATCAAATCGAGGCCGGCGAAGGCCGAGACCAGGATGAACAGCGATGACTGCGGCAGATGGAAATTGGTCAGCAGCTTGTCGATCATTTGGAAGCGAAAACCGGGGCTGATAAAAATATCGGAGCTGAACTCGGTCAGCGGCTGCGGCAGCAGGGCGAAGCTTTCCAAAGAGCGCACGCTGGTGGTGCCCACAGCCAGGAGTTTTTTCCCACCGTACTTCAGGTCACGGATTCGTTCAGCCACATCATTGCTGATGACGATTTTCTCGCTGCCCATGCGATGCCTGTCGATATCCTCGACCTCGATCTTCTGAAAGGTGGCCTCGCCCACCTCTAGGGTAATCTCCAGCAGCGGGTGCTTTTTCCGGACGGCCGCCAGCACCTCGGGGGTGAAATGCAGCCCGGCCGTCGGCGCGGCGATCGAGCCGGGGACTTTCGCGTAGACGGTCTGGTAGCGCTCCAGGTCGAAGCCGCGGCAGCGCCCGGCCTCCTCGGCTTTGCGCTTGATGTAAGGCGGCAATGGGGCATACCCCTGTTCAAGCACCTGCTCGTAGTCGCGATCGAACAGCAGCACCCTGCGGCCGCGTTCGCCCGCGGCCAGCACCTCGGCCCGCAGCCCGTTTTCGCCGGCAAAGACGGCGCCCGGCCGGAAGCGGGCGGCCGGGAGGCAGAGGACCTCCAGCTTTTTGGCGCCGAGGTTCTTGACGACCAGCATTTGCGCCGCCTTGCCGTCGATCTTTCCAAAAAGGCGGGCCGGGCGCACGCGTGAATTGTTCATGACCAGGAAATCGTTCTCGTCCAGCAGGCCGGGAAAATCGGAAAAATGGTAATGGGCGATCTCACCGCTGCCCCGGTTGACCACCATCAATTTTGATCCGTCGCGTAGATCGGCCGGGAAGCGGGCTATCCTTTCGGAGGGCAGGACGAAATCAAAATCAACCAGCTTCATAGTAACTTATTTATTCTACTTTTTAGCTTCGACGATCACGGCATAGCCGCGGCTGAAAAACAGCAACCCGTCCAGCCGGGAAAACAGCCAGAAAAAAGGATAAAGGAAAGCATACAGGTTATAACTTTTTTTCACCGCCTTGAGCTTCTCCAGGCTGCTGGGGGCGATGCCTCCGCCCGGTGAATGGCGCTTGCGGTCGAGAACCTTGACGTAGGTCCAATTCAGGAGCAATTCCAGGAATTCGGTGAAGAACTTCGCGTAGGAGCCGGAGCGGACGGGACGGAGCCCGGATGCGCTCAGGAGTTCCTCCAGGTCGGGAATGTCGAAGCCGGTGCGCACGTGGCCGTACTCCAGGTTGTTCATGCCCGACCAGCGCTTCAGGCGCACCACCAGTTTGCGCTCATTGCCGTTCGGAGTGGTGACCACGGCCCGGCCGCCCGGCTTCAGCACCCGAAACGATTCGGCGGCCAGTAGCTCGGGCTGGCGCAGGTGCTCATGCACGTCGATGCTGACCAGCAGGTCAAAAGAAGCGTCCGCGAACGGCAGCCGGCAGGTCGCCTTGTCCAGCAGGTGCACCTGGGCGCCGAGCAACTCTTCCATGCCGGCCCGGGTATCGTTCTCGAATTCGGCCCAAGCCCAGTCACCGCCAAGTCGGCCGAGGTGGTAATTGATGGCGCCGTTGTTATCGCCGCAGGTGATCAACAGGCACTTCCGTTCCGTTTCTTCGCCCAGGAATTTTTTTAGGGCCCTGACCTTCATTTTCTTTTTCAGCGAGTGGTCGTACATCTGCAGTTGCCAGGGGCGGGGAACTTTGTTCATCATGGGCGGAATTTTATTCCCCAGCTTAGCTTTTGTCAATCGAATATCAACCAATGGAATGGATTAAAGTGATTTCCGGCAACAGTGTCGAAACTCATCCCCCACCCCCTTCTCTTGGCAAGAGAAGGGGAGTATGGGCACTCCCCTCTCTTTTTGAAAAGAGAGGGGCCGGGGGTGAGTTTTTTCAAGGCATCGTTTGTTAG
>Ga0315293_10003620_pt1 | contig 14892 bp, 11 predicted proteins | sample YL17G13_20_MG_FD_203071 | JGI IMG/M metagenome (GOLD analysis project Ga0315293, IMG submission 203071) | Sediment microbial communities from Yellowstone Lake, YNP, Wyoming, USA - YL17G13_20 | ecosystem: Environmental > Aquatic > Freshwater > Lake > Sediment | place: USA: Wyoming | collected... | reverse complement strand
AGCCCCCTGGTGATTCGCTTCGGCATCATCGACAAAGCATCGCACGAGGGACGCCTCCGCCTGCACGAACTGCCGGCGATGCTGCGCACCGTACTCTCGCACAGCCTGCCCGATCTGCTCGATGTCTGCGCAAAAACCCGTCGCCCCCTGGTGCTCACCACCGATCATGGCATGAGCTTCGTCAAGGGACGACTCTCGCACGGCGCAGGCGGCGTATTCGAAGAGGCCATCGCCCGCATTGAGTGGCGTCCGTGAGCAACCCGGTCACGACAATGGACCCCCGCGCCACCGTCCACGCCCAAACGCCGTTTGAGCCCTGTGGACACGTGTTCGTGGTTGCCTCGGTCGATCGCTACCGTCGGTACGCGCGCGAGCTGTGCGGGCCCCACGACGCAGTTCTGGAGATCGGCTGCTCTTCCGGCGAGGCCACCGTGGTGATGGCCAAGCGGGCCGCACGCGTTGTTGCCGTGGATGTGTCGGTCGATGCCGTCGAGCGCACCAAAGAGCGCTTCGCGGCACTCGCGCATGTATCGGTGCACCGCATCGATGCGCGCAATCCGGCCGGCGTTGCGGAGCTGCTGGCCGACCCTACGCTGGTATTCCTGGACATTGGCGGCAATGCGCTGCTGGACAATGTCGCGTTTCTGGTACGCCAGTGTCTGCGCCTCTTTGCACCCCGGGCGCTGGTGGTGCGCAGCGCTGAGCTTGCGGCACTGAGTGCCATGACCGAGGTGGTGGAGCCCTTCGAGCGGTCGCCGCTGCGCGTGGTCTCCCATGCCAACCGCAGGCGATTTGCCATGCAGTGTCTGCTCGATCAGTCGGAAAGCTGCAAGGTTGACATCCGCGTGTTTGCGGTGTACCGGTTCTTCGCGCTGCGAACGCCCGCGTGCCGCGACAGGCTGGAGCAGATGCTCGCCGATGACCCCCACCCGCGTGTCAAGCGGCTGGCGGCGGCCGGCCTGGCGCACTGGGACGATCCCCCGTCGTCGGCGCGGCCGTTGCAGGAGGAGAGTGCCTCCGCCGATGGCGCATAGCCCTGGGCTGATTGCGGGAGCGGGGATCCTGCACGTCCGTTCGACGCGGGAACGGGGGACTGCTTGTGGTTTGAGCGCCGTAGGCGCGGCACCTCTGTAGCAACCGGCAGGTAACGAGGTGCTCAGGAGTCCTGTAGGGACGGCACCAACACAACGCGTCAGAGCAGGCGCCCGCCGAGCATGGAGGAGCTTCGGCCTGCCCAACAGGAAGGGCAGATCAGCCGTGACCGCAACGCGGTGGCGCCCGCATGGGGATTCGGATCTGGACGTGCACAAATGTCTGAGTACAGACAACAAACCCCCGGAAGTCGCCTTCCGAGGGTTGTCTCTTTCGGGACTCGAGCAGATTCTCTCAGCCGAGATGCTTGTTCACGAGCTTGGTCATCTCGAACATGTTGACCATGGCCTTGCCGCCGAACACGGCCTTGAGCTTGTCGTCGGCGTTGATGTTACGCTTGTTCTTCTTGTCTTGCAGACCGTTCTTCTTGATGTACGCCCAGAGCTTCTTGGTCACTTCGGTGCGAGGAATGGCCTTGTCACCGACAACTGCTGCCAACTTCTCGTCCGGCATCATGGGCTTCATGAATGCTGCGTTGGGTTTACGTGCGGCCTTCTTCGCTGCCGGCTTCTTCTTCGCTACTGCCATACAACCTCCTGAGGACTTGGAAAAGGTGTGAAAGAGAAAACTACCTGCGTTTTCCTATAGAACAATAGTATCAGCCACATTCTCTGTCAATAGGAAATCGTGCATTGACCCTTCATCTTCACAGGGGCGGGGGGCTCCTTCTGCCCGCAATCTCCTCCGGGGCGCAGTGCCTGCGGCCGCCGAAACGCACCACTCTGTCTCTCAGACATTGACACAATGCAGATTGACCGGGGCAACAAGAACAGTCGCCGCATGCAGTCAATCGCCCGAAATCCCTTGCCGGTCATGGCTTTTCGGACTTTGCGTGAGGCAGTCGGCCGTATGCCGCCGCCATCTCGGCCAGCCGACTTGTCGGAAGCGCGGCCATGAGCGACGGGCCGCACCGCCACAGCCAGTTGCCCTGGGTGGTGGCCGGACGATTCATGCGCGCGTCGGCTCCAAGTGCCAGCACATCCTGCAGCGGCGCCATGCACGTGTCGGCAACCGAGGCCATGGCCAACTGCACCAGGTGGGCCGCAACGGTGTCGGCGGTGACGTCGACGCCCAGATACCGGCTCATGCGCGCGCGCTCCTGCGTTGACACTTCGCGCTCAAACCACCCGCGCGCCGTGGGGTTGTCGTGCGTACCCGTGTACACCACCGTGGCCCGCTCGTAGTTGTGCGGCAGGTACGGGTTTGCCGCGCCGTCTTCTGTGAACGCAAACAGCAGCACCTTCATGCCGGGCAGGTTGTGCCGCACCATCACCTCGCGCACGTCGGGGGTGATGAGACCCAGATCTTCGGCTATCACCGAGAGCTGCGGCGCTGCCCTGCGCACCACAGCCAGGAATTCGTCGGTCGGCACAGGGCACCATGCACCCTTCACCGCCGTTGGTTCCGATGCCGGGATCTCCCAGTACTGCACCAGCCCGCGAAAGTGATCGATGCGCACCACGTCGAACAGCGAAGCTATGCGACGCATGCGATTGGCCCACCACCCGAATCCCGATGCCTTGAGCGCTGCCCAGTCGTACACCGGATTCCCCCAGCGCTGACCCGTGGCCGAGAAGTAGTCGGGCGGCACGCCTGCCACCACCGTGGGCAGGTACTCCTTGTCAAGCTTGAACATGCGCGGGTTTGCCCACACATCGGCACTGTCGTGCGCCACGTATATGGGCAGGTCGCCTATGAGCTTGATGCCGCGCCCGGCGCAATGAGCACGCAGCCGCGTCCACTGCTCGGAGAAGACAAACTGCAGGAACTTCTCCTGCAGCACCGCATCGGCAAGCTCCGAGCGCGCCTGCTCCAGCGCCGTCACAGTGCGATCGCGCAGGCGCGCAGGCCATGACGACCAGGGCTTGTCGGGGTGTGCCCTGCGCAGCGCAACGAAGAGCGCATGGTCGTCGAGCCAGTGACGCTGATCGGCGCAGAAGCGCGTGAATGCGCTCTGCGATGACGCGGAGTCGCGGAAATTGAGGAACGCCCTGTACAGCAGCAGCGTCTTGTATGCCCGCACTGCCACAAAGTCAACGATATCCTCGCGAAACGCCGGCGCCCCGGCACAATCCCGCGCCGAGAGCAACCCCACATCGACCAGGCGCTCCAGGCTGATGAAGAGCGGGTTGGCGGCGAATGAGGAACAACTGTAGTAGGGAGAATCGGAGCCGCTCTCCTCCGTCGGGTTGAGGGGGAGAACTTGCCAGTAGCTCTGCTTGGCCGCGGCAAGCAGGTCGGCGAATGCGAAGGCCGCAGGCCCAAGGTCGCCGATGCCGTGAGCTGAGGGGAGGCTGGAGATGTGGAGCAGGACGCCTGAACCGCGATGTGGCATGGTGGGGACTCCGTTGCGATGGTGTGCTGCGAGTTCGTCGTGATGCTCTTGTCAAGCGCCTGCCGGGTCGTTGGCATTGCAGTGACGCCGCCACGTTGGGCCGCGGGGTGTGAGCATGGGCATCGATGGCGTTCCGAGCAACGTATTTTGCTGGCGACGCATTGTGGTGAAAATACGTCTGTCGGGGGGGAGTGCGGAATGCGGAGTGCGGAGTTTTGGACTTCACTCGACTAACTCGTGGAAGCGTTCCGTAGGAACGCGTCTATCGGTTCGTCGGAGCCCTTCCGCAACTCCGCACTCCGCATTCCCAACTCTGCAGTTCTTCAGGGGGATTTCGTGAACTTCGGTGACCGCAAAATCATCCTCGCTCCGCTTGCCGGCATCACCGACACCATCTTCCGCGCCATGTGCCGTGCCCAGGGCGCGGACATTGTCGTGTCGGAGATGGTGAGCTCCGAGGGTGTGACGCACGGTGCGAAGAACACCACCGAACTCACGCGCTTTGACGAGGGAGAGCGGCCCATCGGCGTGCAGATCTTTGGCGCGCGGCCCGAGTCCATGGCAGCCGCAGCCGCCTGGATCGAGGAACATGCACGCCCCGACTTCATCGACCTCAACTCCGGCTGCCCGGTGCCAAAGGTCGTGGGCGGCAATGGCGGCTCTTCGCTGCTCAAAGATGCACGTCTCTTCGAGAGCATCGTGACCGCCATGGTGCGCGCTGTCAAGATACCGGTCACGGTCAAAATCCGCTGCGGGTGGACCCTTGGCGACTGGGTGGACACGCAGTTCGCCCGCATTGCGCAGGAGTGCGGCGCGACGGCGGTCGCGCTGCACGCACGCACGCGCAGCATGGGATTCTCGGGTCAGGCCATATGGGAGCGAATCGCTCTTGTCAAACAGGCCGTGTCAATTCCCGTCATCGGCAACGGCGACATCACCTCGGGGGAGCGGGCTGTGCGGATGTTTGCCGAGACCGGCTGCGACTCGATCATGGTGGGCAGGGCGGCCATGGGAAATCCGTGGATATTCCGGGAGATCAAGGCCGCATTGACGGGCGCATCGATCCCCCCGGTCACCTGGGAGGAGCGCAGAGAGGCAGCATGCACGCACGTGCGTCACTATGCGCAGTTGTACGGTGAGCTGCGCGCCGCAGCCGAGATGAAGAAACATGTGGCATGGTACATCAAGGGGTTCCCCGGTGCAGCCATAGCCCGCGACCGCGTCTTCCGCGCGCAGAGCACGGCTGAGCTGATTGACGGGATCAACTCGGTGGACACCAGCGGGAGGGGGGCGTCCAGTTCGTCAAGGGTTTGCAGGGCGACGACCCCAAGTACCTCAAGCTCGTGGCCACACCCAAGCACTACGCGGCGCACAGCGGCCCCGAACTCCTGCGCCACGGATTTGACGCTGTTGTCAGCAAGAAAGACCTCGAAGAGACCTACCTCCCCCACTTCCGCAAGACAGTCGTTGAGGGCAAGGCCTGCTCGGTGATGGGTGCGTACAACCGCACCAATGGCGAGGCGTGTTGCGGCAGCAAGACGCTGCTCCAACAGATCCTGCGCGACACCTGGAAGTTTGACGGCTACGTGGTCTCCGATTGCGGCGCCATTGACGATTTCCACAATCACCACAAGATCACCGCAACGCCCGCCGAGTCGGCAGCCCTGGCAGTGAAGAAAGGCTGCGAGCTGAACTGCGGCGCCACGTATCCGGCACTCATCGAGGCGCACGTGTTGGGCCTCATCACCGAAGCAGAGATCGACCTGGCTGTCACCCGTCTCTTCACCGCCCGCATGCGTCTGGGCATGTTCGATCCGCAGAAGATGGTGCCGTACTCCTCCATCCCCTACGACGTTGTCAACTGCGACAAGCACCGCGCGCTTGCCCTGCAGGCGGCTCGCGAGTCCATTGTGCTGCTGAAAAACGAGAAGCGCATTCTCCCGCTTGACACCACGAAGATCAAATCGGTCCTGGTAACCGGCCCCACGGCCAATGAGTTCGCCTGTCTTGTCGGCAACTACTATGGCTCGCCCAACCGGCCGGTGACTCCCCTCTCCGGCCTCTGCAGCGCCCTGCCCAAGTCGGTCAATGTCGTGCACGAGCCGGGCTGCGGCATCAACAGCACCTACGGCGACACGTGGGATCCGGTGGTGCGCACTGCCGGGCACTTCGACGCCATCATCGCCTGCATGGGGCTCTCGGCCCTGTACGAAGGCGAGGAAGGCTGCACGCCGCTGGGCGGTGACCGGGGCGATATCGCGCTCATGGAGACGCAGGAGAAGCTGCTCGCCGAACTCTACAAGACCGGCAAACCGGTCATCGTGGTACTTCTCAACGGCAGCGCACTTGCCGTCAACTCGGCCTCCGAGCATGCGGCAGCCATGATCGAAGCCTGGTACCCCGGGGAGGCCGGTGGCGCGGCCATCGCCGACGTCATTACCGGCACGTACAACCCCGCGGGAAGGTTGCCGGTCACCTGCTACAAGTCGCTCGAGCAACTCCCGCCGTTCGAAGACTACCAGATGACAAACCGGACCTACCGGTTCTTCGAGGGCGAGCCGCTGTACCCGTTTGGGTACGGACTGAGCTACACCACATTCGCGTACAGCAAGCTGCGCGTGGAGACGAAGTCTCCATCCACCGCCTCCGGAGCGCGCATCGGGGTCTCGGTGAAGAACTGCGGCGTCGTGAAGGGCGACGAGGTCGTCCAGGTCTACGTGCGGCCAGTGAAGGCGCCGGTGCGTGTGCCGCTGTACCAGCTCTGCGAGTTCAAGCGCATGGCCATTGCCAAGGGGGCCACGGCCAGCGTGGCGTTTGACTTGCCGGCAGAGGCGTTCTCAATAGTCCTTGACAGTGGAAAGCGCGTGGTTGCGCCCGGCGAGTACGACCTCTTCGTGGGCGGATGCCTGCCCTCCACCAAGGGGGCCAAGTGCCTCCGCGTGCGCGTGAAGTTGACGGGGGAGACCGTGGAGATCCCCGGGGCGTTCTGAGGCGCGGCCTGCGGGCGGCGCCCGTGCTCGCGAATGCGGGAGTCTGCGAGATCGAGGAGGTCCCTACTCAAGTGGGGGCTCGGAGCCTCCACGCAGGCGCCTGCACGGCATGACTGCCCCGTTGAAGCACCCCGGCAACGCAATCGCCGCAGGCCCCTCGCGCGGCACGAGCAGCCGAGGTGCGCTCCCGCACCGCAATCCGGTGTCCCAGGCTAGTCGAGGAAATCAAACCCGCTGTTCTTCTGAGGCGCCACCGCCTCCAGCTTCCCCGTGCATTCCAGCACGATCGTGGTGATCGGCGTGTCGGGCAGCGGCGTGGGCAGGTTCTTCAGGTAGAGCCGGCGATCGTCGCCCTGCACGAACTCCACCGGCTTCTTGTCGGCCAGGAAGTACGCGGCCTTCACCGGCGTCTTCAGCTCCGTCCAGCAGAACTCGCCGCACGGGTCGTTGACAAAATGTAGGTACACCTTGTTCTCGCGAATCGTGGGCACCACCGTGCTGTCCCAGGTGAACGGGCTTCTCCCCGAGTTGGGCATGAACTCGCCATTGCGCTTGATCCACGCGCCCACATCCTTCAGAATCGAGATTGACTCCTTGGGAAATGTGCCGTTGGCCTTGGGGCCCACGTTCAGCAGCAGGTTGCCGCCGCACTTGCAGGTATTGAGCAGGATCCGGATCACCTGCCTGGGACTCTTCCACTGCTCATCGCCTGCGTGGTATCCCCAGTTGTCGTTGAGCGTCATGCACGCCTCCCAGGGCGTGTTCTTCGAGGCCTTTACCTCGCGCTCGCTGCACTTGAAGTCGAACGGCGGACCATTGCGGTCGTTGATGAGAATATCCGGCTGCATGGCCAGCACTTCCTGATTGATCTCGGGGTTGCGCATGTTGACCGGGATCGCGCCACCGAACCACAACATGTCAATCTGGCCGTAGTTGGTCATGAGTTCGCGGAGTTGTGCACGGCAATAGTGCAGAAACCGCTGACGCGCAGCATCATCCTTCCAGTCGTTGTTGATGGGCCAGTCGCGGCAGAATGCCCCGGGATAGTCGGGATGATACCAGGCTGCGGGCGAGTAGTAAAACCCGACCTTGAGACCTGCTTTGCGCACAGCTTCGACATAGGGCGCGACCAGATCCCGCTTGGGCCCGCTGCGTGCCGAAGACAACTCAGTGGTCTTTGAGTCCCACAGCGCAAAGCCGTCGTGATGCCGCGTGGTGAGTACCATGTACTTCATGCCCGCGTCCTTGGCCACCGCTGCCCACTGGTCGGGATTGTACTTTTCGGCCTTCCAGTTGTTGACATACTTATGGATGTACTCGTCTTTGGGGATGCGCTCACGATTTGCCACCCATTCGGCACGCGCGGCCACCGAGTATGCGCCCCAATGGATGAACATGCCGAATCGCGCTTCGTTGAACCAATCGGTTTTTGCCATGGCTCTCAGATCTCCAGTTCCAGAGTGATGATCTTTCCCTTGGGCACCGTGAGGTTCACGGTCTTTCCGTTGGTGACCGCAATGGGCTTCTCCCGCTCCTCATTCAGCGTGGTGAGCCAGGCCTTCTTGATCCTGGCGTAGAAGCGAACCTCACTCCTGATCGCCCTGGGAGTCGGGTTGTAGAGGCGCAGGATGAACGAGTCGCGATCTTCCGCCTTCTTGAACGCGGAGAGTATGAGGTTCGGATCGTCGATGCCGTAGAAGCTCAGTGTGGTGGGCAGACGACCGCGACGGTGCGCCGCAGTCTGGTACACCGCTGGCGGCACATTGAGGTTGTCAGCCTGGGCTGCGATGTTTCCGTGCACCCAGTCGCCTGCATGCGGGCAGATGGCATAGGAGTACTCCATGGTGCGCAGACTCTGGCTTCCCTTCTGCATGGGGAAGTGGCCCGAGCTGCGCCACTCGGTGCAGATGCGGTTCTTCATGCTGCGCAAGAGTGTGATGGCCAGCGTGTGCCTGCTGTCGCGCAGGGCTTCGTACTCGGTGAAGCAGTTGTTGACCACTGCGATACCATGCTTGCCGTCGCTCACGTCAACAAACCGCTGCATGGGCACGGTCTGCATGTCGGGCCAGAACTTGCCGTCGCTTTCGCGAACCGGCTGCACGGGCCGCTCGTCAACCGTGAAGTGCCCTGCTGCATGCGACGCCTTAGCCGCAATGCCCGTGGGCAGCATCAGGCGCATGCGGTGGTCTTCCACCGTATTGTCGATGCTGGTGTGCACATCGAGCCGTGTGGATCCACGCCGCAGTGTGAAGTGCGAGGTGATCGTGAGCGTGCGCGTTTCGACACTGCGGCCATTGTCACCCACCACACCGGCTTCGCTGCGACGTGCGTACGCAGGCAGCGTCATGGTGATTTCCACGCCGATGGTGGCGGCGAGGTCGCCGTTCTCCACCGTAAACACGCGTGCCGGGCAGCCCAGCGACGTGTAGATCCGGTTCTGGTACGGCTCGTAAAATGCCCAGTAGTCGCCATTGTCGCCATTGTCTTCGAAGTAGTGCATGTCGTCGAACTGCTTGCCCGTGGCCTTGTCAACGAGAGAGACCGTTCCATTGGCATTCACCGTCACCTTCAGCAGCTCGGTCTCCATGACGCCCGGCGCCTGAATAATCTCCCGACCCGTGCTCTTGCGCATGGGCGGCCACCACTCACCCAGATGATCGCAGGTGCGCAGCGGCTCCACCTTCAATACCTTGTATCCGCCCGCAGGAATCTCTCCGGGGTCCACGTATGCCATGTGCCGATCAAAGTAGAAGGGCCAGGGCCGTGCCGTCATATCGTTGACCGGGCAGGTCTTCTCCTGGCGCGACAGCGACTGTGCCTGGCACACCGCGCCCTTGGCATCGCGGAGCTGGAAGTCCCACACCTTGTACTCGCGCGGGGTGTCAACCGCCACCTTCATCACCTCGTGCACGGGTCGGGCTGTGGTGTTCACAAAGAGCAGCAGAACATCCTTCTTGTCAAACGACGCAAAGTCGATGCGGTTGACAAGCTCCCCAATCGATTTTTCGTGCACCACTTCACCAATCTCAATGGCCTGCATCAGGCGGTTCACCGTATCGTCGGCGGTCTTGTCCTGCGTCACGCCGTTGATCGAGTCGTGCGGATGCGACTGCAGCAGGTACTGCCACGCGGTGGTGAGCAGCGGCATGGGGTACTCGGCGCCCAGCATGGCCAGCGCCGAGGCGAGCGGCTCTGCCGTGCGGATGAGTGTGTTCTCGGCCCGCTTGTTGATGATTTTAATGTACATCCGCGAAGCCAGCGCATTGGCCGACACCTCGCAGGCCTGCCCGTCGCGCAGTTCTCCTCGAACGGTCTTGATCTTCTTCTTGTCAACGGTCTTCATGAAGTGCTCGAAGTAGTCCTCAAACCGCGCATTGACAAACTCAATGTCGTCGAACACCTTGTTGGCATCTCTGATCACCCCGGGCAGCTCGGGCTGGAAGTTGGTGAAGTCGCTCCCATCCATAATAAGGCGGCAGTTAGGCGCGAGTGTCTCGCCCAGCGTATCCCAGGCCTTCTGCCACGTGGGCTGAATCAGGTGCGGATAGTAGCGTGGTTGATCCCAGAGCCGGAAGTAGTCTTCGTGGCACTTGGCAGGCGAGGCATTATGAATCACCACACCGGGCTTTTCCCACTCAAAGCGGTAGTCGTGCGAGAAGTAGTCCATGCCAAAGCGTACGGGCAGCATGGCATTGAAGTAGAGGTTGGCGCGGGCCATGGACCCCAGCCGTGTGGTGAGCACGCGCGTGCCGTCGGGCGCTTCCCACCAGAACTCGCAATCGGGCGCCCGCTCGTGCGATACTTTTTTTGCGGCAATGAGGTAGTTGATGCCGAAGCCTGCGTAGATCTGCGGGAACTGCGCGGTCTGTCCCCAGCCAAATGTGTTGTACCCTACCTTGAGATGCCCGCCGAACGTGTCGCTCAGCCGAATCCCCTTAAGCAAGTTGCGCACAAGGCACTCGCCGTCAATCGGATACAAGTCGGGCAGCGTGTACCACGGGCCGATCATCAGTCGATTGTCCTTGACATGTTTGGAGAGTCGCGCGGTGTTCTCGGGCCGCACCGCGAGGTAATCCTCAATCATCACCACCTGGCCATCGGTGACGAAGCATTTGTACTCCGGGTCTTTCTCCAGACACGCAAGCATCTCGTCCATCACTTCGACGAGCAGGATGCGATTCTTCCAGAGCGGGTACCGCCATTCGCGATCCCAGTGCGTGTGAGGGACGACGTATCCAATGGACCTCTTCTTACTCGACGACTGTTTGCTCGTGCTCATATGTGCTCCTTGGTTCACAAGTAGTCGGTATGCAGCAGCGCTCCGGCGGTCCCGGCGCCGGTCGTTCCTTCTCCGGTCTCGGCTGTCGCCTCGGTGCGGCACCACCGGATGGCCTCGCCCTTCGCATGCGCGTCAAGTCAGCTCACGGATTGCTCACAGGCTGTCGGCCACAGGCATTGAGGCCCGTTAGGGCCGGCACCTCTTTAGCAGTCGGTGAAGGACCCGTCCCATGAGCCCCGTTAGGGCCAATGCCTTTCGGAAATTCTCCTGCTCGTCGAGTGCCTCAGCCGAACGTATCGAGACAAGCTGGTGAAGCAGTCGGTCCACGGGAAGCGAATTTCCGAAAGGCATTGCCGTTAGGGGCGGCACCTGCTCTGATGCTTCGTGTTGAGTGCCGTCCCTACGGGACTACTGAGTTCCTCGCTACCCGTCAATCGCTACAGAGGTGCCGCGCCTACGGCGCTCAAACCCCAAGCACCTTCTCACCCCACACCCGGCCTCGGACCATCCAGACGCGCTCTCGCTTGTCTATCCGACGCCACCAACTCCCCTGCTGCTACTTCAGCACTTTCAACACATCCTGAAACGTCTCACAATACTCCGAACACAGCCGCCGGGTTCCGCTCTCATTGATATTGCCGCCGCCAAAGCCGATCACCGAGAATCCGGCCAGAAATATCGCTGCCACGCCGGCGCCGGAGTCCTCAATCCCCACCACCGAGTGACGATCCGCAAACTCCATGCCCAGGCCCACGCGCGCAGTCTCCGAATACAACCACGGATGCGGTTTGGGCGAGAGCTCCCCAAGCGTGCCCACGCTGGTGCCTTTACGCATGGGAAACCCTGCGGTAATGATGGCATCGTAGAAATCGAGCGGATCTCCCATGTCAAGTTGTCGGAATGCCGAGAGGATTTCCGGGTACGCCTTCTCGTACAGCCCCGAGGTCACCAGGCCGATTTTCACCTTCATGGCCTTGAGTTCGAGCAGAAACTCCTTGAGGTATGGCGACGGCGTGAATGCGTCCTGCCTGCCCTTGCCGTCAAGAATCGCCTTCATCTCGCGATGGGTGTGCTCGAAGTAGTAGGTGCGCGCCTCCTCAACCGTTTTGCCCGGGCAGTACTTGGTGGTGCAGTACTTCAGGTGCTCCGACACGCTATGGCCCGACACAAAGGGCATGTCCGACTCCTCCAGCTCGAACTTCGGGTTGCCGAGCAGACTTGCCGTAGTCTGCTGGATGATCCAAATCCAGAAGTGCTCGCTGCGCACCGAGGTTCCGTCCAGGTCCATGAGCACGGCTTTGATAGGCTTTTCGGTCTTAACAGGATGCACCGGGTAGTAGGCCGGGTATCCCATGGCCGACTTGACGTATGCAAGCGTATGTGCCTCAAACCCGATGAACTCCACCTTCTTGTCGCCGGTTGCCACAATGGCTTTCACGCCGTCGCGGCCCACGGCAAACTGTCCGTCGCTGCACTTTTGCAGGGGTACGAAACCGTCGTTGTCGTTGATGATGCCTATGCAGGGAATGTCCGCGATCTTGGCCAATGCAGTGTCTCCTTGTTGAGCGGTGGTCGGGTGGTTTCGCGCGCTCGATGCCAGCTGTGGCGTCGTATTTGTGTTGGGGACAAGAAAATAGGTTGGTACTGGGTGCCGGTGCCATTCCATGGGAAGGGGGCCACGAACAAGAATGAGCGAGGATGGGCCACGGATGACTTGGCGCGGGAACGGCAACTGCTTGTGGTGTGAGCGCCGTAGGCGCTGCACCTCTGTAGCAATTGGCAGGTACCGAGGAACTCAGTAGTCCCGTAGGGACGGCACTCAACACACCGCATCAGAGCAGGTGCCGCCCCTAACGGGGCTCATGGCCACATTTCCCTTCACCGGCTGCTACAGAGGTTCCGGCCCTAACGGGCCTTAATACCTGGAATCCGTGAGTTGACTTGACACGCATGCGCACGGCGGGACCAACACATGCCCGGATTCCGTGTGAGGACCATCTTCGCTTGTCGCGCCAGGTCAATCCAGAATCACAAACCGCGACCCTACCGGTTGACGGAGCAGAGCTTGCTCGTGTAGTTCCCGATAGTTGCCGAGGAGCCGCCCTCGCTTCAGGAACTCCACATACTGGTCCATCGACAGTTCCGGGGCGGGCGGGGGGGGGGATGAGGATGCAGGAAAGACCAGATCCGTCCCGACCGGGTTGGTGTCTTTGGTGTTTGGCTCCATATCACGCACACCCTTTGAGGATTTTGTTGTAGAGTTCGAGGTCTCCGTATTTGAGACACAGCAGGCGGAAAGACTCTTCCCGCGGATCGATGCCATTCTTCCTGAGCAGGATGATGATATCGGGCAGATCGGTGAACTCCCTACCGCCGTGGCTGCTGCGTATGGCGTGCAGCTTCATTGCCACGAGATGCTGGATTGAGGGGAGCGCAAACACCTCTCCCGCAATGGACGTCGATCCGCTCTCGGCCATCATCCTGTCCAGTGTCCCATGGTCAGCAAGAAGGAAGTCCACAACGGCAAGCTCATCTGCTGTGTCCACATACCGTGCTACCAGATCGTTGCGGAGGGATTCGGTGAACCCTGCCTCGACCAGCCTCGCGGCGATGCACGCAAGGTCTTCGGCCGCAATCATGAAATCGACATCGTGCGTGAATCGTGAGTAGTGGTATGCGTTGACAGCATACCCACCTACCAGGATGGCTTTCACTCCGGTTGCGCGGAAGACCTCTGCGAGGAGGTTGAAGATCGATGCGTATTTCCGGTCGGTGGACATAGACAGAATATAGTAGGAGTGCTGCGGGAAGAGCGAAGAAAGGGCGATGACAGGGACACGGATCCTTCGACTCGACTTCGTCCCGCATGCGCAGGGCGGGATCACTCGACGAGCGGGGATTTTCCGAAAGGCATTGGGGCCGATCCCTGCCAGGTCAGCCTCACTCGCGCGGCTCCGTCTCCTCCATCTCCACACCATCACAAGCAACCGCATCCTCCAGCAAAGGCTCCTCAGCCACAGAACCCGGGGCTGGGGGTGCATCGCTGTCGGTGTACGCCGGGGGTTCGGCGGATGCTGCTGCCCGCGCGAGTGCATTGAGGGGGCTTTCCAGGCCGCTGCCCGGTTTTCGCATCACGTGAAGGTATATCTTCGTGGTCTCGATGGATGCGTGGCCCAGCAGATCCTGCACCGTATGAATCGACGTACCGCTCTCCAGCAGGTGCGTGGCAAACGAGTGCCGGAACACATGCGCCGAAACCCTCTTGTCAATCCTGACGAGTTCTGCTGCTGCCCGGATCTGCCGCGCCACCGAATCCAGGTGAATATGGTGTCGTCGGACGGCTTCGGTGCGGGGATCTTTCGACAGTGCCGACGATGGGAACACGTACTGCCAGATCCACTGTGCCGAGGCTTCGGAGAACTTTCGGTCGAGGCTTGGTGGCAGGTAGGCGTGTCCGAATCCCTGGGCCAGATCCTGCGCGTGCAGAAGCCGGACGCGTGTGAGGTGGGTTTTCAATCCCGCAATCGCCACTTTGGGCAGAAACGACATGCGATCCTTGTCACCCTTGCCACCGCGAATGGTGATGGTCTCGCGCGCAAAGTCGATATCCTTCACCCGCAACTGCAAGCACTCCAGCAGTCGCAGTCCGCCGCCGTAGAGGATTTGCCCGATCAATCGATACTCGCCCCGTAGTGCATTGATCATCTTCATCACTTCCTCGCCGGTCAGAACCACCGGCACGCGCATACGCCCTGACGCCCGCACGCTCGAGGTGATATCGCCAAGCGGCTGGTTGAGCACCTGTTTGTACAGGAACACAAGGGCATTGAGCGCCTGGTTCTGGGTGGACTTGGCGACCGCGCGATCGACTGCCAGGTGGGTGAGATACTGCTTCACCTCCTCGGTACCCATCTCGGAAGGATGCCGTTTTCCGTGATAGAGAATATACCGGAGGATCCAGGTAGTGTACGCCTGCTCGGTCCGGATAGAGAGGTGCCGCAGTCTAATATGTCCGCGAACTGTCTCCATAAGTCGGGGTTTTTCTGCCATAGTGCGTGATCCTTCTTGATAATATTGGTGCCTACCTCTATAACACGTTGAATATGAAAGAGGTAAGTTCACATATTGATTTCTTG
>Ga0315293_10003619_pt1 | contig 14893 bp, 14 predicted proteins | sample YL17G13_20_MG_FD_203071 | JGI IMG/M metagenome (GOLD analysis project Ga0315293, IMG submission 203071) | Sediment microbial communities from Yellowstone Lake, YNP, Wyoming, USA - YL17G13_20 | ecosystem: Environmental > Aquatic > Freshwater > Lake > Sediment | place: USA: Wyoming | collected... | reverse complement strand
CTCATGGCTTCCCTTCGCTTGAACGGCATCGACGAGCCGCGCGACGTTCCGGCCGGCCGGGTCGTAGATTTCGAGCACGACACGAGCGGCCGCGGGAAGGTAATAGCCGATCGAGGTGCTCGGATTAAAGGGATTCGGGCGATTCTGGAACAACGCGAGAGGCGCGGGCGGGAGCACGATGGCGCGGGTTTCGAAGAGCAGCCTGCGGCCGCCGATGTCCTCCACCTCCACCCGGTACCGTGCGGCGTCGCCGGGCTCGCACGAGCAATCGGCGAAGCTGAACGAGAGACCGCTGCGCGCGATCCCGGGGTTCGCGATCTCCTCGAATTCGCGCTCCGGCCCCAGGGCTCTTTGAATGAAGAACCGCACGCCGGTTCCCGCTTCGGAAAGCGCCCAGGAGAGCTCGACGCATCCGCCCTCGATGCCGGTCGCGAAACTCTCGAGGAGCGTGGCGACGATCGGGTTCTCACGGTGGGCGTAGATGGCAGAGGATCCGCTGCGATAATCCGTCCACGCGGCAATCGCCCCGAGGGCTTCGTCATAGGTTATCACGGGATCCTGCTGCGTGCTCGCCGCGGCGCAGGCGACGACGCCGTCGTCCATCCATACCGGCGCTCCGCTCGCATCGATCCTCTGCATGTATATGTTGTAGTCTCCGACTGCCGCCCGCTGATCGCGCCACGCAAGGACGGCGCCGTGGGCGCCGTCAGAGGCGATCTGCTCCTGGTTCTGCGCGTCCGCAGCCGTACAGACGGGGACACCGTTTGTGGTCCAGGCAGGGGTCCCGGCCGCGCTCATTCGTTGAGCGTAGATATCGGTGTTCCCGTTGCGGGAGTCCGTCCACGTCACGATGGCGCCTCCGACCCCGTCGGCAGCCACCTGGGGAGTCACCTGCGCGCTCCCCACTTTGCAGACCGCGGCGCCCGTTGCTCCCCAGAGAACGGCGCCGGTCGTGTCGACCAATTGCGCGTAGATGTCCAGGGGATAGTTGCGCCCGTCCGCCCAGGTGACGATGGCGCCCCCGGCGCCGCAATCCACTACCCTGATATCAACCTGGCCACCCGTAGTCGTGCAGAGGGGAACCCCCTCTGCCGCCCAGAGAACCGTGCCGGCCGCGTTGACCCGATTGGCGAATGTGAAGTACTGGCTGCTGACGAGTCGCGAGAACGCGATGATGGCCCCGTGAGCTCCGTCGGAGGCTGCCTGGGGATTATTCTCGCCGTCCGCTGTCGTGCAGACGGGAACACCGTTCGTGGTCCAGAGAACGGTGCCGTTTGCGCCGATCCTCTGGGCGTAGATGTCACCGCTTCCTCCGCTATCGCGTATTGAGATGATTGCGCCCCCGGCGCCGTCGGAGGCGATTCCCCAGGCGTACTGATCTCCCGCGGCCGTGGATATCGCCACGCCATTGGTCGTCCACTGACCGGCGCCGCTTGCGTCAAACCTCTGAGCATAGACGTCACTGTTCCCGTTGCGATCGTCATACCAGGCGATGATCGCGCCTCCGCCGCCATCGGGTACGATCAGGGGAGCGCCTTGAGTGCCCACAAGGTCACAAACGGCTATTCCTGGTGCCCCCCAAAGAACGGCGCCGTTCGCGTCGACCCTCTGGGCATAGATGTTCCAGGTGGTTCGGTATTCCCCCCAGGTGACGATGGCTCCCCCGTTGCCATCGGAGGCAATCTGTGGAACAGTCTTGGAGCTTGTGGTGGTGCAAATACCCACACCGTTCTGGATCCACTCCGCCTTGAGCGGCGCCGCCCCCAGCGCGAGATACCCGACCACACACAGAATCGCGAGAACGTTCGCCTTCTGTCTCATAACCCCTCCTTTGTTTTAAGGTGCGCAGTGTCCTCACGCTAGAACGAATGCTCGTAGCCGAGCTTCGGCATGGGCCTCGTGCTCCCCTTCGCGTCGACGAGCACGACGCCCTCGGCCGCCGGGACTACCGAGCCGATCACCGTCGCGCCGGCGCCGAGGCGCTGCGCCGCCTGGCCCGCGCCCCGCCCCTTCACCGCTTCGGCCGCCACGGTCGCGAGCAGCACGTACTCCTCGCCGCTCGATATGGCGAAATCGGCGAGCGCTCCGGTGCCGATCCCGAATACCTCCGAGATTCCCTCGCTCACCGGGAACGTTTCTTCCCGAATGGCGGCTCCCACTCCGCTCTCCTCGCACAGGGTCCGCAGATCCTTCGCGAGCCCATCAGAGACGTCGATCATCGCCGTGACGCACGGCGGCTCGGCATCGAGAAAAGAGGCCTCGAGTGGATACGCGAGCGGTACGAGATGATGCTGCATGAAGCGCATCATCTCATGCGCGCGGGGAAGCCCTCCGAGGGCGAGCGCCATCCGGTCCAGTTCGGGGCCGCTCGTCGCGAGCGAGAGCGCGCCGAGCATCCTTTTCATGGTCGCGGCCGATTCGAGCAAGCCCGGGGCGCGCGGAACGGGAACGGTTCCGTTCCCCTCCCTGCCGGAGAGCGCCGAGAGAATCCCGAGGCCCGCCAGCGAGCGCCCGATCTCGCCGAAGAGAACGATCGCGTCCCCAACGCGCGCTCCCGACCGCAAAATCGCGCGGCCGGGCTTCACCTCCCCCGTGATCGCCACGTTGAAGACGAAGCCCCACGGGCTCAGGACCGTATCCCCGCCCACAAGCTTCACCCCGTACTGCGTACAGGACCGCCTGAGCCCGTCGATGATATCGTCGACGTCCCGCGCCGCGCACCCCTCCGGGAGTCCCGCGGTGAAAACGATCGAGCCCGCTCGACCTCCCATCGCGAATATATCGGAGACGTTTGACGTGACGAGCTTCTGGACCGCCTGGCTCAACGTGCAGAATCGCCGGTCAAAATGCACACCCTCGATCGCCGCGTCCGCCGCGAAGAGGAGATCCCCTTCGACGCCCGGAAGAACCGCGGCATCGTCGCCGATGCCGCAGCCGGGGAACGCCCTGCGGAAGCGGTCGATGACGTCGAGCTCTTTCATTCTATTCCAGCTCTTTGAGGGCGAGCGGGAGGGCCCGCATGCAGTCCCCCGCGATCATTCCCCGTTCGCCGGTCTCGCAGGCGGCGATCTCCGCGGCGCGCGAATGGAGATACACGCCGAGCCGCGCGGCGCGCGCCGCGCCGCACCCCTGCGCGAGGAACCCCGCGATCGCGCCGCTCAGAACGTCCCCGCTCCCCGCGGTCGCCTGTCCCGGGTGGCCATGCGCGTTGATCCCGGCGCTTCCGTCGGGATTGACCGCCACCGTCGGCGCGCCCTTGTGGACGACCGTCACGCCGGTTCCCCTGACGAGCTCGCGGAGCCACTCGATGCGCGGCACGGGGAGCTCCGGGGCGCTTTCCCCGGCGAGGCGCTTGAGCTCGCCCGAATGGGGCGTTATAACGATCTCCTTGATCATCGACGCTTTCACGACGTCGGCGAAGCGCCCCTCGAGCGCGTTGATGCCGTCGGCGTCGATGAGGACCGGCTTCGGGGTCTTTTCGAGCACGTATCTCACGAGCTTCACCGTCTCTTCGTCCGTCGTGAGGCCGGGGCCCATCGCGATCGCGTCAAACCGGATATCCCCGAGAAGGCCCGCGGCGGAGGCGTACGCGATCGAGCCCGTGCGCGTCTCGCCGAGCGCAATGAATATCACTTCCGGCGCGGCCCCCTGGACGACGGTGCGAATCGACTCCGGTCCCGCGCAGTAGACGATGCCGCAGCCGGTCTTGAGCGCCGAGAGCGCCGTGAGGTGCGCCGCGCCCGCGTACCGGCGGCTCCCCGCGATGACGAGAAGCGAGCCGCACGCGAACTTGTGCGCGGTCGGCTCCCGCGACGGAAAATCTTCGAGCGCCCGGGCACAATCGATCGTCTCCACGCCGAGCTTCTCCCCGTCGATCACTTCCTGCGGGATCCCGATGTCCCCGACGACAAGATCCCCCGCGCAGAGCTTCCCCGGATAGAAGAGACAGCCGATCTTGGGGAGCCCCATCGTGACCGTGAGGTCGGCGACGACCGCGGCGCCCATGACCTCCCCCGTGTCAGCGCTGACTCCCGAGGGTATGTCGATGGATATGATCGGGAGGTCGCACCCGTTCATGACGTCGATGACCGCGGCGTACTCCTCGCTGACCGCTTTGTTGAGCCCCGTCCCGAGGAGCGCGTCGATGATCACGTCCGAGTCCTCGAGCGCCTTCCGTACGAGCTCCTCCCAGCCGGCGAGGTAGAGAAAGTGCTCGACGATCTTCTTTTCGTCGCGGAGCGCCGCGAGCCGCGCGTGATTCTTGGAGGCGTCCGGAGAAAGCTCCTCGGGTCGATGGAGGTGCTGAAGGATCACCCGCGCGCCCCGTTCGGCGAGGAGCCGCGCGACGACGAGGCCGTCCCCCGCGTTGTTCCCCCGCCCGAGGAATATCGAGACGGTGAGCGCCTCGAGCGATGGAAACGTCGCCGCGATCTGCTCGAAGACCCGCTGCCCCGCGCGTTCCATCAGAACGACTCCGGTGACGAAGCGGCTGATCGTCGCCTCGTCGATCCGGCGCATCTCCGCTCCGGTCACGACCTTCATACGAACGTTCCTTTCATCGCTCTGTGCCTTTATTGAGCTCCTCGACGATCTTTACGAGGGCGTACGCGTCGTCGATCTCGTAATCGGCGCCCGACTCCTTCGTGCCGAAGGTGTCGCCGTACCGGGCGAATACCGTTCTGATGCCGAGCTCCGCCGCGCCGACGATGTCGCGCTCCGGCCAATCGCCGACCATGAGCGCCTCCGAGGCCTGTATCCCCATCGTGTCGAGGACCATCCGAAAAGGCGCCGGGCTCGGCTTGTACTCGCCCGTGTCCTCGTACGTGATCACCATGTCGAACATGTGATGGAGCTGGAGGTAGCAGAGGCGCAGCCACGCTTCCTGCCGCGGCGCGTCCGAGATCACGGCGAGCTTGAGCCCTCTCCCGAGGAGCTGTATGAGCGTCATCTTGACGTGCGGATAGAGGACGAGCGCCGCTTCGCGCGCGCGCCGGTACCCCACGATTCCCGCGGCGAGCACCTTGTAGTCGACCTCGCCGATGAGCTTCACGAGGAGCTTGTTGAAGACCTTCTGGTACTCGATCCCCTCGTCCTCGTAGATCTTCAGGATCTCTTTGCGAATCCGGTCCGGCGGAACGAGGAGCCCCGCGTCGATCATCGCCTGGATCGCCGCCTCGATCGAGACCTCCTTCATGCGGACAAAATCGGTGAGCGTGTTGTCGAGATCGAAGATGACGAGCTTGATCATCGAGGGGCCTTTCTCCTTGCCCGGCGGGCGGCGCGCCGATATACTCGCGCCATGCAACCGGAAGATCACGATCATCGCGATCCACGCGAGAGCGCGTCGGACACCGGAGATTCCGGCTCCGGACCCGCCGGACCGCCGCCCGGGTTATTCGACCGGGTCAACAACTATCTCCTGATCGTTTACGCGGGCGCCTGTCTCCTCATGAACTATTCTCTCGCGGGGCTTCTCTATTTCAAGGGAATGATCCCGCTCTCCCTTTCCCTTCCCGGAATCTTCTCGATTCTCATTCCCTTTTTCCTGCTCTCGCAAAGATCGACGCTTGGATTCGCCCGGGAGTTTTCGCTCGGCCGGCCCGATATGAAAACGACGGCCGTCATTTTCCTCGTCTCGGCCGCGGCGATCCTTCCCGTCGAGGCGTTCTCGGGTATCTTCGAGCGGATGTGGGCTCCGGATGCCGATTATACCAGCTTCATCCTTTCAATCAAGCCCAAAGGGCCGGCCTCTTTCTTCTTCGTCGCGATCGGCCTCGTCCTTGTCGCAGCGGTCACGGAGGAGCTTCTCTTCCGCGGCTTCATCCAGAGAATCTTTCAACGAAACATGAACGGGACTCTCGCGGTAGTCCTCGCCGGGCTCCTTTTCTCGCTCTGCCATTTCAACCCCCCCGCCATCCCGGGTATCGCGGCGCTCGGGATTCTCTTCGGCTATATCTTCTATCGGACGGGCGTCCTGTGGTACTCCGTCATGGGACACGCGATCTACAATCTCGTGACCCTCGTCAGGCTCGACGCCGCCACCGAAGAGCAAATCGTATCGGCAAAGGTCGTCTCTCCCGATCTCGCGTGGACGTTTCTCTCGCTCGGCGTTCTCGTGCTCTCTCTCCGGTTCCTGAGCCGTCTCCGTCCGCCGGAACGGCAATAAAAAAGGGGGCCGATGGCCCCCCCATCCCGAAGCTATTTCGAATCCCTATTTGCTCGAGAACGAAAGCTCCTTCCCGATGCTGATCTCTCCGTTGTCGATTCGAATGTTGAATCCACATTCCGGATTGTTGCATACCCATGCCTTGTAGCGGATGGGCGCGCCGTCTCTCCCGTAATCCGAAAGAGGGAGAAGAATTCCCTTGTTACACTTCAAGCAGCCAGTAAAATGTTCCGACATATGCCCCCGCGGTTCCTCCCCTGCGAACCGGCTCTCTCACCTCCATCTCCACGTATATCCCAACCGTACCGACTGTTCGCGCACTTTCAAGCTTTCCCATATTCATCGTTATCTGATATGCTGTCAAGCGAAAAAGGAGTATCGCCATGCGGCAGAAAAACCGCTCGTTTCTCTTCGACCGCATGCTCGGCAAGCTCTGCATCACGATGCGGATGCTCGGGTACGACGCGAAGCTCAGCCCCGAGGGAGAGACCGGCCGCTTCCTCATCAACGCGATGAAAGAGGGACGAACGGCCGTCACCCGCGCGCGAAACATGCCGGACCGCCCCGGTCCGGAACCCGTGGTACTCCGCTCCGGCGACGTCGAAGATCAGATCGTCGAGCTCTTCTCCGCGACCGGCGACGCTCCGCGCTTCGAACCGTTCACCCGGTGCCTCGAATGCAACACGCTCCTCGTCGAGGAGCCGGAGGAAGCCGTGAAAGGGCTCGTGCCCGCGCGCGTCGCGCGGGACTTTCATCGTTTCCACCGCTGCCCCGACTGCCGCAGGGTCTACTGGGAGGGGAGCCATTTCCAGGCGATGTCGGACAAGGTAAAGAAGATCGAAGCGAGGCTGAAGAAACGATGAGCGGCGCCGCGGCGCGCGGCGACGGGAAGGGCACGCATCCACAGGGAGGGATGGATGGAACGAGAACGCTGGGGGACGAAGATCGGACTGATCCTCGCGCTGGCCGGAAACGCCGTGGGTCTCGGCAACTTCCTGCGATTCCCCGTGCAGGCGGCGGGGAACGGCGGCGGCGCCTTCATGATTCCCTACTTCATCGCGCTCATCCTCGTCGGCATTCCGCTCATGTGGACGGAGCTCGCGATGGGACGGTTCGGCGGGCACCAGGGGCACGGCACGATGCCGGGGATATTCTCGCTCCTCTGGCGCCACCCCGCGGCGAAATATTTCGGCGTCCTCGGCCTCCTGCTTCCGATCACCGTCTTCATCTACTACCTGTGCGTGGAATCATGGACGCTCGGGTTTTCCTTTTTCTCCCTGACCGGAAAATACAACGGCGCTCTCACCCAGGAGGCGATGGGGGGATTTTTACGGGGCTACCAGGGGATCGCCCGCAACGACTATTTCCACGGCATCTACTGGGCGTATCTCTTCTTCGTCGCCACCGCGGCGATCAACTACTACGTGCTCCTGCGCGGCATCAGGGGCGGCATCGAACGACTCGCAAACATCGGAATGCCGCTCCTCATCATCATGGCGATCGCGCTCGTGGTGCGCGTCCTCACGCTCGGGACGCCCGATCCCTCGCGCCCCGACCAGAGCGTCATGAACGGGCTCGGGTTCATCTGGAACCCCGATCTCGGAGCGCTCGCGAATCCGAAGGTCTGGCTCGCGGCGGCGGGGCAGATATTCTTCACCCTGAGCGTCGGGTTCGGCGCCATCCAGGCCTATTCGAGCTACCTCGGAAAGAACGACGACGTCGCGCTCGCGGGAGTCGCCACGGTGAGCACGAATGAGTTCTGCGAGGTGATCTGCGGCGGGACGATCGCGATCCCGATCGCGTGCGCGTTCTTCGGCGTGGCGGCGACCCAGGCGATCGCCCAGGGAGGCTCCTTCAACCTCGCCTTTCAATCCATGCCGATCGTTTTCCAGCACCTTCCGCTGGGAAACATCTTCGGCTTCATGTGGTTCTTCCTCCTCTTCATCGCCGGCGTCACCTCTTCCGTCGCGCTCACGCTGCCCGCGGTCACGTTCTTCGTCGACGAGCTCGGCTGGACGAGGAAAAAAGCGGTGAACGTGATATCGATCTTCACCTTCGCCGCCGCGAACCTCGTCATCTTCTATCTCGCGCACGGGTTCATGGATGAGCTCGATTTCTGGGCGGGAACATTCGGCGTGGTGCTCCTGGCGTTCATCGAGATCGTCGTATTTTTCTGGGTGTTCGGAAAGGACAATGCCTGGGAGGAGATAACGAGGGGCGCCGAGATCAAGGTTCCCCGCTTCTTCAGGTTCGTCATGAAGTATGTCACCCCGCTCTTCCTCATCGCGATCCTCGGCACGTGGGCAAAGTCCGATATGATGAAGGTCCTTAAGATGGAGGCGGTCCCCCCCGAAAACCGCCCGTACGTCTGGGGCGCACGCGCTCTCATGCTCGCGATTATCGCGGGATTCACGATCCTTGTGGTTATCGCATCGAGACGGGGGAGCTTTTCGAGGCAACGCTCTTCAGAGGAGAACATATGACGACACAGGGGTACGTATTCATGACGATCGGCTGGGGCATCGTTCTGGCGCTCGCGGCGTTTTCCGTCGCGAGGCTCCTCCGGCGCAAGAAGGGCTGACCGTTTCTCTCTCTCCGCCTCCTTATGCGATGCCGATCTTCGTGCCCCGACGCGTGACGAGCCCGTCGCGCGCGAGCCCCGAAACGACGGTCCGGATCCGCGCAAGGCTCATGCCCGTCCGCCGCGCGAGCTCCCCTTCGCTCATCGAGCGCTCCGCGAGCGCCCGCACGACGAGCCCCCGCGCCTGGCGATTCGACCCTTCGAACCTCCCCTGTCGCACGTGATGCGCGCTTCTGCGGGAAGGGTTCGGGTGGCTCTTCTTGAGCGCGCCGCCGTAATCCATCAAGGCATAGAACCACCGGCGCGGGCTCCGGGCGTCGATCGTCTGCTCCACGAGCGGAAGAATCTCCGTATCGACGATCTTTTTTCTGCCGGGAAAGAAATGATGAATGAAGACCGCGCGGACGTTCGTTTCGATGAATGCGCTCGGTTCGTTGAACGCGAAGTTCATTATTTCGGCCGCGGTCGCCCGGCCGACGCCCGGAAGGGCGCGGAGATCGTCGAGGCGCCGGGGCAGAGTCCCATCGAACCGCGAAACGACGACGCGGGCCGTCTCCCGGAGCTGGAGCGCCCGGCGGTTGTATCCGAGCCCGCTCCACGCCTTGAGGATGTCCCTGAGCGGCGAGCGGGCGAGCGAGGCGAAATCGGGGAACCGCTCGACGAAGGGCCCGAATTTCTCGGAAACCCGCGCGACCTGCGTCTGCTGGAGCATGAGCTCCGAGACGAGGATGCGGTACGGATCCCTCGTCGCGCGCCAGGGCAGGTCGCGCCTGCCGTGCGCGCGATAGTGCGCATAGATCGTTCCTTGAAAATCCGCGATGCGTTTGCGGGAAAGGCTCACCGCCGCGCCAACCTTCCCTGCACCGCGTCGCTCTCGAGCTCGCGCAGCGCGCCGGCGGCGATCCAGCGAGCCGTCTTCGAATCCATATTCCGAATCCGTTTCGCGGACGCGATGGCGGCCGCGTTGAGCGGCCTGTTCCGCTTGCCGATCTGACGGAGCGCCCAGTTCACGGCCTTCTTCACGAAGTTGCGCTCGTCGGCGGCCTCCCGTTCGATGAGCGGCAGAAATCCCCTGAACCGGCCATCGGGCGCCTTCTTGTCGTGAACGGCGAGCGCCGCCATGAGGACGAAGCCCGCCCGTTTCACGAATTCCTCTTCACGCCCGCTCCATGCGGCCGTTTTTTCATACGCGAAGGGCGTTTTGTCGAAGAGATTGCTGCAGACCCCGTCGCACACGTCCCACGAATCGAAATCCTTCGCCCATCGTTCGAGCTGGCTCTCCGTTACGAGCGCGGGATCGTCGATGAGCCCCGCGAGGATGCGCGCCTCGCGAATTCCCGACTCCCAGAGCTCGAGGGCGAGCGCGTGGTCCCTGCCGATCCTTTTCGCCATCGCGCGGAGAACCGGTGCCGAAACGCCGAACGTGTTCTTCGGATTGATGCCGTAGCGCGCCATGCCGACGACGTTTTCGGGATTCGCCCGAGATTCGAGCTCCGCGAGGATCTCGCGAAGGCGTCCGTCCTTCCGTTCCTTCGATCGGGCCATATCACAACACCCTCCGCGGCCCCCTCGGTCCCGACTCCCCGGGCCCATCAATCGCTCAGGTAATACTCGACCGTCGTCACGACGCGCACGTTCTTCCGGTCGGGGGAGTTCGTGTCGCGGTCGGTGATCGTGAAGAGCCCCTGCGAGGCGCTCCGGATCTTCCCCACCCTACTCCCCGAGTCCTTCGCGAACTGCTCCGCCGCCTTCCGGGCGTTCTTCGTCGCCTCCTCGATCATCGCCGGCTTGATGTCGTTGAGGCCGGTGAAGAGAAACTCCGTCGTCCGTCCGTAGTTCTCGCCGACGAGAACGATGCCCTTGCCGATGAGATCCCCCGCCTTCTCGATCGCCGCCTTGACGACGGGCACCTTGTTCGTGCGAAGCGTCAGGGTCGCCTGCGCGATGTAGCGGAACTTCGGGGGCGCGGCCTGTCCGTATACCACCTCGGACTGGGTATCCCTGATCCGCGGCGCCGCTTGCGAGATCTCTTCCTCCACGAAGCCCGCCGCGCCCAGGTACTGCCGTATCGTCTGCCGCTTCGCCTCGACCTGGGCCTGGAGGTCGTTCAGGTCGTTGCTCATCACCTCAAAGGTGAGGGGCCAGACGACGAGATCGGCGCCGACCTCGCGCTCGGCGAGCCCCTTGACCGTCACGGAGCGCTGCGACGAGCGTGCCTCGAAGAGCGCGTGGCTCATGCTCAATCCCGCGACGCAGATTCCGAGACCGATCGCGATCCCGCTCACCGCGCGGCTCCAGAACGAGTTCTTTTCCACCGTGTCCTCCTTTTTCGACCGCGCCGTCCCCCGCCGCGCGCGGCGGTCGACGCGCCTCTCTTATCTGCTGATGAATCTCTTCAAATAATCTCTCGCCTCGGTGACCCGCAGAAGCAAGCAGAGAGAATAGAAAAGCGAGAGACCGGCTCCGCCGCTCACGACGACGCTCCCGAGCCTGATCCAGAAAGTGGACCCCAGCGGCTGGAACAGGAAACGGTCGATAAGCCAGCCCGCAAGGCCTCCGGCGACCGCCGCCGCGGCCAGAGTCAGGAAATACTTAGCCATGGGTCCGAAATCCACATGTCCGATTCTCCGCGGGACGAGCAGAAACAGGATGGCGATGTTCGCGATCGCGGCGACGGTCATGGAGAGCGGAAAGGCCAGGAAACCCATAACCCGCATCAAGGTGACGTTGAGGATGACGTTTATCCCGATGGAGGCGAAGCTCGCGTACATCGGCGTCCTGGCGTCTTTGTACGCGTAAAAAACGGCCGCAACGTTCCGGAGAGCCGAGATAAAGGGGATCCCGACGATGTAGAGAACGAGCGCCTGGGCGACGGCCTCCGTATCGAGAGCGGTGAATCTCCCATGCTGGTAAATGACGCTCGTGACCGGGTTGGAGAGGAAGGCGATCACGACGGACGTCGGGATTGTGAGAAAAAACACCATCTTCAGGGAATCGGACATGGTTTCGCGGATCGCGGGAAGGTTGTTTTCATTAACCAGGCGGGAGAGGGTCGGCAGCGTCACGGTCCCGACGGCGACTCCGAACAGCCCGAGGGGCAAGTGCATGATCCGGAAGGCGTAGTTGAGCCAGGTCATGCTCCCGTCCCTGAGGTACGATACGAGGACCGTGTTGACGGCGAAATTGATCCTCGAGCCGGCGAGCCCGATCGCCACGGGAACGAAGAGCGCCATCACCCGCCGGAACTCCGGATCGCGGAAGTTCAGGTAAAGCTTGTAGCGGAATCCTTTTTGAGACAGCCGCGGGAGCTGCACCGCGAACTGTATCAGGCCCCCCGCCGCGACGCCGATGGCCGCCCCGTAGATCGGGTCGCCGCCGCGGCTCGTGTAGTATCCGAACATGCCGAGCGGCACGACGATCGAGAAGACGTTGAAAAAGGCCGGAGCCAGGGACGGCGCAAAGAAGGAGCCTTCCGTGTTGAGATAGCTCATCGCCCAGGCCGCGAGAGCGACGAAGAGGAGAAAGGGGAACATGATGGCCGTGAGCTTGCCCGTCAGCGCCAGCTTGTCGGGATATTTGCTGAAACCGACGGCGATTATGTTGGCCAGCTGCGGCGAGAACATGATCCCGACGACGGCCACGGCCCCGGTAACGACGAGGAGTGTGTTGAAAATATTCGAGGCGAGAAGATTTTCGGCCTCTTTCCCCTTTCTCTTCTCGTCGGTGAGAACGGGCACGAAAGCCTGGGAAAGGGCCGTCTCGGCAAAGAGGTCTCTCAGGAGGTTCGGGATGCGAAAGGCGGCGTTAAAGGCGTCCGTTGAACGGCTCGCGCCGAAAAGCGCGGCGAAGACCTGTTCCCGGACGAGCCCCAGGACCCGGCTTATCGCCGTGCCGATGGTGAACGAACGGACGCCGCGGGCGATATCCTCCACTACCGTTTCCTCGTGAGCAACCAGTAGACGAGAAAGAGCGCTCCCGAGAGCGGGAACAGCATAAATATCCGGCTCATGCCCACGTCGCCCGATACGGAGTATTCCGACGCCATGAAGGCGGAGAACCCGCCCAGTATCAGTATCGCCCCGGCGAGCTCGCGCCACCACCCGATGATGAGCCCCGAGATCATGACGACCAACATGAGCGAGGAAACGATCTCTCCCCGTGAAAACGCCCGGACATCCGGCAGCCCCGCTCCGACGATCAACATCACGATGAGAATGAGAAGCACGAAGGAGACCATCCGCGCAATCGACCGGACAAGGTACAGAAGGCTGATTTTCGTGAAAAAGGAAAGGGGCATGGCCGGTCTCCTTCAGCCGAGCGTTCAAAGCAAATCTAATCGAAAACGCGCATGATGACAATCACGGAAGGGACATTTCTCTCGCGACCCGCACGAGGCTCCTGAGAATACCCATCACGGCGAGGACGATGAAGAAGACCACGAACAGGCCTCCGATAAGCCTCAGGTCGACGCCGGGAACCGATTTGTATTCGGGCCTGATCGGGCTGTTCCAGATAACCCAAAGAATGAGGAGAATGACCGTGTTCTCGACGAGCCGTACCCACGCCGAATTGAAAAGGAACCGGACCCAGTATGCGATCGTATGGCATGCATACGCGGCGATGAGCATGATCGAGAAGAACACGGACGAGGCCGGATTGAGCATTGATTCCGGGGCGTGAAAATTGACATTGTAGAAGAATATCGTGTGGTACTTCACGAGGAGGAAGAGAAGCAGGAAAAAGAAGGCGATGCGAACGCCAAGGAGCGCGATTTTCGGACGAGCGAGCCCCGATTCGCCGCGGCGCCCCGCCGAGATCCCGGGCCACGGAAGCCGCACATCCCATTTCTTCTGCGTCACGAGATAGAGGACGAGCGCGACGAGACCGAAATCATAGATGAGCGCCATGAGAAGGTAGTTGAGGGCCACCAATACGGGCATTTTGGGAATTATGAAGAGCGGCATTGCAATGATGCTCGTTCGGAAATAAACCGCGACGATGGTGAGGATGAAATGAACTGCATAGAGGAGCGCCGTATAACGGAACAGGTGCTTCTTGAACGTCGGGGAAATTATCTCTTGCCCCTCCATGTATTTCGCCGCGACATCCCGCGGGCGCCCGTAGGACCCGATTATTTTATTGAGCGACTCTTCCGTGACGGCGCCGGATTCACGCTCCGCCTTTTCGAGAATGTGGCTTTTGATCTCCGCGAGGATCTCGTCCGCCCCCTGCTTGACCGCAAGGTAGTGGCTGATTTCCTTGAGATACTTCTCGAGACTCTCATGCATCGCGATCTGCCTCCTTCATCGTATTGAGGATTTCGGCCTGCTCCGCCCACATCGCCAGCGCCTGCTCGCGCACGGTCCTCCCGCGGTCGGTTACTGCGTAGAACTTCTTCGGCCGGTCACCGCTCACGTCCCATTCGCTCTTGATCCAGCCGTTCTTTTCGAGGCGCCTGAGGAGCGGATAGAGCGTATTCTCCTCCACCGCATACCCTATTTCCTCGAGGTGCTTGATCATCCCGTAGCCGTAGCCTTTCCGTTCGAGAAGGACAAGGACAAGGACCTGCAGGAACCCTCGGTTCATCTCGGTTTCGAGAAAGCTCAGTTCGGGATCCATGCCTCTTGACCTTCCTGGAGCCGGGAGTGCCTTCTACCGGTCCACATACTGTACGATTTAATATTACCGTATGTTGCACAGTATCGCAACAAAAATACTGCGCTTCGTAATGTTAATATAATCAAAGTGTTACGATACAGACGTGGCGCGGGGGCATCAAGATTCCTGCTCGGACATCGCGGGCCCCTACCTCCTCAAGCCCTGTATGAACGACGCATCGACCCAGTAGATATCGGCGAGGCCGTTCTGCGGCTTGGCGTGGAAATCGCGGATTCCGTGCAGCGTCATGGCTTGAGGTGCGCCCGCGTCGAGCTCCGCGGCCTTCGTCGAAGCAAAGAAAAAATACCGTCCGTCGGGGCTTAGGGACGGCGAAAGCGCCTGGGCGCCCGGGAAATTGATCTTCTCGCCGAGATTGACCCCTTCGCTCCACGTGTCGTCCGGGCTGCGAAAGAAAACATAGTAGTTCGGAAGCCCTTTCGTGATGCTGTCGTCCCGCCCGGTCACGCACGCGATGAGGAAGCTCTCGT
>Ga0315293_10003618_pt1 | contig 14895 bp, 14 predicted proteins | sample YL17G13_20_MG_FD_203071 | JGI IMG/M metagenome (GOLD analysis project Ga0315293, IMG submission 203071) | Sediment microbial communities from Yellowstone Lake, YNP, Wyoming, USA - YL17G13_20 | ecosystem: Environmental > Aquatic > Freshwater > Lake > Sediment | place: USA: Wyoming | collected... | reverse complement strand
TCAGATGAATACTTATCTCAAGTACAAGATATTTTTAGTGAAATTGCATATGTATAAAAATTAAACAAAAAAATAACAAATTTGAAATTAAATAATTTGGGGGGAGTGGATAGATTTAGAAATGACAACAGCGGAACGATATTTAGATGATCAAAAACATAATATGGTTTATTATGATAAACAAATTTATACACTAAATAATGCACTAAGAAGACTTTATTTAGTATCTAATCCTATCTTAAAATATAAACAATTTATTTCTCTACAAAATCCATATTTTGATTTGTTCTTTCAAGAATATATACATTATGATCTACCAAATCAAATTATAAATATCTCCTTCCCACCACAATGTTCCATCATTACTAATATTAAAAATAATTATAATTGTAGAATGATTACTTATTTTAAGGATCCAGTAACAAATTTTATAAAAGAAATTCAAATTACACCAAGAACAAATCTTAATATTATGAATTATAAAGATTTAAAATTGCGAATTTACACAGAAGGTAATCATAAAATTATTATTACCTTTACTGTATATTTATTTAAAAATAAGTTGCAATCTTTGCTTTAAGAGATTGATCTACGTCTTTCTGGTTTTGGATATGTTTCCATATATTCTTTTACTGCATCTTTACCTCTTTGAACAATATCATTTTTTATCTTCTCATCAAATGAAAAATCTAGCACATCCACATCCCCTAAATGAATTTTTATACATTTCACATCATATAATGTAAGTTCAATATTTGTTTTTTCATTAAGAGCAATAAATAATGGACGAATAACTAATTTATCAATATCTAATTGAGATAAATCTTCATTTTTTTGAAGAGGAATTCGTATAACAATACTTAATGTTTTACAATGTTCTTCTTTTGGTATAATAAATAATGGATAATTACTTATTACACCGCCATCAATAAAATGATGGCCGGATTCTGGACAAATAAAGGGTTGAAAATAATATGGATAACTCATTGAAGCTCGTACCGCATTTGAAATTTTATAAGTTGGAGTTAATTCCGAACTAAATATTTTTGCTTCTGCATTATTTAAATCGGTAGCTACAATTTTTAATGATACTCCAAATTGATCAAAACACTCCTTAAACGTAAAATCGGATGAAAGACCCTTAACGTGAAGACATGCATTTATTAAACGATGAAGTCTCTCTCCTGTATCCATTCCAAAGCGTAAAATCCACCCCGGAACAGAATCTACCTCTTTAATATTTGTAAAATCAAAATGAACAGAAAAATCATATAATTCCTCTAATGTAAATCCAATACATACACACATTGCAACCAAAGATCCAGCAGATACACCCATCCATTCTTTAATCATTTTTAAAGGTATATGTTTGGATAATTCTAATAATGCACCCACGTGGGCCATTGCACAAATTCCTCCACCCGATAAATAAATACGTGTTGGTAACATTCTATTTTATTCCAGTTCTATCCTTTTATCTTCTTAATCGCACTCTCGTTTTAGAGTCAAAACACATTTATTTCTCCTAAACAGCAATGGATGATCAAACTCCACAATTACCACCTTCAGAATTATATGATAAACGCCGCTCTAAAGATGCATCACGTCTTAGAGCCTATAATAAAATATTAGAACAAATTTATAATCGTATTCGTGTCACCTCCAAATTACCCAATTCTCAATGTTATTTACTTTATACTGTACCACCATTTATACTTGGATTACCTAAAATTGATCTTGAAGATTGTATGGTATATCTTATCTATCAATTACGACACGCTGGATATGATATACGATATACATTTCCTAATATGTTATATATTTCTTGGTTACATCACGAAAAATCATATTTAGTTGAACAATCACCTATTATGCACGCTATGTTAGAATCCGCTGAACGAACACAAGCAGACCTTGAAAGAAAAGAAAAAGAAGCATCCCGACTACTTAATCCTAAAAAATCACAACGAAAAGTTAAAATAAATACACCAGGCGAACTACAAAGTATATCTGGACCCGCTCCTGGTATAATGAAATCATCTATACCACGATATGCAATTAATAATGTATTACAACGTCCTCTTTCTAATCCAACCGCTGGACCCCCACCTCCTTCCGCTGGTGATTATACTCCCCCTCCCACCTTCTTACAAAATATGATTAATCCACCCACACATACACCCGCACCAAAATCCGTTCCAGAATATTTTAAACGATAATTAGATACAATTACATAGTATGATTAATACTCTAAAAATGCGCTTCTATTTATTCCTATTTGGCTGCATTGGCTCACGATTAGGATTTACCTTACTCTCTTATCTCGTTTATGGTAAATTACTTACCTTATTAGGTATTATTGCATTAGGTCCCGTTATTGGTTGGTTTTATATTATTTTTATTGGTGAAAGAGATACTGGATTAGAAGTATTTGGAGATAAAATTTGGTGGAAGTCTTTACGACCCATCCATATGCTCCTATGGCTCTTCTTTGCATATCTCGCTATCTTACAAAATCCATATGCTTGGATTATCTTACTCGTTGATACCATATTCGGATTAACTTCATTTCTACTTTATCATTGGTCTCAAAGTAACCTTAAAATAATGTTATCTTAAAAATAGAGTATAGCAAATGAATCATTTTACTATTATGTTAATTGCTTGCATCCTATCTGGTATGGCTTCTACTATGAATATGTGGATTGATAAATGGGATGATTTTTATTTTAGTTTAAATGATTTATATATGACGGGATTAATGACTGGATGGATGTTCTTTTTTATGGGAATATTACAACTTGAAAAATATACTATCTTATTTGGTATCATTGTCACAATTATCTCCTTTTATTTTATTCGTAAACAATCATTTATTACCGAAATTGAATATCTTCGTGGTATGATCCCACATCATTCTATGGCTATCCTTATGAGTAAACGCCTCAAAGAAAAAACACACACCATACAATACCTACTCGATCAAATTATTGAAACACAACAAAAAGAAATTTTATTAATGAAATCATACTTAGAATAAGTATCATTGAGTAAGTATATCAATTAATCGTTTAGATACAACTGGTCCAATTTTACGATTTCCAACTTTAATTTGTTCTACATCTTTTTGAGTAACATTCATAATATTTTTAAGAGTTCCATAGGTATCCATTAATACTTCCGCCATTTTTACACTTACACCAGGACATTGCGCTAAACAACACACACCAAATTGACGATGATCCAATGCATTTACCTTCTTCTGTATATGAATCCCATCCGATACCCTTACTAACTCACTCGTCCGTTGTAAACTTTTCGGATCATCCTTCCATTGTTCTACAAGTGTAAGTAGTAGTTCAAATGATTCGTGAACTGATTCTGTATGTAAGATAGGAATTTGATAATGTAGGGTAAGACGATTAATTAATTTTAGGATTGCTTTCTTTTGTAGTCGACCTGTTGCAGATGACCAAGATCCCTCTAGTAAATAAATAGGTTGGGTCTTGTGTTCTTGACAAAATGATAAAATTCTACCTCTTTGTTCCCTATATCGACCATCCAGAAACGACGCTTCAAAATCACGAATCGTTTTTCTCTCAATAATAAGACCACCTTCAAGCATTTTCTCATCATCTCCTAATCCAATCCAAATATCCCCAACAGGTAATTGTTTTATTTCAAATAATTCAGATGAATTTTGACAAATAGAAATTAATTCCGATTCACGATTATCTATACAAAACATTATACCCCTGTTTCTTCTTTATTTATTTAGATTCTATTTAATATAAAATAAATCTAAATAATAAATAGTACATATTTAATAGTTACTATGTATACCCCCAAATTAAAACTAGGCGAACTTGATAGAGTTCGCACAAAATATCCTGATCGTATCCCCATTTTTATCACTAAAGTCGCCAAAAAAAATGATACCTTACCCGATATTAGTCGTCACAAATTCCTTATTCCAGCTACTTTTACCTATGCAGAATTAATTTATACCATTCGAAAATGGCTAAAACTTCCACCACAACACGCTATTTTTGTATTTATCAAAAATACCATACCATCCTCCTCCGAATTTATAATTGATCTTTATGACAAATATAAAAGCCCTGATCACGTTCTTCGTGTAGAATATACCTCTGAAAATACATTCGGCTAACACTTCTTACACTTTTTAGAATTCTTCTTTTTATTAGGAATCCAAGGATGATAGGTTGATACCCTTTGCTCCTCCTTTAACTCCTCCTTTAACTCCTCCTTTAACTCCTCCTTTAACTCCTCCTTTAACTCCTCCTTTAACTCCTCCTTTAACTCCTCCTTTAACTCCTCCTTTAACTCCTCCTTTAACTCCTCCTTTGATTCTTCTTTGATTTCTTCTTTGATTTCTTCTTTGATTTCTTCTGTTGATTCTTCTGTGGAGTCTTTTTTGGATTCTTCTGTGGAGTCTTTTTTGGATTCTTCTGTGGAGTCTTTTTTGGATTCTTTTTTGGATTCTTCTTTGATTTCTTCTGTTGATTCTTTTTTGATTTCTTCTGTTGATTCTTTCTTTAACTCTTCTGTTGATTCTTTTTTGATTTCTTCGGAGCAGGATGTATAAGATAAATGTGTGTTATTTTCTAATACAGGTATGGATTGTGTTAAATGTTGTAGATTATCATTGATTTTATTATTATTTTCCTCCGTAGAATCTTTATTTTTAGTGGGTTCTACATAATACGTATATTTATATAATGGTATTGAAGGCATATAATTTCCCATATCTATTACGATATTATATTTGAATTTAAAATAATATTTTATAAATTTATAAATATATAAATATATAATATAAATGATAGTATAAAATAAATTAATACCACGCTTTAATGGGATAAGTTGGTGCAAACATTCTTTGAAGGCCTGGTGTCCATTGTGTATAATCATATCTACCATCGCGAACAGTGTTTCTTTTTTGGTAAAATGGATCTAATCCAGCGGAGAGGTCATTTACAGTGTAAGGTACTTGAATAATTTCTTCGCCTCTTTTTTGCATTTTTTCACGTTGTGTTTCATTTTGTAGATCATCTTCCCATATAATTGTTGGATCTTTTTCCTTGACTTCTGTAATTTCCCAAATATTTTGGCCTTGTTTTGATTTTTCTAAAACAGGAATTAATCCAATCTTAGAGTAAATTTTATCAACTAATCCTTTGACATCATCTACTGAATAGTGTAATAAATTTTTACTACATTCTGGTTGATAGGTTTGTAGTATTTTTTTTTCTTCGTCGTCTTGTGCGGCGGTATCTGGTAATGTCATATCTGCGCCAGAGACTTCATTATAAAATGAGGTAACGGGTTGCGGTTGATTTTCTTTTTCTTTTTCATAGTTTGCTTGATTTTCTTGGAAATATTGTGAATCTCGTCCTTGAACAGACCAATCCATTGGATACCGGGTCATTGCATCACTAATATCTTTTTTAGAGGCTTCTTTGGAGCCTTGATTTTGATAAACAAGTGATAATTCATATTGATCTAAATTATCAATTGGATTCATTATATATGGTTTTTCCGGCGGAAAAACAGTTCTGTTAAGGAAATCGTTTGGAGATCCATCTAAATTAAACCGTTCTTGATCATCTTGTACTGTTTCGAATGTTTCTAAATATTTACGACCACCAATATATAATACTAAATATCCAATGACAACTAAAAGGGATAGGGTTGTTAATAGCATTCTAACTTCTATATCTTCCTTATATTAATAAAAAGATATCAAAGTAGAATGGCATCTCGTAAAAAGTTTAAAAAGGGTACAAAAAGAACAGTTCGGAGGGGTCGAAGTTCTACTGCTGGTAAAATATTGCGTCCTCTTGATGTACGATCACGACAATCTTTATCTGAATTAAAAAAAAGAATTCTTAAAGGACCATTAACAATTGTGTTGATTTATGCAGATTGGTGTGGTCACTGTCATCATATAATGCCTCATTGGGATAAAGCAGTACAATCACCAAATCGCTCTATTCAAGCAGTAAAAGTTAATGAAACAATGATGGATCAAGTAAATTCCACAGTAAATCAGTCTATTAATCGTTCTGCTAAGCCATTACAAGTGGATGGTTATCCAAGTATTATTATAGTAGATAAAAATGGAAATAAAGTAACAGATATTCAGCCTGTAAAGGATGCAAAAGTATTATCACAAGTGATGAATCAATCTGGAAATCTTGCGATGGAATCGGGTCTTTCTAATTCAGATAAACCTCAATCATTAAATATATTAATGAATAAACCAACACCAATTACGTCATCAAATATTAATTCAAGTGATAGTATTGAGGAAATTTTAGAAAACACGAGTCAAAATATAAAAGAGGCAAGTGTAAATAAAAATAAAAATGTAACTATTCCAGTGAATGCAATTGCACCCTCTGTAGCGAAACCTATAATTCCTCAGGGTATTCCAAAGGGATTATCTGTACCATTATCGTATAAACCAGAAATGCAAGAGGGAGAAAGATCCTTTAGATATTCACAAACACCCCCAAATGTATTAGAGGATATAGATAAAAGAAGTATACGAGATATAAGATTATTACGACCAAATGAATTAAGACGTGGTGGTGGATTATATGATGCAATGTCACAAGCGTCTTATACACTTGCTCCAGCTGCAATATTATTAGCGACCGCCGCCACAGTAATGAAAAAACAATCAAGACAATCTAAACAGCGTCCACGTAAAACACACAAACGAGGACGTAGATCCTATTAATCTTTTTAAATCATTATTGGTGATAAAAATTGATTCTTTCTGTCTTCATACTTTATAGCACACCGCAATGTCTGCTATCAATTGTGATCTTGTTTTCCATCTACTTGACTTACAGTCACGTGATGTACGTATTGAATCTGAAAATGAAGAGGTTCGTGAAATTACGTACGAATCTAATTCGGATCAAAGTGATGATGATGAATTTATGAATCGTAGAAAAAAGAAATCTACTGTTTCTTTCTCTCAACAGCGTGAATTAGTGATTCATCTCTTTGGAGCTACTGAAACAGGGCAACCGATTCGATGTGATGTTACTGGCTTTCGTCCCACTTTTTATATTCGTTTACCAACTGAAAAGCAATCTCAAGCAATTCAAATCCTAAAACTATATATTCAAAAGCAACGTATACCCATCGATCAGTTACATTTTAAACTTGTCCATAAACGTATCTTTTATGGATTCACTGCAAAAACAGAATATCCTTTTCTACAAGTTGATGTACCATCCCTTAATCTTTTTAGAAATCTTCGAAATCTATTCCTCGATGAACATCAGAATTTTGCTACAAAACAACCACTTGATGGACCTTTTAAAGGTATTTCAATTGAAATCTTTGAAGCAAATATTGATCCTATGTTACGTTTTCTTCATAAACAAAATATTCAACCTTGTGGATGGGTACGTGTAACGGATGGTATGAATTATATCTCAGAAAATAATAATACAGGTATTGTCGTTGAATGTGATTATCAACAAATTCTATCTACGAAGGGACCACGTGTTAGTGCGCCATTTCTTACTGCTTCGTGGGATATTGAATGTTTCTCTATGACAGGTGATTTTCCACTTGCTAAACGAACTTGGAAAAAAACGGCTAAAGAACTTATTTCATTATATACTGATACAAATCATTTTGTATATCTTCTTATTAATAGTTTATCTGTTGGACAAAATCCAGTTTCTACATTACCTCCACAAATGACACCTATTTATTGTATTCTTAAAAAGCCTATTGAATTCATTCATCGTCGTTTAGAAGATTTTACTATTCAAAAAGATATCGATTCTATTCTTCTTTCAAAATCTACTAATTTTGATGAAAAATTACAATTACTTGAAAAATTTCTTGAAAAAACTCTTAAATCGATGATTCAACTTGTTGGTGATCCTGTAATTCAAATTGGTACTACACTTACCAGAGGTACAGTTGATACAACAGAACGCCATTTATTTGTCTTTCCTGATTGTGATCCTATTTCTGATATTATTGTTCACAGTTATTCTACTGAAAAATTAATGATTCTTGGTTGGTTTGAATGGATGATTGAAAGAAATCCTGATATTCTAATTGGTTATAATGTATTTGGTTTTGATGAAGCATATTTATGGCACCGCTCAGAAGAACTTGGTCTTATTACCGCTAATTCGCCTATTCATCAAATGACACGTTTATTTGAATTATCAAGTGATGTTAAACTTGAGGAAAAATTTCTAAGTTCTTCTGCAATGGGTGATAATCGTATGTATATCTGGACAGTACACGGACGATTACAAATTGATATGTTTCATTATATTAAACGCGGATATACTCTCCCCTCTTATAAACTCGATGAAGTCACTAAACATTTTATGTCTGGAAAACTTAAAAAACAATCCTATAATCCACAAACTCAACTTCTTACACTTGAAGTAAGTGGCGCAATTAAAGATGTTAAGATAGGAAGAGCTCTTACATTATTGGATGATACTGGAGAGACGGTATCGCCGAAATTGATGGTGGAAACGATTGAAAATGGGAAATTGACTGTTTCGTGTTATTTGGATGATGATCAATTACTTGAAATGGAGGATGCAACGAAATGGGTTATTGTTAAAGATGATGTATCTCCACAGGATATTTTCCGTCTTCATCGTGAAAGTTCACAGGGTCGAGCAATTGTTGGAAAATATTGTCTTCAAGATTGTGATCTTGTTATTGATCTTTATAAAAAACTAGAAACTTTTAATAATTCTATGTCTATGGCCAATGTTTGTACTGTTCCTGTTAGTTATATCTTTACAAGAGGACAAGGTATTAAGATTGAATCTCTTATTTTCAAATTCTGTCGTGATCTAAATATTCTTATTCCTGTGTTACCTGTACCTAGACAAGGTGGATCAGATGAATCCTATGAAGGTGCTATCGTACTTGATCCCGAACCTGGATTTTATTCCACTAGCCCTATTGGTGTTTGCGATTTTGCTTCTCTTTATCCATCTACAATTGTAAGTGAAAATATTAGTCACGATTCACTTGTTTGGGTAAAAGATTTTAAAGAGGATGGTACATTAATTTGTCATCAATGGGGATCAGAGGATTTTGATGAATGTGATGGATATGCCTACACAGATATTGAATTTGATATTATTCGATCTGATCCCAATGATCACAGAAAAACTCCAAATAAAATTAAATGTGGTCGCAGAATATGTCGTTATGCTCAACCACTTGATGGAAGTAAATTAACTCTTCCTCAAATTACAACGTGGTTACTTAATGCACGTAGTACAAAGAAAAAGGAAATGAAAGCGGAAAAGGATCCTGAACGGTATGCTCTTCTTGATTCCGAACAACTTGCTTATAAACTCACTGGTAATTCACTTTATGGACAACTTGGTTCAAGTACTTTTAAGATCCGTCTTCAAGCACTTGCTGCATCTGTTACATCTTATGGGCGAAAACAAATTCTATTTGCTAAAGCAGCCATTGAACAATTTTATGGACCCGAATCGAAGAATCCACATTGTGCTGCAAAGTGTATGGCTAAAGTAGTTTATGGTGATTCAGTTACAGGTAATACACCAATTGTATTACGTGATGATACAACTGGAAAATTATTTATGAAACGAATCGATGAACTATATTCTAATGAATTATGGGATGAATATCATACGACAAAAGAATATATTAATATGACGGAAAGACAAATTAGTGTATGGACGGATAAGGGGTTTACATCTGTTCATAAATTAATTCGTCATCGTCTTGATCCAAATAAAAAATTATTTCGTATTCATACACACACAGGTGTTGTTGATGTAACAGAAGATCATAGTCTTGTTTTAAAAAATGGAGACGAAGTTAAACCGATTGATGTTAAAATTGGTACAGAGCTATTACATAATGATATGTTATATGATGAATTTAATAATGAAAATGAATCATTAATTACTGAAAACGAAGCATTTGTTATGGGATTATTTGTTGCAGACGGTTCTTCTGATATTTATGAATGTAAATCGGGATCAAAAGCAAGTTGGGCAATTAATAAAGCTGATATGGGGCTTCTTCTTACTGCTATGGAAAAATGTCCATTTAATACAAAAATATTGAATACAATTGAAAGTTCAGGTGTTTATAAATTAGTGCCGATTGGTGATCATATAACACCTGCTTCTTATTATAGACAATTATTCTATAATGAACATCGTGAAAAGAAGATTCCTGATATTATATTAAACGCACCCATTCCAATTATTCAATCCTTTTGGGATGGATTTTATTCTGGAGATGGCGATAAGGATGATAATGGATATGTTCGTTTTGATCAAAAAGGTAAAGAAATCGGATTTGGTCTATCTATTATTGCCCGTCGTCTTGGATATTTTGTATCAATTAATGAAAGAGCAGATAAGGATCAAGTATTTCGCTATACAATGACACTTAATAAACAACGAAAAAATCCATTCGCTATTAAGAAATTACGTGAACTTCAACATCCTGGCGATGCATATGTATATGATTTAGAAACAGATAATCATCACTTTGGAGTTGGACCTGGTACTTTAATTGTTCATAATACAGACTCACTATTTGTACAGTTTAATGTTAAAGATCCTAACACTGGAAAATTATTAGAAGGGAGGGAGGCTCGTCAGGCAACAATTGATATAACGGGTGAAGCGGGTCATTTTATTACAAAGGTATTAGCTGCACCACACGATTTCGAGTTTGATAAAGCATTTGATCCTCTTTTAATGTTTTCTAAAAAACGGTATGCTGGTAATATGTATGAAGAAAATGCAGATGACTATGTCCACAAATATATGGGTATCGCCCTTAAACGAAGAGATAATGCTCCAATTGTTAAAACAATCTTCGGTGGAGCAATGAAAATGTTACTTAACTCAAGAGATGTTATTGGTGCTTTTCAGTTTGTTAAAGATAAATGTTTAGAGTTGGTGGAAGGAAAGGTAAGTTTAGGACAATTAACAGTAACAAAATCATTAAGAGATAATTATGCAAATCCATTGAGTATTGCGCATAAGGTGTTAGCGGATCGTATTACAACACGTGATCCAGGAAATGCTCCTGCATCGGGTGATCGAATTGGTTATATCTATATTAGTCCTAAAGCAGGTCAAGAAGCTTCTAAATTACAAGGAGATCGTATTGAAACTCCATTATATATTCGTGAAAATCAACTAATTCCTGATTATAAACATTATATTGAACATCAACTTCAAAATCCTATTTCACAAGCCTTTGGATTATTGGTAGAACAAATTCCAGGATTTGATCCGAATTTATTGATAAATTGTCCTAAGAAGGAGGAATTGGATAAATATTTAGGATTTCGTGAAGCGGTTGCAGCAAAATTATTATTTACAGATTGTTTAAAACGATTTGAAAAGACAAGTTCTCAAAATGCATTTCTTAAAATGTTTAATCAAACTGTAGCGCCCTCTTCTACTAAATCATCCTCTGTCCTATCTAGTTTAGCAGTACCTGCATCTAAATCATCTACTAATAAAATATCAATTGCTACAAAGACAAAACAGATGACAATGAGTAATTTCTTACTTGATGCTGCAATTGTTGATAATTTTAAAAAGAAAGAAAGGGCATCCGCTTCTTTAGCAAAAAAGAAAATAAAGGAGCAATTACACGAAGATGAAAAGGAATAAATAATTAAATATAAATAGTATAGATTACTAACACTATTTTAAAAAATATTTTTTACTGAAATGTTATTTAAAATATCATTTCAGTAAATAGAGTAAGAGGATGGGTAATCAATCATCAAATTTAACATTCAATATTATTTCGAATAAAGATAATGCTCAAAAATTATTGGATATTGCAGAGAGTGAAGATTTATATTTGAATAAATGCAAAGAAGATCGTAATAATATGATTGCAAGAAGAGATTCTACCTATGCTACAAATTATATGACACTAAAAGAATATAAATTATTTGAGATTGTGATGGAAAATGCAAAGGATAAGATTCCAATGAGATTAAAAATGGATTTGAATGAAGTAAGATTAATTCAATTAATGCCGTCATCTGATGGAGGGATGCCTCATACAAGACCTAATAATTTAATTTGTTATCCCGATATTAGTAAATTTTTTTCAGTAAGTACATTAATTCACGAATTATGGCATATTCATCAAAGAAATTATAAAGATATGTGGAATAAGATATTTGAAAATCTTTATTGGAAACAATGGCCAGGTAGACTTCCATTGATATTAGAAAAAAATCGTCGTTATAATCCTGATACAATAGATACACCATTTTATATTTTTAAGGATAAATGGGTTCCTGTTCCTATTTTTGAGGATATGACAAGACCAAAAATAAGTAATGTATATATATGGTTTTATAATGTAGAGACGAAATCGCATACAAGATATATACCTGAAGAGATAGAGAATTATTTTCCAAATTTACCCTTAACTGGATATGAGCATCCTCGTGAAATTACTGCATATATGTTATCTCAACCCACTCAATATACAGACTCTCCTGGATTCAAGGATTTAGTAAATTTAATTGGTCAAATGTCAGTTATGACAAGTAAAAAAAATGGATAAGAAATAGTATAATGTGTAATAATAATAAGAAATGTAGTGTATGGGTATCATTGGAGTCTGTAGGGATAGAGGGAGAGGGTTGTTTGAGAGATAAGAATTGGATTAAAAATATACATATACCCTGTCATCAATCTAGTTTACAATCTGATATGTATATTGATTTACCAACAAAAAAAATAAAATGTAATAGAACGGTATCTCACGGGTCTTTTGGCTTTATTGATACTGGTATTTATCAAACCACTGAGGAACTTAAAGATATATATATTAAACGTCCGATTCATTCTGGAAAGAGTTTATTTTTGGAGGCGTGTATTCAAAAAATAGTTGGAGAATCCCTTTCTCTTATTGGCTTTCCGACTGCTACACCAAAAGTTGTTCAAATATTTCAATTACAAAATAAATCCATTTGTTTTGCAATGGAACCCGTTCAAGGTTCCATTACTCTTGATAAATATCTTGATTCTATTTCCTCATTTCAATTCTCTAAAACAATTATTGATTGCCTTCTTCAACTCCTTTCTATTAATTGGTATCTTAATTCTGTTTTAGGAATTAATCATAGAGATCTTAAACCTAGTAATTTCTTAATTGTTCATCACGATCGCCCATATACTAAAATTCTTTCCATACAAAACGAAATTATTGAAATATCATCCCATTATACCTTAACATTAATTGATTTTGGATTTGCCTGTATTGGATCTACTGAGACACAGATTGCAGATCTCTCTCTCAGTACTGTTTATTCTAAAGATGACCCCTGTCCTAAAGATGGACGCGATCTATATCTCTTTCTCTCTCTACTCTATATCGATTATCATACCAAATTATCAGGTACCTTAAAAGATTTATTCGAATCCTGGTTAGAAGTACCTGGATCCAATCGTAATCTATGCTCTTTTATGCGTAAAGATAAAGAACACTCTAAATTATGGTTATATTATCTCACAGGTAATGAAGAAATACGAAAATTTAATTCTTGTCCCATTCGTATCTTACAAGACTTACAATCCTTTATTTCTTCATAGGAAACCAATACCCAATATCATAATATACTTTACATTTATCATTAAATTCATCTAAATTTTGTTCATAGCCTTTTACACCACCATAATAACTATTATATGGAATATGAACCTCATTCGCATTACCTAAATATGCCGCCATATACGAAAAAGTTGATGCTGATACAATAATCTTATTTGATTTCATTAGAAAATCAAAATCATCACCCATATTCCCATTCACCCAAATAGGATTTAATTCATCAAAATAGTGATAATATTCCTTTTCCCAATCAAACGTTGGGGGGTTACGAACAATAAATAATCGCTCATATGAAATACTCTTAATTACTCTTTTCAAATCCTCTGGATCAAAAATTTGAGAACGATCCTTTTCATGATCCCAAAAATCTCCACATCGTAAATGAATTGTTAAATCATTCTCCATTGGTAATACATCTAATTTCGTCTTATATTTCACAATATTCCCAATTTGAATACGATTGCTAATATGACACATACTATCTTTATTAAATAAACTCAGAAGATATTCCCTCTCATATTTAAAAATTTCAGAACGCTGGAAAAATCCCATCATCAAAATATCCCTACGACTATCAATCTCCATCTTCTCTCCATTCATATATCTCGTCGTCAAATCCTTGAATTTCTCATCATCAATCACATTATTAAAGTCCAAATTAATTTCAAATGTAGGTTTTACTTCACCATATCCATAAATCTTCTTTACAATCTCCGCTGCAAAATATTGAAATAAATTATTTCCAAATTGACCCTGCACAAAAAAATATACTGTCCTACCCATCCCCGATTTCTTATCTTTATCCATAACTATCCTTTTAAGTTATATTTTTATATATTACTTATTCATATTGTTTCTTGCATTGATCTATATTTAGATTAAATATATTCTTTATTTTATTATTATTATCCAAATATATTTTCTCAATAATACGTGCAATACTTCTACAATCATCAATGCATCCAGAATATCGAATATGAAGTGATAATCCTAATTCAAATAATATACCCCCCAATGTTATATCTTTACTATCCATATTTATCATCCTGTAAATATCCCTTATCGTATAATACCTCTTAAAAATATACATTATCTCCCTATTTATTTTTTTACACCTTTCCTCTAATAAGTATATAATTTTAGGATCTATTGTAATTATAACAAGATTATCATCATTCTTTTTATAATTACATATCCATTTATAGTAATTTT
>Ga0315293_10003616_pt1 | contig 14898 bp, 13 predicted proteins | sample YL17G13_20_MG_FD_203071 | JGI IMG/M metagenome (GOLD analysis project Ga0315293, IMG submission 203071) | Sediment microbial communities from Yellowstone Lake, YNP, Wyoming, USA - YL17G13_20 | ecosystem: Environmental > Aquatic > Freshwater > Lake > Sediment | place: USA: Wyoming | collected... | reverse complement strand
GAGAAGAAAGAGGAAGAGACGCACCCCGCAGGATACGTCGTCACCCTCGTCAACAAAAACCACTTCATCACCTCCGATCTGGACCTGAACGCCACCATTACTGGCTTCAATGACGTAACGCCAAAGCCTGGATCCCAGAGGCTGGCGGCCATGGCTGACGGCAAGCCTGTGCTGACTGCCTGGAGATACGGCCTGGGTCGATCGGCCAGCATCTCTACAGACGATGGCAGCAGCTGGGCGCCCGCCCTCTATGCCGCTCCTGCATCCAGGCTGATCTCCTCAACTGTCAACTGGGCCATAGGAGATCCCCGGCCGGAGGCCCAGCGCGTGGAGGCCGAAGACGGCTGGGTCGGCACCCCTCTACAAATAACTGTAAACAGCGTTGCAAGGCCCGTTCTGGAAGGGGCCAGCGTGGAGAAGGTGGGAGACAGGAGCTATATCCTGACCTTTACGCCGGTGGAGCCTGGAGTCTTCTACATCGGGGATTACGGAGTGGCGGTGAACTACCCCCTGGAGTACAGGTACATGGGCTTCAACCCCGAGCTGCCAAAGATGATCATGGCCGCAGGTGCAAAGACATTTACCGAAAGTGAAGCCCGCCTGAGCCTGGCCGCAGAGGCCGGCCGGCTGAGCCAGAGGACTGTTTCTGAGAGGACGTCGCAAAGAGATATCCTGTTGCTGCTGGCTTTATCGATATTTATCGTGGAAATTGTGAGGCGAAAGCTAAGAGAGATGAGAAGGCGCGGCCGGAAGAGGGCATAGAGGCATCACCACCAGATTTTAATAGCAAATCAGCTTTATGAAAGTACATCTAGCGGAGGTAACTGCCACTAAATGAGTTCTCAAATGTGCACCGTCTGCGGCCTTCCCGGGGAGCTTTGTATCTGTGAAGAGGTTGCCAAGGAGCAGCAAAGGATTGCGGTAAAAGTTCAGAAGCGCAGGTATGGAAAAGAAGTGACCGTCGTACAGGGAATAGATCCCCACGAGATAGATCTTCAAGAGCTTTGTACTCATCTCAAGTCCAAGCTGGCCTGCGGGGGAACTGTAAAAGTTAACCTCATAGAGCTGCAGGGTAACCATATTCAAAGGATAAAAGAGATCCTGGTGAAGAAGGGATTCGGAGCAAATCAGATCAGCACCTGAAAAGCACAAAGGACTGGCCTAAATCGGGATCCCTGGCACTAGCGGCTGCCTCCCCCATTTCATTATATGACTTTTAGTCTGCAGCTTAAGAAGATATAAAAAAGTATCGAGCTTTAAAAATAATCTGAAATTTAAATATTTATTAAATTATAATTACTTCTGAGGCATTTCTAGGGAAAAAACAATCAGGCCTGAACTACTTCTCCACCGCTCAGGTAGATTGGGGCTCCAGCGGCAATCCCTCCGCCTCTTCTCCCCCGTTGCCCACCATTATGGTAAAGATCCACTCGCTGAGCTTGGCGCAATGCTCGGGCACGCACTCCTCTATGCAGCCTGCGCAGGGCTCGAAGATATCGAAAGCCATCAGCGACCTGAACCGTCTGCTATCAGATTTATCAGCATAGCACAGCCTGTAGGTCCTGATCCCATTTATCGATTCTTCCTCTCTGGTTATCTGCTTCTCCTTGAGAAGCTTGGCCACGATGCGAGAGCATTTGCGAGAATCGATCTTCAAGACCTTCCAGAGGTCGCTCTGAAGAACGCCCTCCTGGTGAGATTTTATGTACTCCAGTGCCGCCTCAGATGACATTCCTGCTCCTTCACTCTACGGGACTGATGAGGATTATGTTGTTGCCGCGGAGAATCACTGAGCCCAGTGCACGAGTTTTCTCTCCCCCGATCAGCTCCACCGTCTCCTGTAAATGAAGGTTTAGATACTCATCGACGCTATTGAGAACGCCCTCTAGAACATAGCGGGGAGATCCTTTCATCTCCACCTGTATCTTGCTACCCACCAAGCTCTGCACTTTTTTTGTTGGAAACATGTCTCTGACCTCTTATCTATTCATCGAATCATACTTGAAGGTTTTGCGACAGCCCGAGGATGGCCTATAATTCTTCAGCTATTCGGCCACCACGCTCTTCACGCCTGCCACGCTCCTCTTAAGCTCTCGCTCTATGAAGTTCTTCAAAGTCATCTGAGAAAAAGGACATCCGGCGCAGCTACCATGGAGCCTGACTTTTATAAGGCCGTCTTCAATGCCCATCAGCTGGACGTCTCCGCCTTCCACCTGTAGCGCGGCCCGGATCCTCTCCAGTGCCGCTTCGACGTCTTCTCTCTGATCTGCCATAAGATGCTAGTCCCCTCTAACCTTGATTGAGGTAACCTTGTGCCCCATGATCGTGTATCTTTTTCCTTTTAAAGCTTCCTCAATCCCTTTGATGATCTGGTCGCAGCGATCGGAGTTTACCACGGTATGCACAATCACCCCAGGCTCAGAATGATTTCTGATGGCCTCCAAGGTCATACGCGGGTCCTCGCTGAGCCGGAAGCTCTTCCAGGTCTTAGGGGCCATGCCCTGATACTCAATAAGGTAAAAGCCGGTTATTCCCAGCTCAGTCAGGGTGTTAATCACTCTCACCAGATGATCGTGGTCCACGAAAACTTTCACCAAGGTCTTCATTAGGATCCCTATCTTCTATCTTTACATCAAAACTTAAATAGCTTCGCCAAAACCAGATATTCTTTTATCCTGGCGGTCTATTTCGGAAAAGGCATGGCCAACAGAGATATCAGAGCAATCCTGCAGGAGAGGGGAATCTCCATTGACGACGTGGTAAATGCGGCGCTGGAGATCTACGTTCCTCATCCTGGCGTGGAGACCAGAGGTAGGGCTGAGGAAGTCTTCCGAAGAGAGCTAAACCTGGCCCTATCCGATCCCAATCTAGCCCTGCTCATCTACGCCGGCGCCCTGTTGGAGGCAGAGGGAGAGAGCAGGAACCTGCCCAACCTCAGCTCTTCCGACTATGAGAACGATCTCACCTGCTTGATAGCCGACGAGGTTCTGGGCATAAGCATCTCCAAGTATATAGGAGGCTACAAGGGGCTCTTCGAGTACGTCAGGTACGACAAGGCCAAGCCGGGGATACTGAGCAGGCTCGGACCTTTCATGGATGACGTCATCGCCGGGCTCATCGGGGGAGTTTCTTCGAATATGTATACACGAGCGGGGTCAAGCTGAAGGACCAACTCTACGCCCTAAAATCAGGATTCGGCTGGCTCTCCACCCTACCGGTGGGCATCTCCATGGAGGGAATTGAAGCCCTGATGAGGCATGTGTACATCTTTCCTCTGATCGGCCTGATCCTGGGAGGCATATTCGCTATAGCAGCCTTCCTCTCGTCGCAACTGCTGCCTGCCAACCTGACGGCCATAGTGGTAATAGTGGTAATATACTGGATCTGCGGCATAAACCACCTCGACGGACTGGCTGACTTTGGCGACGGGGTGATAGCCCACGGCTCCCTCGAGAAGAAGATCCAGGCCATGAAGGACGTTCACCTGGGAACTGGAGGGGGGATGTTCATCACCCTCATCCTTCTCTGCAACTTCACTGTCATCTCCTCCCTGCCGCCTCATCTCCTGCCCCTGGCCCTGGTGGCCTGCGAGGTCTCTGCCAAGCAGTCCATGATCACCTTTGCCGCCTTCTCGACATCGCTACAAAAGGGATTCGGCCAGATAATGATCGAGAGGACCAGGAAGAGAGAGTTCTTCATCGGTCTCGGGATCTCTGCTATCCTATGCGCAGCGCTCCTGGGCCTCCTAGGCCTGGCGGTGCTGATCGTCTCTTCAGCTGCCGCCCATACAATGGTCGAGGTGGCGAAGAAGAACTTCGGGGGAGCCACGGGAGATGGAATAGGAGCTACCAATGAGATCTGCCGCGCGATCTCTTTGGCCTCAGCCCTAGTGCTCGGAGGTGTCCTGCCCTGGACGCCCTGGTGATGGCCGGAGGAAAAGGATCCCGCCTCAACCGAGGTGAGAAGCCTATGGCCAGGTTGCTCGGAAAGCCGCTCATAGATTATGTCGTTACAGCCTTAGAAGACGCTAGCCTCGAGAGGATCTTTGTCGCCACCACAGAGAGCGTTCCCTGCACGAAGAGATGGGCGGAAGAAAGGGGATTGAAGGCCATGGACTCGCCGGGCATTGGCTACATATCCGACATGGTCTGGGCTGTCGTGCAGGCGGGCATCCGGGAGCCGCTTCTGATCGTCATGGCCGACCTGCCTCTGATAACCGGAGAGCTCATCGACGATATCATCGCCGTCTATGAGAGGCGTCCCGAGCCTGCCCTATCCACCCACACGCCCCTCTCTCTGCACCGCCGTCTGGGGAGGAGGCCGGATTCCCTCTTCAACTACCATGGAGAGCTCATCGTCCCTGCGGGCGTAAACATATTGGAGGGAGGTTCGATAAGACAGGAACAAGAAGACTATCATCTCATCCTGGAGCGGCTCGAGCTGGCCGTAAATGTGAACCTGGCTGAGGATCTGAAGCTGGTCGAGAAGATAATGCTGGGAGAAGTGGCATGAACGAAGGCGAGCTGACAATTAAAGGAGAGCGGTATTTGGCTAGCGACCTGAAGCTGCTCAGCGGAGAGGACGAGATCAAGGAGCCTAAGCCCTATATTCTCCTTTTGGCCAGGGCTCTGCGCCAGCCCATGCGATTGCCTTGGCTCCTCAAGGAGATCTGCGCCCTCTGCCTGGGCGAGGAGGAGATGAGGGATTTCCGGCTGGCTCTGATCCGGGTGCAGGTGGAGGCGGAGCTGAGGATGAACGAGGACATCCAGAGATATCAGCAGAGGCGTTACGTAGCCCAGGTGATTGAGATACTCCTCTTCCAGGAGCTCCTGCTGGCTCCCAGAGAGCCTGAGGAAGAGGAGGAGTAGCCGAAAGAAGTGCCATTATCGGGCTTTGGCCCAACTTTGCCTCAAGAGCACCCGGCCGCCGGAGCCGTCCTACCCTGGGGGACAATCTCCCTTTGTCTCTCTCGAGGAACGCCGCCATTGAAATCAGACATCTTGAGCAGTGGCCCTCGCCGGGAATTTGCAGGATCTCCTGGCAGGACTAGGCGGCCTGGCCCCTAAAGCGATTCAATGCCGCCAGCAGTGAAAAGCAAATCGGTCTATCAACCGTTTTCGACGCCCCGACGTGTGGTGTTCCCCGCGAACGCTTAGGGAAAACGTCCGCGGCCTTGAGCGAGAGCTAAAGGCACCGGGGCGCCACACAAGAAGGCATAAAGTAAGTCGTTATTTTGGGGAGAGAAGCACCGAGGACAGCCTGACCCGGGAGGGGAGAGCCCCGGCCAAACCAGCGTGGACAGCTCCTTGTCATGCCACACTACGCTCGACCAGATCAAAACCGCGGCAGCGAGCGGGAAAAGAGATGGCACTACAAACTTCAAACTGATTAGAGGTTCACGACCTGAGCAATCCCTCGAGAATGATCTTCTGACTATCTGATCATCACCTTGCCCATCGTTGCGATCAGCAGGGCAAAGAGAGTCCAGGCAATGGCCCTCTCAAAGACGGCCACATACCTGAAGCGTCCCTGCGGCTTGAGATCCGGAAGAGGAATAGTAAAAAAGACGGCCAGGCAGTAGTACAGAGCGTCCAGCATGACGGTACTCTTCTCCATGTGGGCTGGGCTCCTCAGGCCGTTTCCCCTCCAGAGGATGCCCGTGCAGACAACGATCAGAGCCAGGGAGCAATACACGGGATTAAAAGGCCGTACGCCATAGCCGCAGGAGAGGCAGGCCAGCATGTCTGATATCTTCGAAAGCCCCCAGCTCTTCATGTTCTGGCTCTCGGTGCGGTACTGGTAGTAGCAGTCGTCAGAGTCGGAGAACCATTCCAGGTCCTTGTAGTTCTTGACAAGCTTTAGGTAGGCTGCACCGTCGTAGGCCAGGTTGTTCTTGATATGATTCCAGTGGGTCTGGAACTTAACAAAATCCGAATCCTTCAAGAGAATCTGCGCATCCTTGGTGAAGGTGGTGTTTTCCAGCTTGATGTTGGCAATCTTGGAGCTCATGAGGTTGAGGTTGCCGCTGAAATTGGAGCCTATGAAGTGGGCCAGGTTGTCGAACTGGGCCAGCTGGAAGATGGCATCAGCGCTAAAGTTTACCGTTCCGAAGTGAGTAGGGGCGCGGAACCTGGCCGAGATGAAAACGGCTCTGCTGCCGAACTCTGCTGAGGTAAAGGCAGCAATGTCGCTAAAGCTGGCCAGATCGAAGCGCCCTCCTTCCTTAAACTCGACATTTTTGAAGAGGGCCACATCTGAAAAAGCTGCTTTAAAGAATTCGCCACGCTTGTCGAACTGGGAGTAACAGAAGTCGGCTACGCTCTCAAATTGGCTTTCATTAAAGGTGGCGTTAGAGAGCTGTGCCCCGTTGAAGCTGGCATAGTCGCCGAAGACGGCGGAAGTAAAATCGGAATATCCAAGAAGGCTCGCGTCTGTGAAATCAGACTCAGGAAATTCGGTCTCTGCGAAGCTGGCGTTCTTCTCGAAACTGGCCCCTTCGAATCCTGCATAGCTTGAGACTTTGGCTCTGGAAAAATCGGCATCTGAAGAAAAAGTGCTGCCTGAAAAGTCCACGCTCTCGGCAAAGCTCGAGCCCTCCAGGTTTACTCCCGCCAGATGGGAGTTGGTGATCTTTAAGCTCTCCTCGGCCTCGAGATCTCGCAGATCGATGTCGCCAACAACAGAGATGTTGTCATAGGTGGCATTCATTCCCGCCTTGACCTTTGACATGATCTCCTCTGCAGGTACCTCTTTCTGGAGGGAAGGGCTGGCTGCGGCAGCGATAAAGAGTGCCGCAAGCAGAATATATCCTGAGAACAGCTTAGCGGCAGCCTTGGCTTTGGCAATTTTGAGCATCGTCCCCCTCTAGGGTACCTGCCAGAGGTAGATTCCCCTATTCTCTCTCTGAATGTTACAGTGTGTCATGGTGCTCTTAAAATTAATGGTCGCGGTCTTCGAATACTCTAAAGCTTGAGGGAAAGATCGGCAAGTTGTAACAATTCAATGCTTCAACTTCTAATAAAATAAATTCTTTTTCCCACACTAAATTCACAGCGCGTTGTGCCAAGAATTGGACGGCGGCGAAAATTATCGCCTTGCCCAAAAATCGGATATGCGGTCGACTATGCACGCGATCCCCTTCTGTGTGCTCACCGGACCGGCTGATCCATTGCGGCTGCAATCATATCCGCGCCAGCGGCGGGCCTTCTCAAGAGATCTTCCCTCATCACTTGGGCTCAAGGCCGGAGGCCGACACCTGGATGTCCACATGAGCATCGTTTGTGCTTTTCAGGCCACCTTCATCAGCAACCTCGAGGGATGCCCGGTAGCTGCCCGGGGCTGTGTAAACATAGATGTACTCAGGAGCAGAAGTGGTTGCCATTATATTCCTATCCCGGGAATCGGGGTGCCAGATGTATTGGACGATCGTTCCCTCAGGGTCAAAGGATTTGCTGCCATCTAGCTTTACCTGCAGCGGAGCCTGACCTGCTGTGGGAGCGGCAGAGATAGAAGCCTCCGGTCGGGAATTACCGCGTATTCCCACATTGATAGTGATTGTGGTCATCGGGCCTGCGTCGCGATCCTTGCCCAGCAGGGTGACGCCCGCCTCATACCTGCCCGGCTTATTGTAGGTATGAACTATGGTTCCATAGCGGGATATGTCTCCTCCCAGAGGAGGCTCGATGGTGTCGAGATCGAAATCCCAGTAGGCAAAAGCCGCCTCATTGACATTAGGCCGAAACTGCGGCTGGGCGGTGAACTTTACGGTCAAGGGCACAATGCCGTTGGTCTGATTGGCAGAGAGGTTAGCGCTTGGGCTCAAGATTTCATTGGAGTTGAAAACTTTTATGACCTTAGTTATCCTTGCTCTTTTTCCCAATTTGTCTTCGACATCCAGGATGGCCTGGTAGAGGCCTGGCTCCTTAAAGGTGTAGGTCCAGTTGGAATTGCGGCCCGAATATATGTAGTAGCCGTCATCCTCCCTGTTCTCAGGACCCCAGGCGATATCATAGCTATACAAGCTCATGCCGTGGCGGGCAAACGAGCGAGATGCATCGAAGCGGACGGTAAGAGGAGCGGATCCCTGCTCCGGAAAGGGCTGGAGATCGGCCTTGAGGTCCTCTGTGATCTCCTGATTGGGCGGATTCCAGACGTTGGTTTCATTCACCAGGTTTATGGGTGGGCGGCTCTGGCCGGACTGCGAGCTGCCGAAAAGCCCCAAGCCACCAGACTCCGGCGGGCTGTCTAGAAGGCCCCAGCCGCTTGGCTTCAGGCCTGATGGCCCGGCGGTGAGGGCCTGACGGCTGGTTCCAGTGCCTCCAGTTTGAGGCTGCTCCGACGCTCCTCCCTCGTGGACCAGAACCGATGCCCGCCCCCGAGCGATCTCAATGAGCTGCGAGTCGTAGAAGACGATTGTAGCGTTGAAGGCTCCGGGATTCTCGTAGATTACCTGGGCTACTGGCTCACCTCCAGGGTAGCTGAGGACGCCGCCGCTGTACTGGTCCAGGGACCAGGTGCTGTAGCTTTTAGGCGCTATGCTCCGGGCATCCAGGGTGACACGTAGCGGGGCGCTGCCTTCGCTCGGCGTGGCCATGATTTTGCCTGCCGGCGGAAGAGCTCCCAGCAGCCTGGGCAGGCCGGTGCCTGTCACCGTCAAGAATCCCGTGGCCCTGGCGATGACCCGGTTAGCATCGTTATAGAAGGTGAACTCCGGGCTGTAGCTGCCCGGGATATCGTAGGTAACCTGGAAGGAGGGGGGGCCCTGGCCGCCAGTATCCATATCTCCATCCCCGTCCCAGTCCAGCTCCCAGAGCCAGTAGGGGGCCTGCATGCCCACAACCTGCAGCGTCGTCACCAGCGGAGCATCTCCCCCGGCAGGAGCCGCGGTGACGTAGAGCTGCATTATGGAAGACTCCATAACCCAGGGCTGAGATATTGAGGCGGTCTCCTCTCCGAAGATGGGCTGGGGGAGCATTGAAGCCCCGCCCTCCTGCGGCTCCCCGAGTTGTTGGGGCTCGCCAGAGGCGTCGCCATCCAGGATCCGACCGATGGGCTCGAATGCCTGCTGACAGAAAGAGCATCCCAATACGATGATCAAAGATAGCAGTAAAAGGGTAAATCCGCCCAGAGATCTCATGCTGGCCAACTCCGATGCATTCTGTTATACTCCGCAATCATAAATAGATTTGCGTTTTCGATCACCAAGATGCAGAGCGGTTTAGGACTTAGCTTATGCAATCATTTAAAAAATTTAGACATTATCCACCTATTATAAATATCAACGGTCTGCAAGCCATTTAATGGTTATCTATATCTGCAATTGTGAATCATTTGCATCCTGACGAGATCCCAATTCCCTGAACTTAAAAATGCCTAGCGATCCCAAAGCACAGTCGATAATACTGGTCGGTCACCGGCAATCCCTTTGATTGGAGCATTTCGACAATCTTAATATCCCGCACGTCCTCAAACAGCTAGATGCTCATCAAAGAGATCTCCATTCTCCAGGCCGGCCAGCTCTTGAAAGGTCGAGATATTCTAATCGAAGGCAACAGAATTGCCAGAATCGGAAGGGATCTGAAGGACGAGGGACACGAGGAGACAATCGACGGCCGCGGGAAGCTGGCCATTCCCGGTCTAGTGAACTCCCATACTCATCTGGCCACCGCTCTCTTCCGCGGCTATGCCGACGACATGCTGCTGCAGCATTGGCTTGAGGAGAAGATCTGGCCCCTGGAGGCCCGGCTCACCCCGGAAGACGTCTACTGGGGGGCAAAGCTTGGGTGTCTCGAGCTGATACGCTTCGGAACAACCTGCTACAATGACATGTACTTCTTCCCAGACGAAACGGCAAGAGCCACAAAGGAGATGGGCCTGCGGGCCTTTCTGGCCGCAGGAATATTTGATATACGCCCGGAGCTGCTGGCGGAAGCCGAGCCCTTCATAAGGCGGTGGCAGGGAGATGAGCTCATCTGCCCCGCTGTGGGCCCCCATGCTGCATACACCTGCTCTGAGGAGACCCTGCTCCAGGCCAGGGATCTGGCGGACAGGTACAACACACTGATTCATATCCACGTCGCAGAGACAAAGGAAGAGGTGGACGGATTCAACCTGACCAAAGGATTGAGCCCAGTGGAATACCTGGACAGCCTGAATATGCTCAGCCCGCGACTGGTGGCCGTCCACTGCGTCTGGCTGACGCTCGAGGATGCCCATCTTCTGGCGGCGCGGGGTGCCAATGTGGTGGACTGCACTGTGAGCAACCTCAAGCTCTGCTCGGGCATTGCGCCCCTGAACTGTCTCCTGGAGGCGGGGGTCAACGTCTGCCTGGGCACCGACGGCTCCTGCAGCAACAACAATAGCAACCTCTTCGGGGAGATGAAGGTCACTGCCATTGTGCAGAAGAACGCCTATCAAACTCCCGCCGCCTTTTCGGCAGAGCAGGTCTGGCATATGGCCACAGAAGGCGCCTACAAGGCCTTCGGCCTGCAAATGGGCATGCGGGAGGGGGCCCTGGCCGACCTGGCGCTGATCGACCTGCGCAAACCATGGCTCTATCCCCAGAGCAATATGGTATCCCATCTGGTCTACAGCATGACCGGCGAGGTGGATACCACCATCGTCAACGGCAAGGTGCTCATGCGCAATGGGTTCATACCGGGCGAAGCGGAGATCCTGGAGGAGGCTCAGAAGCGGTTCTTGCGCCTAACTTCATAAATTGCAGGTTTAAAAGGTGCTTTCTTCCTCGTCCCTGCCTCCGCGCCGTACATGACAGACCTTATTCGGCATTGTCTCGGCCCCTCTCCTCGGTCCGGCTGTTCTCGGGCGTTTAAGCTACTACATCTTACTGTTTTGCTTCTTCCTGCGTCGCCCCGATGCCTTTAGCTCCCGCTCGAGGCCGCGGGCGGTTTCCCTAAGCGTTCGCGGGGAACACCACCAATAGAGCGCGTCGAAAACGGTTGAGAGATCGATTTGCTGCGAAAAAAGTTAGCCTAGCCTGCCGAGAACATAGTCGCCGCCCTGGTCTTGTTCAAATCCGTGGAACAGAACCCGGGCTGCCTACTGAAGCCGCAGCAGAGCAGATCCTTGAGGGCCTCGGGGCTTCTACTGTTGGTGGTGTTGGTGGCGAAATCGGATTCCTTTACGATCTTGCCGTTCATCACCAGCGTGGGCGAGCCGGTGATCTTGAAGCTGCCGGCCAGGTCGAAGTCCTTCTGGGCATAGGCCAGGCCGCGGCCCGGATCCTTCCGGCAGGAGCCGAGCCGGCTCTGGTCGACGGACGCGAGGCACTCTTCAGACTTGCCTTCCTTCATATAGCATCCCACGTAATCCCAGTACTTGCCCGGCTGCTCCTCTCTTATGCAGATCTGTCTTAAGTTCTCCTGGGCCTCCTCTTCGCCGTGCATGGAAGTAATTGTCCCGTTGGAGACCGAGCCGATGTACATCACTCTAAGGCTATCTTCAGCCGCAGGCACATCCTTGATCAAGCCGGCCATGATCCTCTGCATCTGCAGCCCGAAGGGGCATCTGGAGACGATGAAAGCCTGAAGAACTGCATCGTCTGACTTGGTCATATTGGCGCAGACTTGGCTCGGGCTAAGCTTGGGTCTGGGCGGAGCCTGCACAGGGGGCGGGGCTATCTTGACCTTGCTCGTATCGAGAGTGGGGTCGATCTTCTTTAGCTTGGCCACGAAGCTCGACTTCTGCTGGTTCCCGACAACCGTGTCGATCAGCTTTCCATCTTTGAAGATGAGGGTGGTGGGGTAGGCAGAGATGTTGTACTCCGTCTTGGTCTGGGTGTTCTTCTCCGCGTCTATCAGGCCGAAGGCCACCTGGCCCTGCAGCTCTCCGGCCAGCTCTGCCAGGGTGGCGTTCATCATATGGCTGTAGCCGCACCAGGAAGCATAGCCCTCCAGCACCAGAAGAGGATACTGATTGATGGCGGAGCTCAATGTCTTGTCAGTGATCAGCATGGGCCGCTGGGGCTTCGCCTCCCCCAGCCTGGCTAGAGTAATCTGGGCAGGCTGAGCCTGTGCTGCAGGCGCTGCACCAGGAACCTGTCTTGTGGGCGTTGTGGGCTGGGCCTTGACAGAGAACATCGTGGCAGCCCGGGTAGTGTTGAGCTGCAGGGAGCAGAAGGAAGGCTCTTTGTTGAATCCGCAGCAGAGCAGATCCTTCAGGGCTTCCGGGCTTCTACTGTTGGTGGTATTGGTAGCGAAATCGGATTCGCGTACGATCCGGCCGTTCATCAGAAGCGTGGGCGAGCCGGTGATCTTGAAGCCGCCCGCCAGGTCGAAGTCCTTCTGGGCGTAGGCCAGGCCGCGGCCTGGGTCTTTCGTACAGGAGCCGAGCCGGCTCTGGTCAACGGACGCGAGGCAGCCTAGAGACTTGCCTTCCTTCATGTAGCAGCCCACATAATCCCAGTATTTGCCCGGCTGCTCCTCTCTTATGCAGATCTGCTTCAAGTTCTCCTGGGCCTCCTCTTCTCCGTGCATGGAAGTGATTGTCCCGTTAGAGACTGAGCCGATATACATCACCTTCAGGCTATTTTTGGCCTCAGGGACGCTGCCAATAATGTCGGCCATGATCCTCTGCATCTGCAGCCCGAAGGGGCACCTGGAGACGATAAAGGCCTCAAGAACTGCGTCGTCTGACTTGGTCATGTTGGCACAGACCTGAGGAGGGCTCTGCTTGGGCTTGGGCGGAGCCTGGACGGGCGGCTGCGATATCTTGACCTTGCTCGTGTCCAGCCCGGGGTTGATTCGCCTCAGCTCTGAAAGGAGGACGGCATCGGAGCGGGATCCCTTTGAGGTGGAGACCAGGTTTCCTTTCCTGAAGATCAGAAGAGTTGGATAGCTGGTGATGTTGTACTTGCGCTTGGTCTCCGGGTTCTTTCCTATATCCATCAATCCGAAGGCCACCTGGCCCTGGAGCTCCCGGGCCAGGGTCGAGACGGTCTGGTTCATTCTGTGGCAGGGCTCGCACCAGCTGGCGTAGGCATCCAGGACTAAGAAGGGGTACTGGGCGATGGCTGACTGCAGATCGTCGTCGCTCACAGTCATGGGCCTGTCCGGATTATTCACCCCCAGCCTGGGGCTCTCCTGTGGTGGCAGCCGGCATTGCGGCCGGGACAGGAGTGAGCTTCACCCGGGCCGTGTCCAGGCCGGGATGTAGACGCTTTAGCTCCTGGAGCAAGCTGGCTGAGGAGCGGGTTCCTATGAGAGTGGAGACTTGCTTGCCGTTGTCAAAGATCAGAAATGTGGGGTAAGAGGTGATGTTGTACCTGGCCTTGGTCACATTGTTCTCTTCTACATCCAGCACTCCAAAGGCCACCTGGCCCTGGAGCTCCCGGGAGAGCTCTGAGACGGTCTGGTTCATTCTGTGGCAGGGCTCGCACCAGCTGACGTAGGCATCCAGGACCAAGAGGGGATACTTGTCCAGCGCCATCTGCAGGTCGGCGTCCTTGACCGGCATGGGCTTATCTGGACTGTTCACCCCCAGCCTGGCCAGGGATAGCTCCTCCGGGGCGGTGATTGGGGGGGGCGCAGTGGCGCCTTTGATACCGCTCTCATCCAGATCGGGCTTCAGCTTCCGTAGCTCTGCCAACACCTCCGTTTTGCTTCTGTTGCCCACCAGCCGGGCGGAGAGGTTGCCATCCTTGAAGAGGAACAGAGTTGGGTAGTTGGAGGCACGATACTGGTTGGTGAAGTTCTGGTTGCTCCTGGCATTTATCAGGCCGAAGACCACCTGGCCGCGCAGCTCTGCTGAGAGCTCCTCCACTGTCTGGTTCATAGCTTTGCAGGGGCCGCAGCCAGGATAGTAGCAGTCCAGGGCCAGAAGGGGGTAGCGGCTCAGGGCGGCGCCGAGGTTGCCCTGGTCTAGATAAAGGGGTGAATCAGGAGAAAGGGCTCTGGCCCAGGGAAGGCGGTGGATATCGGAGGCCGGGGCCAGGAAAAGAATAAGCGTCAAGAGAGCGGCGATAACAAGGACCACAGCCAAGGTGCGCTCCCAGGGTGCCATCAGGGGGGTGATCGAGGCTTCATCTAGAAAAAGTTACTGGGAGAGGGGCTGGATATATGCCAACTTATCAGATTGAAAAAAGTGAATATGTTTAGAAAAGTGAATATGTTTAGCTCCAAGGAATCTCTCCATCGATGTTTCCGCTTCCCTTCGCACTCAGTCCTTTGGCAATGTGAAGTGAAGAGCAAATCGATCTATCAACCGTTCTCGACGCGGTCCCAGCGTATGGTGTTCCCCTCGACCGCTTAGGGAAACCGGCCGCGTTCTCATGCTGGAGCTAAAGGCATCGGGGCGATACACAAAGAGGCACAGTAGTAAGGAGTTCGCAGCTGAGCGCCCGAGGACAACCAGACCTGGAGAGGAGCAGAGAACAAACCATTTGAGCGCTGTGATGCATGCCATACCACTCTTGAGTTCATCGAGTACCGCTGCAGTGAATGGAGAAAGATATGGCTTTATTAGATTCAAACCAACTGGAGGCTCACGACCTCCAGGCTCTATCCCCATTTAAATACATTGAACCCCGAGCTTCTCGAGGCCAAATAGATGAAAAAGCAGCCCCCCTTCCTGCCCATCTCCCTCCAGGAGGCCGAGGGACTGGGACTCGAGCAGCTGGATGTGATCCTGGTCAGCGGAGATGCCTACGTCGACCACCCCTCCTTCGGGGCGGCCCTGGTGGGCAGAGCTCTCTGGGATGCCGGCTACTCAGTGGGCATTATCTCCCAGCCCGACTGGCGGAAAGATGAGGATTTCACAAAGCTCGGATCTCCAGCCCTCTTCTTCGGCGTATCCTCAGGCAACGTCGACTCCATGGTCAACAACTTCACCCCCAACCTGAAGCGCAGAGGCCAGGACGTCTACTCCCCGGGCGGAAGGCTG
>Ga0315293_10003614_pt1 | contig 14900 bp, 11 predicted proteins | sample YL17G13_20_MG_FD_203071 | JGI IMG/M metagenome (GOLD analysis project Ga0315293, IMG submission 203071) | Sediment microbial communities from Yellowstone Lake, YNP, Wyoming, USA - YL17G13_20 | ecosystem: Environmental > Aquatic > Freshwater > Lake > Sediment | place: USA: Wyoming | collected... | reverse complement strand
CACTGAGTGGGTTTTTGTGCAACTCTCAATCACCGCATGTCCGCAACTGGTCGTATCAAAGAGCGTGTTTGACGTGAACGCATATGCCGGTGTTCCGATGACATTCGGCGACAGTGTGCGGATTACCAGCACAGGCGCCGACGGGCTTCCGTGGGCGATTGCTAACGCGGCCACGGGATTCACGTTTGTGTCACAGTCCGGCGTCACGCCGTACACTTTGGTTTTTGGATACTCGAACACGTTTGCGGAGATTGGCACGTACGACGTATGCTTTGATCTCGGCAGCACCACCCCTTCGGGGCGCGTGGCTACAATGGCCTGTTCTTCCGGCGTAACGGTCTGTCTGCGAGTGCACGTCGTCGAGAAACCGTGCTTAGCCTGGACAATCAGTGACACTGCCCTTGCGTTTACGGCATTTGAGGGCGGTCAGCCGAATCCGGCCTGGAGGCCGTTTACGGTTTCCGATCCTGATTCGTCCAATATCCCGGTCGGCGTCTATCGGCCGGAGACGGACGCAGAGTGGGTGAAGTTCATCATCGGCGAAGATACGTTGACGCAGGTTAACGTCGTGACCACGGCGACTATCAGAGTCACGGCTGACCCGACCGGCCTAACGCCCGGCCTCTATACGGCAAACTGCTGGGTTACGACTGCGAATACCGATGCTTGCCAGCCGCGCACTAGATACTTCCTGGTCACGCTGCTGGTGAAGGAAGTGATCATCCCGAGCGCGGACACCGTCATCGTGGCCAACGTCCCGGCCGTGCCGGGCGCGCAGGTCGCCGTGCCGGTCAGTTTTGTCAATAGCTGTCCGATGATCCAGATGTACGCATCGCTTCTCTGGTCTACTCCGAATCTGCATCTTGATTCCGTTTCGTACGTAGGTTCTCGTCTAAACGATATCGGCATGACCCGGATCACCACAATTGACGATGTCAATCGCATGGTCAATCTGACTCTCAATACAACTATGGACGCCCCGGTGGCGGTCGGTTCCGGTCTCTGGGCGAACCTGTTCTTCTCGGTTTCACCCGAGGCTTTAGGCGGCCATTATCCGATCAATGTAATCGATCCGGACACCGGCATTTACTTTGTGCGTGTCTGCGTTGAAACGCCGCAAGTGGAAGTTCCTGAGTTTGTCCCCGGCGGTATTCTTGTCGATTCGCTTTCTGATTTCATCTGTGGCTGGGTGGTCGATCCTGACGGTAACTCCATCGAGGGAGCAACCGTCGAGATGTGGGGCGATTTCCCGCACTCCGGCGTGGCGATGTCAACCATGTCGACTGGTATTGGTTCGTTTGCCTTCACCGGCGAGCATCCTACCCCGTTCGATCTGTATGCATACAAGACCGGTTACTATCCCGGCGTTCTTGAGAACTTGAACTTCGGCGCCAAGGGCGTGAAGATTGTACTTAAACCGCTCATGGACCTGAAGCCGTGCGACCGGTGGGTTGATTATTACTGTGGCCAGAACACATTGTTCGGCGCTCCGCTGCCGATTGGTTCGGTTGTCGAGGCTTTTGACCCTCAGGGAACGCTGGCCGGTCGTCAGATTGTCATCGAGCCCGGCGTCTACCGCTTCATGCCGGTCTATCGTGACTCGGCCGGCTCGGTAGAGGACGAAGGCGCGTCGACCGGTGACGTGATCAGGTTCTTTGTGAATGGCCAGCCGGCCATTGCCCATGGAGATGTGATCTATCCGGCCGAGAGCTTCCTGCAGGTGCAGGTTTGCCTTGAGGCCGGCGCTACTCGCACCAAAGAGTGCCAGCTTCACGAGGGGTGGAATCTGGTCTCCTGGAACCTTGATACGCCGACCGACGATATCGCGGAAGTACTGAACTCCATTGCTGATTGTGTCGATGTCGTGCTCGGCTTTGAAGGCGGCGGTCTCACCTATGATCCGGAGTTGCCGATGTTCTCCACGCTGTGGTTTACCGATCATCTGAGCGGCTACTGGATTAAGATCAAGCCGGGCTGCAATCCGGTGCTCAAGATCGAAGGAATTACGGTCGACGAGAATACACCTATTCCGGTGTACCGCGGCTGGAACCTGGTCAGCTATCTGCCTGAGCAAATCATGGCTCCCGCCGAAGCGCTCGCTACAGTCTACGACAAATTGCTGATCGCTTATGGCTTCGATGGCGGCATCAAGATCTATCAACCGAATCAGCCCCAGTTCAATACGCTGACCGAAATGGGATCATGCTTCGGTTACTGGATGAAGCTCTCTGCCAATGGTATGCTCCTGTACGGCGGCGGTCTCGAAGCGGTGGTCGCGCAGGAGACCGGTCATAGCCTCCAGGCAATGCAGGCGGCGGCTTCGCTCGACGTTACTCCTACCACGAACTGGGTCAACCTGTATGCATCACATCTGACGCTCGATGGTCAGACCATTCGGGCCGGTTCGACGGTCAATGCATATTCGGTCAAGGATACGAAGGTTGGCAGCTTCACTCTTAAATCGGATGGCGTATTCGGTTTCATGCCGGTCTACGCCGACAACGGTTCGGAATCGGTCACCGGTTTGAATGCCGGCGACAAGTTCTATCTGACGGTCGACGGCAAGAAGACCGAGCAGACCTTCACCTGGACAAACAATGGTGACAGGATTCAGGTGGCGTCGCTGACCTCGGCGACCGGAAATAGCGCTCTGCCCACCAGCTACTCACTGAAGCAGAACTATCCGAACCCGTTCAACCCGTCAACTACGATGCAGTTCACGCTGCCGGCGGCGATGAAGGCCAGAATCGAGGTTTACAATATCCTCGGCGCTCTGGTAGCGACGCCGTATGACGGTATGGCGACAGCCGGCGAGAATACGGTTGTCTGGGACGGCAGGGATTCGCACGGCCAAAATGTTGCGTCGGGCGTTTATCTGTACCGCCTCGTTGCCGATAAATACACTGAAACCCGGAAGATGATGCTTCTGAAATAGAAAGCCTGAACTCTCCCCGGCCACGCCCTTCGCGTGGCCGGGAGATTGGTGGTGAATACGTGAAGAAAAATCTTTGGAGAACAGTGTTGGCAGGATTGGTGATAGTGGCCGCGGCGATCTCGGTCTCGGCGCAACCATATCCGGGTCCGAGATTTGTGTCGTTCTTCGATTCGACCTCGACCTACAACGGACAGCTCGCGCCGGTGGGGTCGATCATTCGGGCGTACGATCCGCAGAATGTATTGATAGGTGTCGACACTTTTGGAGTGGGCCCCGCTGCTCCCGCCGGATACTTCGGATACATGCCGGCGTACGGCGATGACCCTGATAGCCTGGGGGATCAGGGGGCGATTGCGGGTGATTCAATTCACTTCACCATCAATGGCCGAGCTGCGACCATCGTGGCAGGGGATCCGGTCTGGGCCGACCAGCAGCAGAAGCGGGTGAATCTCGAGGCCGGTGCGACGGTAGCCATGTCGCTTAACTCATCTCCCAACGATACACTCGTGACAATCAACCGTACCATCAGATTGCGGATCGGTATTCGCAACGACGGCAACGGTCTTGACTTTTATCGCGTGACAGCTACCAGTAGCGACACGGCGTTTCACACTACGCACGAGGACTCATTCGTTTATGCTGATGTCGGTGCGACCGTCTACGTCACCTTTGATATCCTGACTCCCACTTTTGTACCCGGTCCTGACGACACGGTCGACGTCGTCAATTTTACGGTCTATTCGCAGGTTGACACGATGCAGACAGTGTCCGGGTCGGTCAACGTGATTCTCTCTCTCACCGACATTAGGGATCGCAATGGCATTCTGCCGGTTGGTTTTGCGCTGCATCAGAACTATCCTAATCCGTTTAATCCGAGCACGATCATTGCCTACTCGCTGCCGAGCCGCTCTAATGTGCAGCTTGACGTGATTGACCTGCTGGGACGGATTGTTCAGAACCGCGACCTCGGCGAACAGGCCGCCGGTTCACATGAACTTGAATTCAACGCTTCGGGTCTTGCCAGCGGCGTGTACTTCTACCGCATACAGACAGCGTTCGGCGCTCAAAGCCGCAAGATGATGCTGCTGAAGTAAGACTCTGCGTCATTCTCGATTACTATGAAAGCCCCGGTGATGCCGGGGCTTCTCATTTCCTAACGTTGGCATCCGCCCACCCTATAAATAAACAGTTGCCGCCCATGTACTCCGAGGATATACTTAGTGATTGTGATATACCAGCAGGGCAACTACGGGGATCTCAAATGCCGCTGAGAATAAAGGCAGTCGGCCGGTCGGACCGCGGTCTCGTACGCAAGGGGAACGAGGATTTCCTGCATCTGGATGACGCCAACCACCTGTATTTGGTTTGCGACGGCATGGGCGGACATCAAGCCGGCGAGGTAGCTTCGATGACCGCAGCGGATACAATCGGTCGGGCGTTTTCCCGCTTCTCCGCCGAAATCCGGGGAGACGTTTCCCTCAAGCTGGATCGCACCCTTCCTGATCGAGGCGACCTTCTGGTCAAGGCCATTCGACTGGCCAACCGTGCTATTCAGGCCAAAGCCAAAGAGAACAGCGACCTGACCGGAATGGGGACGACTGTTGTCGCGGCCGCGGTCGAGGCCGACATCATGTCGATTGCGCATGTCGGTGACAGCCGAATCTATCGTCTCAATGAGCGGATGCTCGAGCCGCTGACTACGGACCACTCCTGGATTACGGAAGTCCAAAACACCCAGAACATATCGCGTGAAGAAGCATCTTCATTCATCGGCAAGAACATCATTACCCGGGCGCTGGGCGTGAGGCCAACGGTCGACGTTGACTGCCGGGTAGTCAAAATTCGCGCCGGAGAGATATACCTTTTGTGCACCGACGGTCTGTGCGGATTTGCCGATGACGATGAGATATTCCGCGTTGCCGACAAGTACCGAACCGATCTGAAGGAACTCGTCGATAACCTGATTCAAATGGCGAATGACCGGGGCGGCTCGGACAACGTGACAGTGGCCGCGCTCCAGATTCTGGAGGTCCTGCCGTCACCGCTGCCGGAATTGGAGCCGATTACGCTTCAGTCCGAACCGCACTCTTCGCTGGAGATTGAGGACCTCTGGATGCACAAGCTCACTCAAGCCGTAGCGACTGAGCCGGAGTCGCAGGCTGCGCCGGGAAAACCGAGCCGGCTTATGCTGATCAGCCTGTTTATCGCGTTTGCAGTGATTGCCGTTTTGATCGTCTATCTCGCCCGTCCCCAATAGTCCCGGTCGACGGTAGTGGGTCAGTTTGAAAATTCTCATGCTTGACAGAATTCGTTTATGCGGTAGCTTGTCGGTGTGAAAAAGAAGATCGCACATACCGGCAAGAAGCGCGACGTAAACCAAATCGCGGCAGCAATCCTTCAGGCGGCCACTACGGACACGCCGGAAGAACCGGAAGTAATCGACCCTACTAAGAACTCCCATGCGGTAGCGTTAGGCCGCTTAGGCGGTCGCAAGGGCGGTCTGGCACGAGCCAAGAAGCTGACTGCCAAGAGGCGCAGCGAAATCGCCCGCAAGGGCGCGAAAGCACTCTGGAAAAAGCGACAACTGAAATCCGTTTCCAACGACTAATTCCCCTGTCTCCCCGTATATCATCCCGAATATCTGCCAAAGATAATCGGTCGATTTCTGAATAAACTGACCGATTATGCTTGACAGGTTAAGCGTGATAGGTTATATTAGAACCATGAATAAGCTGACAAGAGAACAGAGAGTGCGAGTGATCGCCGCTTTAGTCGAGGGCAATTCGATTCGCTCCACTGTGCGCATGACGGGCATTGCGAAAAACACCGTTGCCAAGCTGTTGGCCGAAATCGGAACCGTTTGCGCTGAGTATCACGACAAGACTGTGCGCGGGCTCCGCTGCCAGCGCGTACAGTCGGATGAGATTTGGTCCTTCTGCTATGTGAAGCAAGCGAACGTACCCGACGACAAAAAGGGAGTGTTCGGTTTTGGTGACGTGTGGACGTGGACCGCTATCGACCCGGATAGCAAGTTAATGATTTCGTGGTTGATCGGTCGGCGTGATTCTGAATGCGCTACCATGTTTATGAAAGACGTTGCCGGTCGTTTAGCCAATCGTGTTCAACTTACCACTGACGGCCACAACGCATACTTGGTTGCAGTCGATGAAGCGTTCGGCAACGATATCGACTATGCCATGCTCGTGAAGCTCTACGGCAAAGACGGTGGCGAAGGCCGCTACAGTCCTGCCGCTTGCATTGGTGCGCGCAAGCAGCGAGTTACCGGCAAACCGAAGAAAGAGAATATCTCAACATCATTCGTGGAGCGTCAAAACTTGAACATGAGAATGTCCATGCGGAGATTCACCCGATTGACCAACGCATTCTCCAAGAAGATCGAGAACATGGAGCACGCGGTTGCACTTCACTTCATGCATTACAATTTCTGCCGGATTCACCAGACCACGAGAGTAAGTCCCGCTATGGCGGCAGGCGTAACCGATCATCTTTGGGATATCAGTGATATCGTGAAGCTGCTGGAAGAGGAGGAGCATGCAAATGATTAATGCGAGGAAATTTCTTTCGGCCAAGGATCATGGCTGTTCGGGAATGACGTCATTTCTATTATGGTTCCAGCCGAGTCATTCTTGAAACGCAGTCTATATACGGCTGTGTAACGCTTCTTTACGGCGTCAGAGAAGTATACCCTGATTGGCAAATCCATCATCGGTATATGATTCTTCTGCATATATGAGCTTATCCTCTGCTCCCGATCACTCATATTGAAAAGTGATGCGATGCCGGGGCTCAGTTGTTGGATTTCCATCGACAGAAAAGTTGAGTCAAGCATTAATCCCAGCATTGTCAAGGCAGATGCTCCACCATTGAATAATCTCAATTGTTTATTCACATACGACAGAGTGAGAATCGGTTCATACTTAAGTGCGAATTCCAACTCCGCGATCTGGGTTTGCGTTTTCCCTTGTCTTACCAACTCACTGTCCCTGAGTGAGACCTGATTGATAAGCGAATCGACTTTCATGTTTAGGTCATCTATTTTGCTGCTCTGCTCAGTGATCTGCAGGGTATCTTTCAACCGTTGCTCGGCAGCGTCTTGTTGAGATGCACTGTTTCTTATGCCCTGCCAGACAACCAAGACGAGTCCACTAATCGAGAGAGCCAAGAAGAATATCTTATATCGGCGTCTGCGATTAACCTCTTCTATGGAGATTGGATGCACTGTCAATAACATACCCAACCATCCAAGAGTAACCGCAATGGCTGCTTGACCAAAAGAGAGGAGAACATCTCCGACCATACCCCCAATATACCGCTTCCCCGCTCAAGCACCAACGCGGAAAACGGCGTGCCAAGTTGGGCTTCGCATAGGCCGTTCGGCCTGTATGTAAGGTTTGGACTACTCAAAGTGACCCACTACCCGGTCGACAAAGCAGTTGACAGTTTGCAGGGAAGTTGGTAGACTACTAAATAAGGTTGGAGATCATGCGCCCGTAGCTCAACTGGATAGAGCGTCTGGCTACGGACCAGAAGGTTAGGGGTTCGACTCCTCTCGGGCGTATTGAATTAACTGACCCTCAACATTTCAGACGCGTTGCCCGGCTTCATTTGTGTGCCTGACTCCTAAAGGTATTCCATCCTCCAGAAACCAGGTCGTTCATACGGTGAGCCGCCAGATATGCCGGATGACGCGCCACGTCGATATGGAAGTCGACCTGGCAGCCTACGGCAAACGGTACCCTTGCAGAATTGCCTCAAACGCCGGTTTGAAATCCTCATAGGCCCGGTTGCCGATGAAGCGCGTAATTTCCCGGCCGTCCGGGCCGATGAAAATCGTGGTCGGTATACCATTGACGACGTTATAGGCTTGGATTACTTCGTCGTTAGCCATCAGCATAACCCACTTCATCCCGGCCCGCGATGCATACGAGCTGACATCCCTCGGCTCATCCTTCACCGCCAGACCGATTATCTCGATCCCGCGTGAATGGTATTCATCGTATAGCCTGACAAGATCAGGAATCTCGCGTCGACATGGCGGGCACCACGTTCCCCAGAAATTGAGCACCGTCGGTTGCTTTCCGATCCACTGCGCGGAGCTTTGGGGTTGACCGTATAGATCAAGGGCTGCAAACTGAATACCGGCGGAAACTTCACCAGGCGTACTGGTTGCACTGGTTTGAGGCGCCGCGTTCTGAGTTTGGTTGCCGCCCGACTCTTTTGAGCCACACGACGAGAGCGCGGCGATTGCGACAGTGACAGTTACGACAATGGCGAGCTGTCTGATCATGGACGAGACCCCTGTGATGTGTTTTCGCCTGAAGTGATAAATATGATCCCATTTGAAGGAGATTCGGGATGTCCCCCTGGAATGAACTCAGCTTCAACGAATTACTTCCCGGGTGCCGCCTTGGCCCCGCCGGTGCCGATCGTATCAATGTACTTCTTCACTTGATTGAGATAGTTCATCAACGTAGCGGCATCGCGATAGCCGGAAAAACTGGTAATCGCCTCGCGCGCGGGTGTCTCAAAAACAAAAGTCGGATACCCTTGTACGCCGCGCGATTTGGCGAACTCCTTTTCAGATATCTTGTAGCCGTCGATGTTGAGCGAGTTGTCCAAGTCGCCCCACACTTTTATCGGAATGAAGTTGTTATTGAGCATCGCGATTACTTCCGGCCGGTTGAATGTCTCTTTCTCCATCTTCTTGCACCACCCGCACCAGGTGGCGGTGAAATCGACAAACATATGCTTGTTGGTTCTCTTGGCGACAGCAAGTCCTTCATCGTAGGGCACCCAGCCGATCTGAGTAGGGGAAGCTCCTCGTGTCGCATATCCGGTTTGGGATGCCTGTTTGGCTCGGGCGGCAAGAGCAAGCGAGTCCTTGCGCGCCTTCTCTCGCTCCGCCTCGGTGCGAATCCGTTGTTTCTCGCTCTCGGCAACAACTGCAGCCTTCACAGACTCGGACTTCGTGGCGGCGGCAATTGCCAGGTCCGGCACCATCGCGTATAGCTCTCTTGACCGTTCGTAGCTTCGAAAGAGCGCGAGTTTTCCATCCTGCTCGGTCTTGGCCGAAGCCGCCGCAGCAAGTGTGTCTAAAGCAGCCTGAAACTCCGTTGAAGCATACTTGTCGGCTTCAGATGCGCGAGCTGATTCTATGGCCTGATCAGCCGCTTGCATCTCGGCGGTCGGAACTTCACTGCATCCTCCGAACAGAGAGAGTAGCGCCGCAGTCACAATCAGTAGTGCAATCGGATGTCGCATGACCGTCATATATTACCTTATCGTATCCGAACTCGAATCTCTATATCATCTGCCGATGTTGCGGTTCCGACTATACGTCCTGACCCTTTGCATGCAGCGGTCTCAGGTATGCCGAGGAATCCCCCAGCAACTCCTTGAGGCTGTCCAGCAGCTTGAAGTCCACCGCCACCGAATACCGTCTGGACCTAATATACACTTCCGAACCGTTTTCGCGACAGGCAAGTAAGACCGGCGAGGGGCCTCGAAACTGCTCCAGCACCGAAAACGCCTTTTCCAGAACCGGTTCCGCCAGATCGCTATCGATCCTTATAACCAGTTGACAATTAAATCGTTCCGAGAGTCTGTCCAGAGGCAGGATGTCCGAAACGATGATCTTAGGAGACTCTCCCTCGCGCGTGGATAGCCTGCCTGTCACCAAGATGAGCTTATCTATCTCTATATGTTCCTTGCCCTTATCGTAGGCGTCGGAGAAACAGACAAGCTCTACCGGTCCGGTGAAATCCTCGACCGTCGCAAACGCCATCATATTCCCCTTCTTGTCCGGCATCCGCTTAACAGCTGTCGCAATTCCGCCGACAGTTACCTCCCGCCCATCGGTGGCGTGATGCAGATCGTTTATTGTGCTGGTCGTGAAACCTGACAACTCATCGCGGAATTTGTCCAGTGGATGGCCGGAAAGATAGAACCCGAGCATTGCTTTCTCTTGCGATAGCTTATGAGAGGTCGGCCATTCCGGCAGCTCTTTGAATGCCGGAGGGACTCGGTTCACCGCCACCCCCGAGCCGGAAAAGAGATCGTGCGAACTGCTATGTTCGGCAACCCGGTGTGCGTATTCCAGCATCGCCTCAACGGTCTCAAACTTCTGGGCGCGGTTTCCCGGCAGGGAATCACACGCTCCGGCTGCGATCAGCGCCTCAAGTGTTCGGCGATTGACATACTTGAGCGGAACCCTTGTCACGAGGTCGTCCAGCGACCTAAACCGGTCTCCGGACTGTCGCGCCTCCATCACTGCCAGAGCCGCCTCGCCGCCGACATTCTTGACCGCCTGCAAACCGAACCGCACGCTGTCGCCGATAACGTTGAAGTCACTTCGGGATTCATTGACATCGGGCGGCTCAACTTTGATTCCGAGGCGACGGCATTCTTCGAGCAAGACATAAATACGATCCGTGTCGCTGATCTCCGATGTCATCAACGCCGCCATAAACTGTTTCGGATAGTATCGTTTCAGCCAGCCAGTCTGATACGCGATCAGTGCATAGCAAGTGGAGTGAGCGCGGTTGAATCCATAGCGGGCAAACGTTTCGATCTGATCGAATACATCAGCCGCAACTTTCTCCGGCACTTTCAAGCGTTCCGCTCCGGAGAGAAACTCCTGTTTCTGGCCCGCCATGAGCGCGGCATCCTTCTTTCCCATCGCCTTGCGCAGCAGGTCCGCCTGACCGAGTGAATATCCGGCCAATTGGTTGGCAATCTGCAGCACCTGCTCCTGAAAGACGATGACGCCGTACGTTTCACCAAGAATCTTTTCCAGCTTGGGATGCAGATAACTGACCGCCAGCGTGCCGCGTTTACGCTCGATGTAGATGTCGATCATGTTCAGCTTTTCGTCCTTGCGGACCTCAAGCCGGGCATCGAGCGGACCGGGGCGATACAGCGCGTTCATCACTGCCAAATCGGTGAATTTCTCCGGTTTCAGTTTGCGGAGATACTCCCGCATCCCACCCGATTCAAACTGGAAGAGGCCGACCGTCTCTCCCCTAGCAAACAACTCAAACACCTTGGGATCATCGAGCATCAGATTATCGATATCGATCTTTGCATTCGGCTCAGCTTCGCCGATCATCCTGAGCGAGTCATCGATCACCGTCAGCGTTCTGAGGCCGAGAAAATCCATCTTTAGCAGACCGATCTCCTCGACCATCTTCATATCGTACTGGGTCGTGACCTCGTCCCGCGAACCCTTGAAAAGCGGCACGTAGTTGGTGAGTGCCGATGGCGCAATCACAACACCGGCCGCATGAGTGGAGGCGTGACGAGCCAACCCTTCGAGCGTCTTCGAGTATTCGATCAATCGCGCGATACGCGGATCGTTTTTCATCATAGCAGCGAGTTCCGGCGTCTGCTGGATCGCCTTTTCCAGCGTCATGTCGGCGGTGGCCGGAATCATCTTGGCAATCCGGTCAACTTCTGAGTACGCCAATCCAAGCACCCGGCCGACATCCCGCACCACTGCCCGCGCCGCCATGGTTCCGAACGTAATGATCTGCGTCACGTTGTCGGCGCCGTACTTGTCGATCACGTACTTTATGATCTGATCGCGGCCCCGGTCGGCGAAATCGATATCGATATCAGGCATCGAAATGCGGTCCGGATTCAGAAATCGCTCAAACAGCAGGTTGAATCGAATCGGGTCGACATTGGTGATGCGAAGTGCATACGAGACTAGTGAACCGGCGGCTGAGCCACGCCCCGGGCCGACCGGGATTTTCTGAGACCGGGCGTAGTCGCAAAAATCCTTCACGATCAGGAAGTATCCCGCGTACCCCATCTGCTTGATGACCCCTAACTCGTACTCCAGCCGCTTCGTGATCTCGGCGGTGATCTTCGGGTATCGCTCCTTCAGCCCCTGTTCGCACAGGTCCCGAAGGAACTGGTCGGCGTTGACATATTTTGACGGAATCGGGAACACCGGCAGTTTGAGCTGGCCGAGTTCCAGTTCAAGATTGCACTCCTCGGCGATTCGCACTGTGTTCTCCAGCGCTTCCTTGAAATCGCCGAACAACTGCGTCATCTCTTCGGGCGACTTGAAATAGATCTGGTCGGTGTTGTACCGCATCCGATCCGGATCAGCAACCTTCTTGTCGGTCTGAATGCACAAGAGGGCGTCGTGCGCCTCCCAATCTTCGCGCCGCAGATAGTGGCAGTCATTGGTCACTACCATCGGAATGCCGGTCTCGCGCGAGATGGCCGAGACTTTCGGGATCAGTTGCTGCTCTTTCTCCAGTCCGTGATTTTGGATTTCAAGGAAGAAATTCCCCTCGCCGAATATAGTCTGGTACTCTCGCGCCGATGCTACCGCCTGCTCCGTCTCACCCCGCTGCAAATGCCAGTTCACTTCCCCCATCAGGCAGGCGGATGTCGCAATCAGTCCTTCGGAATACTGTCTGAGCAGTTCTTTGTCCATGCGCGGTCGGTGGTAGAACCCTTCGAGAAAACCGGCCGATGACAACTTGATCAGGTTCCTGTATCCGGTCAGGTTCTTGGCCAACAGAATCATGTGGAAGCCGCCGTTAGGGTAGACAGTCGAGGGCTTCCTGTCGAGCCGTGATCCGGCCGCCACGTATGCTTCGATTCCGATAATCGGCTTAATCCCAGCCTTGGAGGCCGCCTTATAGAACTCAATAGCCCCGAACATGTTGCCGTGATCGGTGATAGCCAGCGCCGGCATTTTGAATTGCCTGGCCAGCTCGATAACCGAGTCTAACCGGCAGGCGCCATCGAGCAGCGAGTACTGACTATGCGTATGCAGATGTACGAAATTGGCGAATTTCATGCTAATGGTCTACCCGTTCGCGAGTTGCCGCGACATCCGCACTTATGGAGTTATTCGGGGTCTCGCTACCGTCCTTTACTGCCTACCGTATCAATAACGCGCACCGGTGACCAAGAGGCAAGGACATTTGGAAAAAACGCGTGTGTTGCTGGTCAAGTGCGAGTGGAGCGAGTCCGCTTCGAACCCGCCACCCCTATTTAGCTCGCTTGGTCGCTCGTGAGTTGCACTCAACCCAGTCGGATAACACGTTTAGGTTGGATTCCAACATAGGCTTCGGGGAATGCAGATCGCTGAAGAATGCGCGCAATCGCCATGGCTTGGCTCTCATTTCCGCAAACAGCTTCGCGGTGTCCACTGTCCGCTGGTAGGCGCCTCTTGTCGCCATCAGTTGAAAGCTACTACGGAATATGATACTGTCGCCGGGAGGCAGCACATATTCGCGGCTTGATGCGACTGAGTCATCCGTACAGACGTCCAGCCCCAGGAATTCGTATGATTCTAGCCCGGAAAACTCCACCATCGGACAGAATGCGCGAAGGGTATCACGTGTCTGGTTCTTGATCGTGACAATCACAGAGTCCGCAACCACTGGCTCCGCCGGTACGGTTGTCACGCGGAATCCCCAGTTCTTGCGCCAGTCCCCGTACCGACGGAGCAATCGGTCCTGAGAATCGTCTGACACGCCTGTCTGCGCACCCGCTCCGATCACTCCCGGCACGACAATGCATGGCACCGCGAAGACCAACACCAGATGTCGGGATCACTTTAACAAGAACATCATCTTATTATACCCGTCACCCGGGCTCACAGCCGTATCTCAAACTCCAGCTCATCCCTCAGCGGAATACCGAAATTGCCGATCTCCGGAATGCTCGGTTTCATTCGGCGGGAGATTTCAATTGCGTTGGCATGAACAGCAATTAATCGGAATCCCCGGCGTTGATAGAAGCGGATGGCATCGAGATTGTCGTTGGTCGTTATCAGCCAGAGTCGAGTGCAACCGGCTGACTTGGCAACATTTCTTACCGCATCGACAAGCGCACTACCGATTCCGCCGAACTTAGTAAACGCATTGAGACTAACCATCTCGCATTCGGCGCCGTCGATGCAGTATGTCACCAGCCCGACCCGGTCTCCTTGCTCGTCACAGGCACAGAATCCGTTGAGATCGGCGGCAAAATGCCGCTTACCGCGTGAGACGACGAACTCCGCTCCCCAGTGCTCGCGGAAGATTAACTGCACCCAACCGCGATCAGATTCGGTCAGCTTTTGGACGGTGATTTTCATAACGCACCGCTGAGGCCGTCGTAGATGAAAGTGCTGCCGAGATAAAGCAGAAACAGCGCACAGCAGAGAATCAGAACCCGCAAGCCGGTCCCCATAATCAGTTTCCGCCCCCGCCAGAGGAGAATCGAGACGAGCGAGTACCACACAAAGTCCGACATAATATGCCCGAAATAAAACAGTACTGGCCCGATCCACCCGAAATGCAGTGACTTGACCAGAAACGCCAGTCCGGTCGTCCCCCACCAGACAAACCAATACGGATTGGAGAGCGTGGCGGTGATTCCTTCCCCGGCTAACTTGGTTGAGGATTTCTTTGCGACTGTGAGCAACTCGTATTTGACGCGGTTCTTGACGATATCGTACCCCATCATAATCCCCATGAGAATCAACGCCGCCCCACCGACCACACCAATGACTTTGGTGACAATTTGGTTTTCCGCAACCGCTACCAATCCGAGAGACAGAAGCACAACTACCCCTATCTCCGCTATCGCATGTCCGATGGAAATAATTGGTCCGGTCTGCCAACCGTGGCGGGGGGTTTCGGCGATACCGACTGTCAGAAGTGGCCCGGGCATCATCGCCCCGGAAAACCCAACCACGAACGAGTTGAAAAACAGCGCGAGCAGTTCCATACGGGGAATAACATACGAACGACGGGCCGGTTCTCCAACGGGATATCGGTGAGCATTGATTCATAGACTACAACGGCATGTATAGCGTAAATTCTTGTGTGTAAATTTGTGTAATTGGGAGGTAAAGAAATAGGGCATATCCACTTGAGAACTTGTAACGGAGGATATGCCCATGCGAGAAATGGATTTCTCGGAGAAGAACGTA
>Ga0315293_10003613_pt1 | contig 14901 bp, 9 predicted proteins | sample YL17G13_20_MG_FD_203071 | JGI IMG/M metagenome (GOLD analysis project Ga0315293, IMG submission 203071) | Sediment microbial communities from Yellowstone Lake, YNP, Wyoming, USA - YL17G13_20 | ecosystem: Environmental > Aquatic > Freshwater > Lake > Sediment | place: USA: Wyoming | collected... | reverse complement strand
GTGGCCGGCGAGGTGGCCCGCAAGTTCCTCGGGGAGTGGGGCGGAAGCGCGGTGGCGCTGGCCGCCATGGTGTCGATGTTCGCCGCCATTAACGGCTCGATCCTTGCCGGCTCGCGGGTGCCCTTCGCCATGGCCCGCGACGGTGTTTTCTTTCCCGCGCTGGCCCGCGTGCATCCGCGCTACCACAGCCCGCACGTGGCGGTGATCGTGCAAAGCGTGCTGGCCGCATTGATGGCGCTTACCGGCCAGTACGACGAGCTGTTCACCTACGTGATTTTCGCCTCCTGGATCTACTACGGCCTGACCGGCGCGGCCGTGTTCATGCTGCGCCGTAAGCACCCGGAGTGGCCCCGCCCCTACCGCACCTGGGGCTATCCGGTGCTGCCGGCGCTGTTTGTGGCCATCAGCGGCGCGCTGGTGGTGCTGACGTTGCGTGAGCAGGCCTGGTGGCGGTCACTGCTGGGCCTGGGCATTATCGGGCTGGGCGTGCCTGCTTACTTGATTGGCCGGCGGTACGCGCGGAAGGCCGGCCTGGCCGCCGTTGTACTGGTTTGCGTCTGTTCCGTTGGAGCGCCGACCTGCAGGTCGGCAACCTTGGCCGGCCTGGAGGCCGGCGCTCCCAGGTCCGAGCTACTGTTGTTTACCTTGAACGAAGAGGCGGCGCTGGACTCGCTTCGCCAGCACGTGGCCCGCGGCACGCTCCTTTCTCCGCAGTGGTTCGCGGTATCGGGCGGCGGGGCGCTGGCCGGCGCGCCCAACGCAGTGCTGCTGGAAGCGGCCCGCTCGCGCGGCGTCGCTGTTGCCCCTTCGGTGATCAACCGCGATTTCTCGGCGCAGGCCGCCGCCGCGGTTCTTCGCTCCGCCCCGGCCCGCTCCCGCCTGGTTAGCCAATTGACCGCCAAGGCGCGCCAGTACGGGTTCCGCGGCTACGTGATCGATTTCGAGAACCTGCCCGCTGATCCGGCGACCCGGAAGCGCTTCACGCAGTGGATGGGCGAGTTGCGGGCGGCATTCAGCCCGGCGCGCCTGTCGCTGATTGTGGCGCTGCCGCCGCCCACCACCCGGCAGCGCCAGGCGCTCGACTACCAGGCCATCGGCCGGCTGGCCGACCGCGTGGTGCTCATGGCCTACGATCAGCACGGGCGGTTCAACGACCCGGGGCCGATTGCGGGCTATGAGTGGGTGGAGACCGCGCTGGCCGATATCGGCGCGCTGATTCCCGCCCACAAGCTGCTGCTCGGCATCGCCTTCTATCACCGCAACTGGGGCGGGGCGGAGGCAACCTCGGGCACGTACAACGAAGCCGTCGCCCTGGGGCGGGAGAACCGCGCGGAGTGGCGCTGGCACCCCGAGTACCGCGCTCATTGGTTCGACTTCATGGAGCGCGGCCGGCGGCACACGGTCTGGATCGAGGACGCGGCCAGCGTTGCCGAGAAGCTGGCCTTGGCCCGCCGCTTCGGCCTGGCCGGCGTGGCAGGCTGGCGGCTGGGCCAGGAAGACCCGCGCGTCTGGCTGCTGCTTCAGGAGTTTCAGCGGTAGGGGCCGGCCGGCGGGACGCCAGCGCTACAACTTGCATGCTGCTGAATGCGTGCCAGACAGGCCGGATGGGTGTACGATACCCAAGTGAGCCCGACCATTTTCCGGGCCGGCGGGTATCGCTTCTACTTCTTCTCGCGTGAAGAGCGGCGAATGCATGTCCACGTTCATCATGCGGAGGGAGAGGCCAAGTTTTGGCTCGAACCCGAAATTGAATTGGCGCACAGCTATGGCTTGGGTGCGCGTCGTCTTGCGAGCGCTTTGAAGTTCATTCGGAGACACGAGAATGAGATCCGCGCTGGGTGGAACAAGCACTTCGGCGGTTGAGGTTACGAATGTTTCCAAGCACGGTTTCTGGCTCTTGGTGAGGGAGCGGGAGGTGTTTCTGCCGTTCGAGCATTTTCCGTGGTTTCAAGATGTGCCGATCAGACAAGTACTGAATGTCCAACTGCTCCACGCCGACCACCTTTACTGGCCCGATCTCGATGTTGACCTCTCGGTAGAATCGATAGAACACCCCGAAGGCTTTCCGCTGGTTAGTCGTGTCAAGCCCGTCCAAGGTCCAAGGTCCAAAGTCCAAGGTCCAAAGTCTAACGCCCCAGGCCAAAGGTGATCGGGCCCCGGTTCCTGCCTGGATCCGCGGACACCCCTTGTCATCTTGGCGGTCAAAATGCATCCTTATCCATGGAGGAGATGCATTCATGGCGCAACGAGAGCCACACTTTTACGAAACGTCTGTCGAATATGAGGAGGACCGCCGCGGGGTCGCTTTTTCGCCTGGGCTGCCGGATCTTGCGTTTTCGGCGCCGCCCGAATTCAACGGGCAGCCCGGCTACTGGACGCCCGAGCACTTCTACGTGCTGGCCGCCGAGACCTGTCTGATGGCCACCTTTGTGGCCATTGCGGAACACTCCGACCTGCCCGTGCTGGGCTATTCCTCAACCGCCAAAGGGAAGCTGGAGTGGATCGATGGGCAAGGGTATCGGTTCACCGGCATCGAGATTCGCGCCAAAGTACACATCGAAAAGGAAGCGGACCGCGAAAAAGCGTTGCGGGTGCTGGAGAAGGCCGAGAAAGGCTGCCTGGTGGCGCGCTCCATGGCCGCGCCGGTCACCGCCGTTCCGGACATCATCGTTTCGGCGTCCGCCGGAGCATAGATTTCACCACAAAGGCACCAAGGACACGAAGGTCACGAAGCGCTCTCGCAACCTCGACGCAGCTCTTGTATCTTTGGTAACGGCGACATGGAGTGCGAATGAAAACCACAGCTCTCCTTTCCTTGACGCTTCTGCTTGGTTTCGCGGCGCTGCCGGCCGGCGGCGCCGAGCCGCTCACGCTGAAGCAGGCTATTGCCACTGCGCTGCAGAAAAACCCGGCGGTGCGGGCCGCGTTGGCTGCCGAGGCCCAAGCCGCCGCGCGCCTGATCGAGGCCCGGAGCAATTATTTCCCCAAGGTCAACTATTTGGAGCAGTTCCAGCGCGGCAACAACCCGGTCTACGTCTTCGGCACGCTGCTGACTCAGAATCGCTTCACCGCGGCGAATTTCGCGCTGGATGCCCTGAATCACCCGGACGTGGTCAACAACTTCCAGTCGCAGCTCACCCTCGAGCAGGTGATTTATGACGGGCGGCAGACGGCGCTGGGCTCGAAAATCGCGCGCTTCGGACAGCAGGCAGCGCGCGAGCAATCCCGGTATACCGACATGGACACCATCCAGGCCGTGGTGCGGTTCTATTACGGCGCGGTGCTGGCGGCCGAGAACGTGCGCGTGGCCCAGGAAGCCATGAAGACGGCCGAGGCCAACCTGAGGCGCGCCGAAAACCTGCGCGATACCGGCATGGTGACGGACGCCGACGTGCTTTCCCTCCGCGTGCATCTGGCCGGTGTTAAGGAACAACAGATTCGCGCGGCGAATGACCTCGAAGTCGCCAAGGCGTCGCTCGATGACGCTCTCGGTGTTCCCCTGGATACCGATTATCAGCTCACCTCGGCGCTGACACCCGCGGGCCTGCCCGGCGAGCCCCTGGAGCGGTACGAGCGGGAAGCGCTGGAGCGACGCCCGGAAGCGCGCCAGGCTTTCCTGGCGGGACAGATGGCCACCACGCAATCGGAAATGGCGCGGGCCGCATTCCTGCCGCAGGTGGTGGCGCACGCCGGGTTCGAAGCCGACCGGCAGCGCTTCACGGGCGGCGGCGGCACCAACTGGATCGCGGCGGTTTCCGTGCGCTTCAACATCCTGAACGGCTTTGCCGACAAGGCGCGGCTGGAGGAATCGGCGGCCGCCGAGCGCCGCGCCGATGCCGAGCGCGAGCGCGCCCAGTCGGGCATCCGGCTGGACGTGCGGCGCTCCTACCTGGACCTGCGCGCAGCCGATCAGCGGGTGGAAGTGGCGCGGGCCGCCATCGCCGAGGCCGCAGAAAGCCTGCGCATCATCCAGAACCGGTACGAGGCCGGCCTGACGAACGTCACCGACCTGCTGCGCAGCGACACCGCGCTGCTGGCCGCGCGCACCCGCCACCTGGCTGCTGTCTACGACCAGCGGATGGCCGCGGTGCGTTTGGAGCAAGCCGTCGGCCGGCTCAGCGCGGATTCCGAAGTTTTGAATTAGCAGGTCCAAAGTCCAAGGTCCAAAGTCCAACGTCGAAGGGTCCGAAGGGGGGAGCTTCCAGATGCTGAAAAGTCGCAAGGTTCACTGCACCGAGGCCCAGGGGATTATCGACTTTGGACTTTGGACCTTCGCATTGAGGTTTGCGATGAAACGATTTGCTCTAATCATTGTGGTCACGGCGGCGGCCGCGATGCTCGCCGCTTGCGGGAGAGAGAAGCCCGCGCCGACGGCCGAACAGCAGGCGCCGATCACGGTGAACACGAGCGAGGTGCGCCGCGCCACGTTGGATGACACCTTCGACGCGCCGGGAACGGTGCGCGCCCGCCTGAGCGCGGTGATCTCCGCCAAGGTGACCGGCTACGTCCAGGAGGTGCGGGTGAAAGTGGGCGACCGCGTCCACGCCGGACAGACGCTGGCCGTGCTGGCGGCGCAGGACCTGGACGCGCAGGTGGCGCGGGCCGCCGCCGCGCAACTGGCTGCACAGAGCGGCGTCCAGGAGGCGGAGAAAGCCCGGCTGGCTGCGGAAAGCAATGCCGCGCTGGCCGCCGCCACCTACCAGCGCTATCAGACACTGCTGGAAAAGCGCTCGGTGTCGCGCCAGGAATTTGACGAGGCCGAAGCCCGCCACAAGTCCGCCAAGGCCGGCCAGGAGATGGCCGAGGCGACCGTGGCCCGCGCCCTGGCCGGCCAGCGCCAGGCGGAGGCCGAAGTGCAGGCCGCGAAGGTGACGCGCGGCTACGCTGTGCTGGCGGCGCCCTTCGCCGGCGTCATCTCCGAGAAGCGCGTGGATCCGGGAAACCTGGCGATGCCGGGCCAAGCGCTGCTCACCGTCGAGCAGGCCGGCGATTTCCGCCTGGAAGCTACGGTGGAAGAATCCAAAATCGCCGCCATCAAGCTGGGCGGCACGGCCCGGGTGAGTATCGAGGCATTGGGCGCCAGTGTGGAGGGCCGCGTCAGCGAGATCGTGCCGGCCGTCGATGCCTCGTCACGCTCGTTCGTCGTAAAGATTGATCTGCCGAGCCACGTCGAGGCGGCCAGCGTGCGGAAGGCGCACAGCCTGAAGGCTGTGCCACTGGAACTGCGCTCGGGGCTGTTCGGCCGCGCCACCTTTCGCGGCGGCCGGCGCGAAGCCATCGCGGTTCCCGAGACCGCGGTGTTGCGCGACGGACAGCTTGCCAGCGTCTTCGTGGTGGACGGCGGCGTCGCCCGCCAGCGCCTCATTACTTTGGGTGCGAAGTCCGGCGAGCTGATCGAGGTGCTCTCCGGCCTGAACGATGGCGACCGGCTAATCGTCAACCGTCCGGCGGGGTTGCGGGATGGAACGCCGATCAAAGAAAATCTCGGATTTCGGATTTCGGATTTCGGATTTCAATCTGCCGAGCTTGAAATCCGCAATCCGCAATCCGCAATCCGCAATTCTCCGGGGGGGCTGGCATGAGCGAACAGCCAGACCGCCGCCGGCTGGGGCTGGCCGGCAAGACCGCCCGGGCCTTCATCAACTCCAAGCTCACGCCCCTGTTCATTGCGGCGGCCGTGCTGCTGGGGGCGTTATCGGTGCTGCGGCTGCCGCGCGAGGAAGAGCCGCAGATCATCGTCCCCATGATCGACGTCTTCGTCCAGATGCCCGGCGCGTCGGCGAAGGAAGTGGAAGAACGGGTCACCCGCCCCATGGAGAAGCTGCTGTGGGAGGTGCCCGGCGTCGAATACCTGTACTCGACTTCCAGCCCCGGCCTCTCGATGGTGGTGGTGCGGTTCTACGTGGGGGAGGACGAAGAGAAGTCGATCGTGCGGCTCAACCAGAAGCTGCTGGCCAATTTCGATCTGATCCCGCCGGGCGTCTCGCAGCCCATCGTGAAGCCGCGCTCGATCGACGATGTTCCGATCCTGGCGCTGACGCTGTGGAGCAGCCGGTACGGCGACTACGAGCTGCGCCGCGTGGCCGCGCAACTGCACGATGCCATCAAAGAGGTGGACGACGTCTCGGCGGTGAACATCCTGGGCGGGGCGCGGCGCAAGGTGCAGATCACGCTCGACGCGCAGCGGCTGGCTGCTTACGGGTTGTCGCCGCTCGAGGTGGCCGGCGCGTTGGGCGCCGCCAATCAGCGGCTCGGCGCAGGCGAGTTTGCGTCCGGCAATCGCGCCTTCAGGATCGAAACGGGCGGCTTCCTGACCACGGCGGATGACGTGCGCGGCGTGGTGGTGGGCGTCAGCCAGGGGCGGCCGGTGTTCGTGCGCGACGTGGCCGCAGTCGAAGACGGCGGGGAAGAGCCCTCGCAATACGTGCGCTTCGCGCTGGGCCCGGCGGCCTCCGCCACTCCGCACTCCGCACTCCCCACTCCGCACTCCTCCTCCGCCTTCCCGGCCGTCACCCTGTCGGTGGCCAAGCGCAAGGGCAAGAACGCCATCGTGGTGGCCGACCGCGTGCTGGAAAAGGTGGAAGCGATCCGGAGCGCGTCGCTGCCGGCCGACGTGCAGCTTAGCGTCACCCGCAACTACGGCGAAACCGCCAACGAGAAATCGAACGAGCTGCTGTTCCACATGTTCCTGGCGGTGCTCTCGGTGTCGGCCTTGATCTGGCTGACGCTGGGCCGCCGCGAGTCGCTGATCGTGCTGATTGCCATCCCGGTGACGCTGGCGCTGACGCTGGCCATCTTCTACCTGTACGGCTACACGCTGAACCGTATCACCCTGTTTGCCCTGATCTTCTCCATCGGCATCCTGGTGGACGACGCCATCGTGGTGGTGGAGAACGTGGTGCGGCACGCGCGCCTGCCGGCCAACCACGGCCGGCCGCTGGCGGAGGTGGCCGTGGAAGCGGTCGATGAAGTCGGCAACCCCACCATCCTGGCCACCCTGGCGGTCATCGCCGCCATCCTGCCCATGGCCTTTGTCGGCGGGTTGATGGGGCCGTACATGCGGCCCATTCCGGTGGGCGCGTCGGCGGCCATGGTCTTCTCGCTGATCGTGGCCTTTGTGGTAACGCCCTGGGCGGCGCTGCGCCTGCTCAAGAGCGACCACGGCGGCCGCCACGGCGAGGCCGAGGACCGCATGACGCGCCTCTACCGCCGCGCCATGGGCTCGACCATTGCCTCCTGGCGCCGCACCGCGCTGTTCCTGGCCGGCGTCGCGCTGCTGCTGCTGGCCGCGGTGGCGCTGGTTCCGCTCGAGTTCGTCAAGGTGAAGATGCTGCCCTTTGACAACAAGAGCGAGCTGCAAGTGATCGTGGACATGCCCGAGGGCACGACGCTGGAGCAGACGGCGCGCGTCACGCAGGCGCTGGCCGACGTCGTGGGCCGGCAGCCCGAGGTGGTCAATTACCAGACCTACGTGGGCACCGCCGCTCCGTTCAACTTCAACGGCCTGGTGCGCCACTACTTCCTGCGCCGCGGGGCCAACGTCGCCGACATCCAGGTGAACCTGCTGCCCAGAGGGGGCCGCAAGCTGCAGAGCCACGACATCGCCAAGCGGGTGCGGCTGCAGTTGACGCCGGTGGCCGAGCGCTACGGTGCGCGCGTCAAGGTGGCGGAGGTGCCGCCCGGCCCGCCGGTGCTCCAGACGCTGGTGGCCGAGGTCTACGGCCCCGACGACCAAGGCCGCCTCCGGCTCGCCCGCCAGATCAAGGACCTCTTCTCGACAACCGACGGCGTGGTCGATGTCGATTGGTACGTGGAGGACGACCAGCCCAAGTACCGCCTGGTGGTGGACAAGGAGAAAGCGGCGCTGAACGGCGTCTCCACCGACGCCGTGGCCCGCGTAATGCGCATCGCCTCGGCCGGCGTCGAGGTCGGGCTGCTGCATCAGCCCCAGGAAAAAGAGGACGTGCCGCTGCTGCTGCGCCTGGACCGCGCCACCCGCTCCGACCTGGACCGCCTGCAGGCCCTGCGCGTCACCGGCGCCTCGGGCAACCAGGTGAGCGTCGGCGAGCTGGTCCGCGCGGAACTGCTCACCGAAGACAAGAGCATCTATCACAAGAACCTGATGCCGGTGGTCTACGTCACCGGCGACGTGGCCGGCCGCCTGGAAAGCCCGGTCTACGGCATCCTGCAGATGGGCCGCGCCATCAATAACATTAAGGTGCCCGGAGGCTACCAGATCGAGCAATACACCGCCCACCAGCCGTTCCTCACCGAGCGGTACTCGATGAAGTGGGACGGCGAATGGCACATCACCTACGAGGTGTTCCGCGACCTGGGCATTGCCTTCGCCGCCGTGCTGGTGCTGATCTACGTCCTGGTGGTCGGTTGGTTCCAGTCCTTCAAGACGCCGCTGGTGATCCTGCTGGCGGTCCCGTTTTCGCTGGTGGGCATCCTGCCGGCCCACGGCCTGCTGAACGCCTTCTTCACCGCCACGTCGATGATCGGGTTCATCGCCGGCGCCGGCATCGTGGTCAGGAACTCGATCATCCTGGTGGATTTCATCGAGCTGCGCCTGAGGCAGGGAATGCCGCTGGCCGAAGCCGTGGTGGATGCGGGCGCGGTGCGCTTCCGGCCCATGATGCTGACGGCGGCGGCGGTGATTGTGGGCGCCGCCGTCATCCTGTTCGACCCTATTTTCCAGGGCCTGGCCATCTCGCTGATGGCCGGTGAAATCGCTTCGCTGCTGCTGTCGCGGGCCACCGTGCCGGTGGTGTATTACCTGGCCAACCGGCGGAACGAAGATAACCACAAAGGCACCAAGGACACGAAGTCCACAAAGGCATCTTCGTGACCTTTGTGCCCTTGGTGCCTTTGTGGTTCAATTTGGAGGAAGAATGACGTTGGATCGTTTTCTGCGAATGATCGCTGGGTTCTTTGTGCTGGCCAGCCTGGCGCTGGGCCACTTCGTACACCCCTACTTCTATTATTTCACCGCCTTCGTGGGGCTGAACCTGTTCCAGTCGGCCTTCACCAACTGGTGCCCGGGAATGTGGTTCCTGCGCAGGTTGGGTGTGCGCGAGTGCATGCACGACACGTAGGAATTGCGGATTGCGGATTTCGGAATGCGGATTTCATGCGCCACGTTTCGCGAGCGAAATCCAATCTGCAGCAGTCCGGACTGCCGTTCTTCGCTGTGCGTCGTTGGAAATCCGTAATCCGAAATCCGCAATCCGCAATACCCCCTGACACCTGCTATACTGCGCGGAACCATATGGCGCACTTGATCCGCCAGTACTCGCTGGAGCCGGGCGCGGTCGAGATCGAGTACATGGAGCAGTATTTCGACGAATTCCGGCGAAAGAAGACGGCCCAGGAGATCATCGAGCGGCTCAATGGCCGCGAGCACCTGATCCTGATTGCCCTGGCGTCCGCCCAGGACGACGTAGACCACATGGTGCCGGTGGCCTTCAAGGTGGGGCACGAGCTGCAAAGCTCGGAAACCGACCCCAAGCTGCGCGACCTGGTCGAGCGCCTCTCCACCTGCGTTTGTTTCACCGGGCGCAAAGTTTTCTATGGCTGGATCGGCGGTACCCGGAAGGAATGGCGCGGCCGCGGACACTACCGCGCCCTGACCGAGCAGCAGGAAGAATGGGCCGAGCGGCGCGGCTTCCATGAACTGGTGGTCAAAACCAAGAACCGTTTCTACCCCATGCGCGCCACGCTGGACCACATGCACTTCGATGTCGTCAAGTTTGAGCCCCACGCCTACGACAACGGCGAGTCGAAGGTTTACATGAGCAAGAAGCTCCTGCCGTCGATGATCGACGAGCACAAGACGATGCGCACGGTGGAGGAGGCAGCGTGACAGCAGGCTGTAGGCCGTAGGCTGTAGGCTAACACCTTCCCACCCGAAACCTGACGCTTGCCGCCGACATGTACAAGCCCACAGCCTACAGCCTGGCATTTGGTTTTTTCCCAGCATCTGGGAGATTCCCCGCACCTGCGACAAACTGTCGATGCCGGTCGATCTCCAAACTTCCTTTTGTTTTTCATATACTTACGCGCAGGCGTGGTTTTGCGCGCACTTGGCAATCGATGTGCCGTGGGAGAAGCCGTAAGCCACTACGCGGAGGAGAAATGCGCTACGTGCGGCTTTTGGTTTTGGTTCTGTTCACGATCGCGGTGCTGATGACCTTCACAGCGTCGGCCACCAAGGAGGACGCCAAGAAGAGCGGCAAGGCGTGCACCTATTGCCATGAAAAGGGCAATCCCAAGACGCTGACCGATGCCGGCAAGTACTACAAGGAGCACGATAAGAGCCTGGAGGGCTACAAGGAGCCCGCGCAGAAGGAAAAGAAGTAGGTCTCTCCCGAGCGGGGGGGGGAAATCAGGCAAGCGCCTGAGTTTGAGGGGCGTTTGCGCCACGGCCGGCTTTTTCATACCCCTTTTATCCGGCCGCAAGTGGCGCAGCCGCCCCTCAGTGTTTTTACGGGCGGCCGGGGAATGATTATTCGACTTCTGAACCCGGGCGAAGGGGCGCCGGCAGCCCGGCTGGCCGGCCTCGCTCCGGGCGCCGCCGACTGGCCCGCCAGCGAATACGAACGCATCGCACTGGACCGCTCGGGCTCAGCGTTCTGCCTGGTGGCCGAGGAGCCGGCGGGCGAAATGGCCGGGCTGTTAGCCGCTACCCTGGCGGCCGGCGAAGCCGAGGTGCAGAACCTGGCGGTGGTGCCCGAGAAGCGGCGCCGCGGCCTGGCCAGCGGCCTGCTCACCGCCGCCCTCGAGCGGCTGGCCGCCGCCGGCGCCCAATCGGTCTGGCTGGAGGTGCGCGAGTCCAACCAGGAGGCCATTGCTTTCTACGAGCGTCACGGCTTCCGCCGCGCCGGCCGCCGCCCCGGCTACTACGCATCCCCGCCCGAGGCCGCCCTCATCCTCACCCTTCAGAAACCGTGAAAGACCCGCCGTTTTGAGGGCTACCCTTGTGGCCGCCCTTTTCACATTCGTTGTTTCCGCCAATGCAGGGCCGGCTCACTTACTGTACAATACGGCAAGACAAGGTTAGTCAGGTATGACGGGGATGCTTAAGTCGCTTTTTCTCTGTTCCGTTTGCACTCTGCTGTCTTTTCCCCTTGCCGCCAACGCGCAGGGCGTCATCACCACCGTTGCGGGAAGCACCTGGATCTTCCGGGCCGGCGGCCAGGCGACGTCGGCGCCGCTGGGCAACATTGCGGGCGTGGCCAGCGACCCGGCCGGCAACGTCTATGCGGCCGATTCCAGCAACGACCTGGTTGTCCGGATCGCGCCTGACGGAACGCTCACCGTGGTCGCCGGCAACGGCATCAGCGGCTTTTCGGGCGACAACGGTTTCGGCTCGGGTGCCTCGCTGTTTTTCCCCTCGGCCGTGGCCGTCGATGCCGCCGGCAACGTGTACATCGCCGACACGCTCAACCAGCGCGTTCGCAAAGTCAGCGGGAAGATCATCACCACCCTGGCGGGCACGGGGAATGCCGGTTTTACGGGCGAGGGGGGACCGGCGGCGTCGGCCCGCCTGAACTCACCGGGCGGTTTGGCCGTAGACAGCACCGGCAACGTTTACGTGGCCGATACACTGAGCGATCGCGTCCGCAGAATCGCGCCCGATGGAACCATTACAACCGTTGCCGGCGCCGGCCTGCGGGGCTTCTCCGGCGATAACGGCCCAGCCACGCGGGCCGCGCTGAACACCCCGCGCGGCCTGGCCGTTGATAAGGCTGGGAACCTGCTGATCGCCGACTGGGGCAACCACCGCATCCGGCAGGTATCAGCCGCAGGCACGATTACCACCCTAGCGGGCACCGGCAGCCAGGGCTTTTCCGGCGACAACGGGCCGGCAACCGCTGCCACGTTGAACTTCCCATACTCCGTGGCGGTGGACGTGGCCGGCGCCGTCTACATTGCCGACAGCGTCAACCAGCGCATCCGCAAAGTGGCCGGCGGCATCATCTACCCCGTTGCCGGCAACGGAACACGCGCGCTGGCGGGCGACGGCGGGCCGGCATCGAGCGCTTCGTTCAACCAACCACAAGGGGTTGCCATCGATGCCTACGGCAACGTCTTCGTGGGCGACACCTTCAACAACCGGGTGCGCAAGGCCGCTCTTGGCGGAAAGGTCAGCACGGTTGCCGGAAGCGGCTTCTACAAGTTCTCGGGCGACGGCGGCGCGGCCATCGGCGCTTCGCTCAACGGCCCGCAGGGGCTGGCCGCCGACAGCGCCGGCCGGTTCTACCTTGCCGATCTGCGAAATCACCGGGTGCGCCGCGTCAACGCCGCCGGCGTCATCGCTACAGTGGCGGGCAACGGCACGCAGGGATATTCGGGCGATAACGGCCCGGCTGCTGCCGCCGCGCTCAATTCGCCCGCGGCCGTGGCGCTGGATGCGATCGGCAACATCTACGTCGCCGACACGGGCAACAACCGGGTGCGCAAGATCGACGCCAACGGAACGATCACTGCGCTGGCCGGCGCCGGCGTGGCCGGATACTCAGGCGACGGCGGTCCCGCCAACATCGCTACGCTGAACCGGCCCGGCGGCGTGGCCGCCGACACGGCCGGCAACGTCTACATCTCTGATACAGGCAACCACGCCATCCGCAAGGTGAGCGCCGCCGGTGTCATCAGCACGCTGGCCGGCAACGGGGTGCCCGGCTCCTCGGGTGACAATGGCCCGGCCGCTGTGGCGCTGCTCAACTCGCCGGGCGGCTTGGCGGTGGATAGCGCCGGCAATCTATACGTTGCTGACACGGCCAACCACCGCGTTCGCCGCATCACGTCCGGCGGCACGATCTCGACCGTTGCCGGGAACGGCACGGCTGGGGACACGGGCGACGGCGGCGCGGCCACGGCGGCGTCGCTGAACACGCCCGGCGCCGTCGCATTGGACAGCAACGGCGCCTTGCTGATTGCCGACACCTTCAATCACCGCGTTCGGCGCGTGGCGGGCGGCGTCATCAGCGCGCTGGCGGGCAGCGGCACGGCGGGGTTCGCGGGCGATGGCGGCCCGGCCACCGCCGCCGCGCTGAACCAGCCGCTGGGCGTGGCCGTGGATAGCTTGGGAAACATTCTGATCGCCGACACGCTCAATGACCGCGTGCGCGAGGTGTTCGCCACCACGCCGTCGTTTTCCGTATCGCCGACAAGCTTGAGCTTCAGCGTCGCAGCCGGCACGCCGGCCGTCGGCGCGCGCCTGGTGGATGTCTCGAGCAGCGCGACGGGGCTGGCCTGGATCGCCGCCGCCACCACCGAAAGCGGTGGCGCCTGGCTGGTGGTCTCGCCGAACAGCGGAGCCGTGCCGGCCAGCATCGCCGTCAGCGTGAACGTCGCCGGCCTCGCGCCCGGCAAGTATCGCGGCTCGGTGCTGGTGGCGGCCTCCGCGGCCATGCCGCCGTTCCTCAGCGTGTTTGTGGACCTGACGGTGGAGGCGGCCTCCGCGCCCACGCTTACCGTCGAGCCGGCGGAGTTGACCATCGAGGCGCCGGCCGGCTCGAACGCGCCGATCAGCCGCTCGATTCGCGTGAGCAATTCGGGCGGCGGCACGCTGAACTGGACGGCAGAGTGGCATAGCCTTCAGGCTGTGCAATGGCTGAGCATTTCACCAGCTTCGGGCACGGCCTCAGCCGGCAATCCCGCTCCTCTTCAGATCAACGTGGCGCCCGGCAGCCTGCCGGCCGGAGTCTACACCGGCACGGTGCGCGTCTCGGCCAGTGGCACAGGCTTCCAGCCTGTGTCGTCTAACGTGGCTATCACGCTGCTCGTCGCGCAGCCCGCGCAAACCATCTTGCTGAGCCAGACCGGGCTGCTCTTTACCGGCGTCGAAGGCGGCACGACCATCCCCGCGCAGAGCTTCGGCATCCTGAACACCGGCCAGGGGCTGATGAACTGGACGGTGGAAACCAGCACGCTGACCGGCGGCTCATGGTTGGGCGGCACGCCCGCGAGCGGCAGCACCCAGGCCGATGCCATGGAAATTCCGATGGTGGACGTGAGCGCCAGTCCGGGTTCGCTCCGCACGGGGCGCTACAGCGGCCTAGTTCGCGTGCGGGCGCAGGCGGCCAACAACTCGCCGCAACTTGTTACGGTTGATATGAACGTGCTGCCGGCGGGCGCAAACCCCGGCGTGCTGGTGCGCCCGACGGGATTGATCTTTGTCGCTCGCGAAGGCGCTTCCTCACCCGGCTCGCAGACCATGCGGCTGGCAACGGCCGGCACCCGCGCGGTCGGCGTGCGCGGCGGCGTGTTCACCTTCGATGGCGCGAGCTGGCTCGAGGCCCGCCCGCGCAACCTGACGCTGCTGCCCGGCGAATCGGCTACCGTCACCGTTCAGCCCACGCTCGGCTCGCTCACCCGCGGCGAATATCGCGGCTCGCTCACCCTGCTGTTCGACGATGGCAGCCCCTCGCAGGTGGTCAACGTGCTGTTTGTTGTCGCCCCCGGGAGCGCCGTCCCTGGGAGCGCGGGCGTCCCCGCCCGCATGATCGAGAACATCCCACTCCCATGGGTTGCGGGCGGGGACGCCCGCGCTCCCAGTGACGCCGTCACCTGCGCGCCCAAGAAGCTCTACGCCATGCTGCGCACCACCGTCGGCGGCTTCTCCTCGCCCGCCGGCTGGCCCACGCCTATCGAAGTCCAGGTGGTGGATGATTGCGGCAGTTCGGTCCCGAATGCCACCGTCGTGGCTGCCTTTTCGACCGGCGAGCCGGTGCTGGTTCTCACCAGCCTGCGCAACGGCATCTATACCGGCACCTGGCGCCCCGTGAAGCCAGCCGCCGATATAACGATCACTGTGCGGGCGGAACTCTCTCCTTTGACCGCGGCCGAAATCCGCGCTCGCGGCGGCGTGCCGGAGAACGCCCGCGCCCCGGCGCT
>Ga0315293_10003610_pt1 | contig 14908 bp, 8 predicted proteins | sample YL17G13_20_MG_FD_203071 | JGI IMG/M metagenome (GOLD analysis project Ga0315293, IMG submission 203071) | Sediment microbial communities from Yellowstone Lake, YNP, Wyoming, USA - YL17G13_20 | ecosystem: Environmental > Aquatic > Freshwater > Lake > Sediment | place: USA: Wyoming | collected... | reverse complement strand
GAAAGATAATGTAAAGATTCAAGGAGATAACTCTCAGCTATTCCGCAGTAAGATGCTACCTCTCGAGCATCCTGGATAGTAAATATACGCTTCCCTTCCTCGAATAACTTTCTTACCATTTCTATACCTACTAGCGTATGCTTTTGATTATTTCTTGCATTCATTGGAGACTCTCCAATTATAAAAATATAATTTCTACTATCTATTAGAAATATTACTGCATATATTGGAGAATGTCAAATTATCTCCACAATATATCTATCTCACTCAAATTTCCTTTTCCTGGTTAAATAAATTATCCTTTGATTTATTAAATAAAACCTTAATATAGGATCCGGGCTGAAAGCCTCTCCAGGTATCAAAATCAGTGATTCCATCCCTGCCGTACCACTTCTTGATTTCCGGCAAACTTAGAAATTCTGGCGGGGCGCCTAAAGCATCAACCATCCGGTAAAAAGCTCCTCAGATCCAATAGGTTGTCACGGTAGGGCAGCCAGTCACCTGACTGCCCCCGCACCGATCCCAGCGTGCGGAACTACCGCACTGGGCTCTTCAGAAATACTCGCTTCCGTAAAAGACACATTAGTATTGCCATCTTTGCTATTCCCTGCAGTGTGGTTTGCACTCGCCATAGGCGATTCTTTGGTATAGGCTTCCGTTACCGAAAACGACGTCGCCATCTTGCATTAATTTTTATTTACGAGGTGGTATAGTTCACTTTTAGCCTATCTGTTTCCCTGTGTACGCTCCTGCCTGCAGCAGACAGGTCATCTAATGGTTACCCATTTTAATGCAACACTCGGTATGGGTGGTTGGCTAGACCTTACCCAACAAGGACTTTCACCCTGTAAGAAATATAAAACTTCTTGGCGCTCTTCCGCTAAAAGTTACCGAATCATTAACTTGATACCCCTTCCCTATTTATCTAATTTAAAAGTAAAATATTAATTGTCTATGAAAATGGGATGTGTTCTATTTATTTTTTTTTAATTCTTCTGGTAAAAATGCATCTATCTCTTCATCTCTAAATGTAAGTTCTTCACTTATTTTTAAAGCTTTTGATGCTTGATCATATGCTTTACTTATAGAGCGAGGAGAACCTTCGTAAATATTAAATAGTTCTTCTTGTAATCTATCCCTTTGTTTAATTATTTCTTTCTCGCTTATTAAGGAAGATTTTATATCTGTAAGTAATGAAAAATACTTTTCTCTGACATTCCATAAATGAGAAGCGCAATCTGCATGTTTTTGTGCAACTCCCCCCAAATCATAATCTCTTATGTACAAATTCAGCCCAAGTAGAGCAGCTGATAGTAAGGCAGATATAATGCCAATTATTTTATTATTTCCAAATATCGTTATCAAAATGCCTGTTGTGGTAAGTGCAGATAATATAATTTGACTCATTTTTATTATATTATTTCTTTTATTAAGAATATCAGAACATCTTTCTTGGGTTTTATGAGTCCAAACTACACGGCCAAAACATTCTCGTATTTGTGCTTCTAATATATTAATTTGGGAATTTCGTTCCATAAATTTCTCTCCATTTTTGATTTGCAGACCAATCCTGATTATTTCTTTCATAATCGCAAGCTTCAAGTGAAATATTGTAACACCTTAAAGCTTTATATTCAAATAACCCTTTTCTGTATACAAGTTGATTGCTACCTGGTGCGTACCAGTAGTTTTGATCTTTATTTTGATTTTTAAGATATTCAAAAAAATCTCTTGTCATCCAATCGTAATATGTAAAAGACTTATCTTTATATTCCCAGTCTTTCATAAAATTGTATGCAAGTGTATCAATTAATAAACCTCCAATAAGTACGTCCCATGTATCTTTCCAAGCTCTTGCCATTCTACATACTCTTTTTAAATTATGATTCCATTTTTGATTGTCATTTTTGATTTCACTTATCTCAGGTTTAGGATTAGTTGTTTTCCAGCTTCCACCATTATTACTATTTGGAAATGTATAACTATCATCTTTATTTAGAAAAGCTGGCACTAATTCAAATGTTATGCCATCATTAAAAGGAATAACAATAACTTGACCATCCGCTCCAATATTTGTAACTGAATATGTATTGCTAATTGATTCTCTCACTGCTTGCAAAAGTGCCGACTGACCATTTCCATTATAACTATCATATTGTTTATATAGTTCATATGGCAATCGAAATAACATATCAATATCACTTACTTTTATATCGGTATCTCTTCCGTATGAACCTACATACAAACTATGTAGGATATCAGAATCACTACTCCAAAAATTAATATTCAGGCGTTTAGTAATTCTTTTGTATCTGCATGAAATAATTGATACAACAGCAGAACTAATTAAAATATTTGAGCAAAATATTTTAAATTTATCATGCGTACTCATTATTGCATGTACTCCTTGTATTTATATATTTATTAAATATAAATTTTGTGAGGCCGTGAATAAGCTTGTCGTCTATCTTTCATGCAATTAACAGTAATTAAACGTAAATTTCATTCCACGAGCCTACCTACTTTCGGATCGCCAGCACTTCTAATTCTCCAACATAGTTCACTCCGATACCATACAACAGTGTCTTCAGTTAATTTGCGGAACTCTTTGAGGACTTCACGACTGATTGCTAAATTGCCTGATTGATTTTCATATACGAATTGAGGCCCGAATTTATCTTCTATTTGATAAACAACTTCATTTTGGTAAAGTTCACGTTTTTTATTGATTTGTTCAAGCATCCAATGGGCTACACCGATAGCATTGATAGTTAAATTATTTTTCTTTTTCATCTACATTAACCCTAACCAAGGAATCAGGTGAAAATTCACCAGATTCAAGTTTTTTCCCAGCAAACCACTGACAATAAACATCCCCATCATATTCGCTTATGCTTTTAACTGCCATAGTAGGGCCGCCTGAAATGAGCTTAACTGTTTCTCCAATTTGAAACTCTTGATTTGATTTGCTCTTTGTCATAACTAAACCTCCTTTATTAATAATAATTACACTTTGTGTATATGTATCATTTAACCTAGATTTATCTATACTAATAAAATTACAAAAAAGAATTTCCTTTAATAATTTAGGCTTCTAATTAACTTAACTTATTGCATTAATATAATTCCTACATTTATTATAATACAAATCTTTTAAAACCCTCTTTTAAAGAAATTATTAAGAACACCTGCTCTTTTAATGCAAAGATTCCGGAAAGTTTTATAGTGTTTTATTTAATTAATATAGGATGTTTTTTTAGTCTCAAGAGTAAAGTAAATTGGAAATAGTAAACTAAAATGCACCTCTCCCCTATAGATAATATTTGAGACCCTTTTAATTAAAATATTGACACATCCTATTTTTTCTATGGTTTAGTTTTCCCTTTTACAAGACTTCTTAATTTTTCGAAAACTCTTTTAAAATTGTAAAGAAGAAAATAGTTCTAAGTTATTATTATTTTTTATATTTGCCTTGCCTTACTCAAACTGCGACAATGTTAAAGAATAGACCTTTGTATTTATACGTATTTCCCTACTTCATTTTTCTTTCTGACAATCTTTTTCGTTTTTGTCTATTTCTTTTGCTTTTTCTATATCTTCCTTCAGAGTTGGGTACCAGGGTTTATTTGCTTGTATCGAACTTAATGCACCTTCTAAAAGTTTATTTGAAGCTGACATAGCTCCCATCGCTCTTGATATAGGATCTGAAAGTATACTTGATGATGCCATGTCACCTATCGTTCTTAATGCATCTGAAAGTTTAATTGATGATCTCGTATCACTTATCGCTCTTGTTAAAGCATCTTCTGAGAGTTTTATTGAAGCTGGAATAACGCCCATCGCTCTTGATATAGCATCTGAAAGTTTAATTGATGATGTCATGTCACTTATTGCTCTTAGTTTATCCGAAAGTTCAAATGTAGCCATTGCCGCTTTTTTCATAACTCGTTCAAACTCTTCATCACGTTCTCTAATTTCCCGAACTTCATTAATTGCTTCCTTCTTAACTTGCCTTTCTAAGAATTTCTGCGCATTTTCCATAAACGGGTCTGTCTGATATAAGTAGAATGATACACCTGCCTTAGAGATCATTTCATCTACAAGCTCTGGTCTCGGTCCAATAGTTTTACCTGTAAACCTCGTCCACCAGTCTTCTTTTCTATCATCAGTAACAAGAATTATAGGCATATTCGTTTCTTTAGCCTTGTCAATTATCTGAAACCACAATATAAGATCCCCATATTTCTTTGTCCCTTCTTTCTTCTTATCCCCATATCCAGGGGGCATCTCCTGTTCATACCTTTGTTTGCCTGAATTGTAAACCTCATCTAATTTTTCCTGGGAATAAGGTAAACCTAATTTATCTTCAAGTAAAGTATCAAGAACATCTCTCAATTTGTCGTGCTGTAACAAATCAAGATGCCCTTGCTTGAGCTTTTTCAAATTCTTTTCAATTGCGTTACAAGCCTTCTGCATTATTTTCATCAGATTATCAGCTTTTATATGTGAGTGCTTACCTAAAGAATCTAATTCATCTTTAAGTGTCTTCTTGCTATCTTTTACTAAATCCTGTATTTTATCATATTCCTCTAATTGTTTTGCAATGGTTTGTAATCGGTTTTTTTGATACTCTAAGGCAGCCTGATGAGGAACCCATAAACGAACAGAAATTTGTTTAAGAATTTGAATTAATTCATTAGATGTTTCCTGAGAATAGCGATACAGGTTTAAAAGGACGTTTGCATCGAGAACAAATAAGCAAGAATTCCATAAATTGGAAAATTCTTCTTCTGTTGGACGATAATAACCGGGAAAAATCTTTTTCATTTATCGCTCCTTTCAATTTTGCTTAAAATGCGTAATTATATGCTGTGCACAAAATTTTATCGACTTGATGTGTAACTTAATGTTGTGCCTAACAAAGGATTTATCCATTTTTTAAATAGTAAGCACATCTTATTTTTTCTATGGTTTAATTTTCCCTTTTACAAAGTCTTCCTTTAGGACGTCTATCTATAGTAATACCTAAAGCCTCAACCATCCGGTTAAGAAACTCCTCAGATCTTATAGGTTTTCCACTAAAAGTTATCGAATTATTGAGCTAGCACACTTGTTCCTATTTACTTTAAAATACAATTTTTAAAACCAGCTTTTACTAATTTCTTTTAATTTATATTCATAAGCGTCACGACATTCTTTAAATCTCTCTACTGAACCTTTAAAGAAGCCTGTTTTTAATAAAGGCCAGTCTTGACCTTGTTTTAAGCCATTTTCTATAAAATCATTTATCAATTTAGGACATCCTCTCCCAGAGCCAAATCCATAATACTTCCAAGAAAATCTACCAATAGGAAATCTTATGTTTTCGGGAGAAACATCTTCAAACATTAAATCTACATAAATCAAACCTGTTAAGTATTCGAATATATCAAAAAACTCTTCATATTTTTTCTCATCAGGAATATTATTTTCAAGTAAACTATTCATAATTTTAAACATATACTCACTTGCTGGAGTTTTTTTCTTTTCGGCATCTGGATAAGGTACCCATTTATCATAATTTCCATAAAACACTTGGTTAACATTTAATACTTCTATAGCTTTTTTCTTTTCGTCATTTTCGATATAATTTGTTTTTAGTAACAATGCAGCTAAAGCTCGATAATTTTCTGTAGCTATAGAAATTATCCCAATAGAATAAGTTAAAAATAAAGCAGGGTAATGTTTTAACCAGGTTAATCCATCACGGTACCTATAATCTTTTGGCATCCACAAAATTCTTTCTATTGTGTTAGTAATCAAATCTACATATTTGCCCTTGCCATAATAGACAATAGTATTTAAGATACCCATAATAATATTCACAGCAATCTCATAATCATTCATTCTATTTTGAAATATTGCTTTTTCTAATTTTATTCCTTCTACTTCAAAATGCTTTGAATTTAATATTGTATATATTCTTTCTGTTTCCTCAATTACTAAATCTCGCAATTTTATATCATATTTTTCTTCCGACAAATACCTTTTGGTTGTTGTTATTGCTAAAGGAAAGGATAAAGGATGGGGTTTTTCTATATCCTTTAAAGCTTCAACTTTTTCTAGAAGTTGGGAAAATAATTGATTAGCGCTCTCAATTGGAATTTGTTCTGATATTAAATGATTGCTTACTCGAGTAGCTTCATCATTTAATTTATCTTTTACCGTCCAGTAGATAGGAAATCTTCTATTCTTTCGTCTATAAAGAGCATTTCGTAAAGCAGTATCATATTCTGCTGACCAGCCACAAATTATTAAACCAAATTCGTCAAGCACTCGATCAAGATATTTATCAACTTTTTTAGGATATTTAGCTAATTCTTCAGGAGTATTTTTAATTCTGGTATTCATATAATCGCCATGCAATTTAATAATAGTACAATTATTATGTACAAAAGGCATTGCGCCCTTCATTTCATCTTCAGTACTAATAATGGTAGGAGTAATCCCTTGTTCTGATAAAGCTTCTTCTAATAAGCGGTCGAAATTAGTTGTTAAAATTATACGGATATAGCCATACTTTACTAAAATAGCAATACACTTATGGGCAAGAGTAGGAATTTTTAAGCCTTCTCCCCTCTCTTCTGCTTTAGGCTGAAAATAAGATCGTAGTAAATTAGCGCGATCAGTAGAAGTTTTAGTCAATTTTTTTAAAAGTTTTGTGTAATCGGGTGATTCGTGATAGCGTTCTTGATACCATTTTTCTAAATCTTTAGGTTCTGCTTTCTCCGCAATAGCAATCTTTCTAATTAGATCTAAAGTTATTTCCCAACCTGTAGGAATCCCTGCATCTTTGGAAATACCAGATCCCAAAAGAAGAGCATAAACTCCTGGGCTTGAGTATATTGTAAAAGCAAGTTTAATTATTATATCTCGAAAATCAGTCATATTTTATTACCTCTTTTCTCAATATTTTTAATTCTATAATTATTTTTTGTATTGTTTTTATATAAAATCAAGTTTATGATTATAAATTCTTTTTCAATAAGAAAGTCTGATATTGTTTATAAAAAATTATAATCGCGCTTTTAATTCTTCAATTTCCTCTTTAAATTCCGGAGCATTTTTGTAATCAAAAACTAATACGCGGTAACCATTCCCTTTAAGCCATCTTCTTTTTTCTTTATCCTCTTGTTGCGTACCTTCTTTTTCATGTTCAGGTCCATCAACAAAAATACATAAACCTTTTGAGCCTAATTCTGTATAAAAGAAATCCGGTTTTACTTTCGGAATATCATTATCGTAAACAATTTTTTGGACATCATCGGGTAATCTGATCCCTGCTTTATAAATTAAATCTAAAATATCTTTTTCTAATTTCGAGTCACATTTTATTTTTAATTCATCCAATCTTTTTGGATTTTTATTAATATTAACTTTTACAAATTCTAAATTCTGTCTGTTATCATACATTTTTTTCAAATAGGGTAAGATTACTTTTCTATCAAGAAATTGATGATCACGTTGATTAAAAAAGGAACACAAACAATCGTAACAAGCTTTATCGCAAGCTCCTTCTCCATCAAACATATGTAAGAGTTCACAAGATTTTGTAATAAGTTTATTAAATGTTGATTTTTCTAAAAGAGATTCAATCGCACCGGCGCCTCCTACGATTGTCTCGTATAAAATGATTTCGTAATCTTCTTTTTCCGTAACAGCTGGCCTTAAAAAACACCCTAATTCGCTTTCATCTAAATCTAAAGTAAGCTGTATGGCTCTATTAAAAGCATGCATAAGAGTGGTGGCAAAAACTTTTTGGTTTTTAACTTCACCGGGTAAATCATATTTAATTGTCAGTACATCATGTATATCATCTGAAATAAGATGCACCCCTTTTACAAGATCATTTACCGTGCCATTTTTTCGGCAGTCCCCTTTGCTATTTTGAGAGCTATAATGCTTATTAATTTGATCATCATTATCATTAATCCAACTTCTACAAGCATTACAAAAAGCAAATCCGTGCTTTCCTTCTTGTACATCTTGACGTAATCCTTTATTAATACCTATAATTCTTCCATTATGTTCATAATCCATAGAAATAACTATTTTATTTTCAAGTGTAACCTTAGCTGAAATTGTTTTGAAAGAATTATGATCATAATATTCTTCAACAACATATCCAGAACGCAGCCTCTCTTCTTCATCTGACCCAATTTTACTTCTTCGCGTAGCAATTACATCAGGCATAGGCATAGCATTTTCAATGGTATGTTCTGTTGATAAATTATTACCACAACGTGGGCATGCATTTTGATTTATTCTATCTCCCGATAAAACCGCTTCACATTTTGGACAAAATTTTATTTTCTGCCAGGGAATTCCTACTGCCATATTCGCAGAGCTCACTTTATATGTACCGCCATCCACATATATAGTATTAAAAGGTGCAAGTTCTCTTATCGCTAAAATACGGCTTCTTAATATTTTTTTCTCTTCATTTCCTGTAAAATAACTAACCGAAACATAATTTTCAGGAAAAGCATAACCCGGCAAAAATCCAATTGAACCTAAATATCTATAAACGTAGTAACCGGAATCTCCCTGCCTCATTCTTTCCATCTGTTTGGTAACACGCTCAAATTCAAATTTAGCCTCTTGTTGATATTGATATTGAGCTTCTTGAGTTATTTTATTTAAACGTTCTTTAAGTCTCTTATAATCTTTTCTCCAATCATTAAATGCATGATTTAATGACTCCACAAAATTACTAATAATATTCTTAATAAAATTCTCATCCAACCAATCATATTTATCCATCTCAGATTTAAAAACCAGGATTGAGTTATCAAGCAGGATTTGAGAATTACTATTTATCTCATTTTCCATATTTTTTTTAATATCCGCAAACATGGGCAAATCTGACTCTTCTATGTTAATCAATTCACATGGTTTGGATTTAAGTTTTACTGACAGGGATTCTAAAACAATTGAGTGGATATGCGAAGTAATCAACCGTTGGTTATCGGTTAAAAATCTTGGAGCAGTCACTTTACCAGCAATTATTTTCTCTGGATACTTGAAAAAATATTGGTCATGTGGCCCTCTGCCAAAACCTGCTCCACAAAAACTAGTAATTAAAGAAGCCTGCCCTTTTCTTCCGGCACGTCCAGCTCTTTGTGCATAATTACTTGGACTCGGAGGGACGTTTCTTAAAAATATTGCGGATAGGTTTCCTATATCTATTCCCATTTCCATAGTAGGTGTACATACTAATATATTAGGCAACTTATCATCCCGAAATTTATGTTCTATTTCTTTCCGGTCATTTCCGGAAAGCTGTCCACTATGATCTTGTGCTCCGATAACTAAACTGGAAGAAATCGGCATGGTATACAACTCCTGATAATAGTGCCCGTTAAAGTCCTTTTTTGTAAGTTTTAAGCCGGTTAAAGATCTATCGTATTTTTTAAAATCATATACCATATTGGACTTCTCAGAGATTTTATGAACACTATTACCAGAATATACTAAGCGGATTCTTTCCCAATTTAACCGATACGCTCTAGGAACAAATTTTATATTAATATCCTCTTTCAATATATCGATATCTTTCCTATCAAGCAATTCAAACAGCTTTATCATTAATTCTGTACAATGTGAAGAGTCTATATTAAGAAATTTTTTAACAAACCGGCCAGGGGCAGACAATGGATGTGCAAAGCTCCAAATAGATTTAAACCGGTCATTAAAAGAGTGTTCTGCAAATGCTCTTGTATTACTAAAAGTGCTTAGATAAAATAAACTGTCCTCATTTAAACTCTGTGTGATATTCTTAATTTCTCTAGGATTAATAATAAAATTATGACTAATGGCAGTACGTCTACGCAGAATACTCAAAACTCCCCATAATAAATCATAACGCAACTCTTCGCTTAACTGATAAATCTCTGGGATATTTTTCCAGATCATCTCTTTCTTTTCATCCGAAGCCAATCCTTGTAAACCTCTATATACTACCTTTAGTAATCCAACATCCTCTAAATTTTGTTGTGTAAAATTAGTGTTTCTACTTATCTCTATAAGAATACAATATTCAATATGTTTAAGAAAATTCTGCTCTAAATCTCCTCTAATATCTTTTTCGTCTTCATTATCAATCAATGTTTCAGTCCTGGTATTTAAATTAATATTCAAATTATTTTCTTTTATTAACTCAAAAATTTTCTTTGCCGTATCGGGTATATTCATTAGATCATTTACTTTTGAATACTCTTCGAAGGTTTCCCCTTTTTGCAGCAATGCTGTATAGAGTAATTGCCTAAAAAGAATCCTCCGACCCCGATCATTCAGATGACCGGCCTGAAATGCTGTATCCTGCCGATTATCAGCAAAGGCAATAATCTTTTTCTCTTTATCCGGCAAAGATTCTAAATTCTTGGTAATTAAAACATCTGTTGCTGTTGCCCGGCCAACCCGGCCATAAACCCTTATCTTGTTATGCTCATAAGAACGCCCGTCGTAATCAATACCACATTCCGGGCAGATCATAAACGGTTCAGGGATAAAGGTAACCGCTAATCCACCAGTTTGAATAAAGACATTACTTGTATTATCAAAATACATATTTTTGGGCACAGATTCACCCCATCTTGCCTTAATATCACCCTTTGCGGTTAACCAGCTATCAGGTAGCGGAACCTCGCCCGCATTCCAATGTCCAACCATTAAATACCCTGTTTCTCCTTCAGCTTCTTCATTAGAAGAATTCATGTCCTGTGGATTAAATTTATCACCGATACGAGAACCGTAATAAAACTCTTTACCACACGCCTGACAGAACACTACCTGAAAAGCAGTCATTTCCTGCTGAGTATTTTTACTCATCAGACTGGTATCCCCTTTATCAGATAAGGCAATATTAGATTTTTCAATCGTTCCATTAATGCCTCTGCCTTGAGAGAAAAAAGTATGAATTTTCAAAGAAAATCTTGGCCTGCCGTTCTCAATCGTATTCGCACCCACAAAAAGACCAGCATGCAACTCTAAAGCTGCATAATGAAAATCAATTCCTTTTCGTTCGCTATTAATATATCTTTTTACCAAATCACTAAATGAAGTAACTTCAACTAATGAATTCTCCAGAAAAGAAAGTACTGGATTGTTGGATAATATTTTGCTTAAAGATTCTATATCAAGAGCCTCTATTTTTGTTTCATTTATTTTATCGGCTAAATTAAGAACAGCTTTAAAAGTACCGTCGAACCTTTCAATATCATTACTGGAAATCTTAACTATAGAGGGAAAAGATGTTGTTTGTCTTTGAGGTATATCGTCGTAAGATTCCCCAATAATACTTTCTGGTATAAAATTCTCACCAAATAGCTTCTGGGCAAAATTAGCCATTACTTTCTTGGCGTCCTCACTTTCACCACTCTGTATGGTTGCACTGGTTCCAATACAGATAAGTTTCCTTGTAGTTCCAGTATGCCATTTCAACCTGCGGATTAAGCAAGCAACGTCAGCACCGCGCCTTCCTGAATAGGTGTGCACTTCATCTAAAACTAAAAATTTAAAAACACCTCTCTGCGTAAGAGGAAAAAGTTCTTTATCTTCAAAACGGGTAAGAATCAACTCCAACATCTGATAGTTAGTCAGCAGAATATCAGGTTTTTTCTCTTTAATTTTCTCTCTGGAAATCAACTCAGAATCATAAGGTTTTTTACGCCCGGTTAATTTCTCAAATTCACCCAATGCTTCTTCTTCAGTATAAAGCGTATCTCCTGTATAATTGGCTACGGTTAATCCTGAACCGGCAAGGCGTGCCGAAAAATCTTCATATTGACTATTAGCCAACGCATTCATGGGGTAAACAATGACTGCTTTAATTCCGCGAACACCAGCTTTTTTCATCTTTAAACATTCATTCACAATTGGAATACCAAAACAAAAACTTTTACCCGAACCTGTACCGGTAGCCACAATAGTGTTTTGTTTTTTCTGGCAGATGTTTTCTATGGCTTCGCTTTGATGCTGGTATAAAGAAACAGGAAAAGAATCAGAATTGCTAAGGTTAGATCGAAATATTTTTAAAACACCTTCTTCTAAAATGCCGCCTGAAACAAAAGACTGCAGAGATTTACCTTTGGTAAAAGGGCGGGAAAGCTGTAAAAACGGCTCTCGCCATAAAAGGTGTCCTTCCTCAGTATTTTTCTTAACCCATGTTTCGATTTCAGGATTGGTAAACCGGTGATAGCTATCTATAAAAGATTTGTAAGCATGCTTACATTTTTCATAGGCAAGAAAAGGATTAAAATAATTGGCCATTTTTGCCTCCTATAAGTTCTTAAATTTATCTTTTAATTCATCATATTTTTCTAAAATGAGTCGTTTTGTTTTATATTCACCAAACTTCTCTATATTATTTTTTTTCAAAATTTTAAAATAATTCATTATATAGTCTAACTGCTCATAATTAATATCATATGCTATGGCCACTAGAGCATTTATTTCAGAGAATCTAACAAGACGCATTTCGTCATCCAGCTTGTTCTCATAAATAATTTTAGCCTGCATCAGGATTGAAGCTTTTACCCTTTCATCGATTTGTAATGGGATAGGAACATCTGGCAAAAAAGTAGCCAAATTAATATCGCTAACAAGTTTTAATATACGCCACTCAATTATATAAGTTGATAAAAGTGCGGCTAAATATAGATGATTATCATACGTATTATCTTTTAAGTTACTGTATATTAAGCAACGTAATGCAAAAGATGTGGCACTTTCTTTAGGCAATACAGATGCGTAGACTTTCTTAGCTGAATCAGGTATGATATTCCGTATGACTGTTTTAAATTTAACTTCATTTCCGTATTTAAATCTATTACAAAAAAAATCCTTATCTATATACTCATTAGGTTTTGGGGCGTTTTCTAAACAAAATATTTGTCTACCATCCCATATAGGCAATCCCGATTCAGGGTTTGCAAAATGCTCAGCATCTAATGACATATCAATTTCACGGTTAATTTGAATTTTTTCTATTAAAACGGGGTTTTTGTGCAGCGTATCTAAAATTAAAATTTCAATAGCATCTTCTATATTTGGTAAACTTAATATCTTTGGTGAGACCTTTTTTACTAATTTAGATGAAATTTTAATGAAATATTTACGATTTATTTCTTCGATTGACATTAATTCTGGTGTCATCTCAAACTGACCATCCCCCATATTTTTCTGGAACGCTATAAGAGAAACTTTATGTGCTACGCTCTGAAAAACATTAGCCCACTGGTTAAAATGTATAATCTTTAAATTTGCTTGTTTTAATAAGTATATTCTAATTTCTTTAGTACCTGCACTTCCTAAAACGCCTCCCGGTAAAATAATTCCCAAGTAGCTATTTTTTTGAACTAAACTATTGTTCAGTTCAAAAAACAGTTTATAAAGATTAACATCTCCCGATCCTTGAATTATGAATCTAGACGAAAACTTGAAAAATTTCTTATAGAGCTCAAAGCGGAGCTTATACTCTTTATATTTTTTAAAAATTGACTCGCCTTTGAGTAATTCTTTTTTTATTTTCGCTTTATCTCTTACTGATTTAGTCATAGTAAGTTTATCATTACTATAAGCTGCAAAAAACTCTTTGTCATTGGGCTTACTCTTCTCCCAAGGAGGATTTCCCAGTACACAATCAAATCCGCCATTTACAAAAACCTCTGGAAATTCAAGATGCCAATGGAAGAACTTATATTCTTCTGTAATTTCTTTGATTCCATTTGCTAATTCCCCGGAAAATTGTATTTTTTCATTTTTTAATAAGTAATCTAACATCATCGGCATTGGATAATTTTTTGTATCATCATTGTGTTTCCAGAAAAATGCTACGGTCCAAAAATCGGCAATATATTTACTTCTTATAAAAGCATAATCCTCTCTGTTTTTTTTATACGCCTTTTCAATTTCTTTTTGTTCTTGTGTACTATCTTCTCCGTATTTTTCTGATAAATCCATTACTCGAAAAGTTTGGTCTTCTACGCTTTTCCGTACAACATTAATTATTAATTGATTTCTTTCCTGTTCTTTTCTCTTATAATATTCCCGGGCAATTTTCATTCTCTCCCTTGCAATGTTCTTATCATCACCTTCTACCGGAGAATATGCCTCAGGAGGAATTCCTTTTTTAATTAATTCCGGGGTTGCACCAATCAAACTATTCCCGCATTTTATTTTATGGTCTAAAAAATTAAGCGGCAAATCATTGGTTGCAGCCGTTAGCCAGAGGGAAACCTTGGCCAGCTCTACTGCCATAGGATTAAGATCTACTCCATATATACAATGCCGCAATATATCACGACGAGCATGGCGTATTTGTGTATCATTTGGATATTCATCTTGAATACGAATTTTAGCCAGCTTTTCACCTAAGTATTCGGTAGCGGAAATTAAAAATGCAGCGCTTCCACAAGCAGGGTCACATATCTTTAAAGATAATAATGCTTTTTCTTGATTATCTTTATTAGGACCTGCTTTTTCTATTTTCGTTTCCACTACAGGTATTAAAGCGGATTCTATCAAGGCATTCACTAATCCAGGATGGGTATAATAACTGCCAGAGGTTTTTCGGGAAGTTCCTCGGGGATCCAGGAAAAAAGTATTTGGTGAAATTTCATTTTGGGAGTTGTGGGTATTTTTTTTATTAGTATCTCCTAAATTTTCCATTTTAGAAGATATCCTCGGTATGTATTCTAACAAACTTTCGTAAATTGCTCCAATTTCGTCAACGTTTAATTCTATATAACTAATTCGATGTGGTATTCCCTCTTTTTCGAATAACGACATATATTTAATTGCCATTAATAATTTATCATTTCGACATTGAGAATTTATTAGCCAATGAATGGAATCGGGATTAAACAGT
>Ga0315293_10003607_pt1 | contig 14911 bp, 21 predicted proteins | sample YL17G13_20_MG_FD_203071 | JGI IMG/M metagenome (GOLD analysis project Ga0315293, IMG submission 203071) | Sediment microbial communities from Yellowstone Lake, YNP, Wyoming, USA - YL17G13_20 | ecosystem: Environmental > Aquatic > Freshwater > Lake > Sediment | place: USA: Wyoming | collected... | reverse complement strand
GGATATTTTAACTCGGAGGTGTTTTATGGGAATAGTTAGTTTGCGAAGGGCGTCGAAAGAAACTGGAATAAGCGTGGCTGCCATAAGACGCTGGCAGAAGACCGGCAAGCTAAGGGACTGTTACGGGATTTTGTGGCCCGGGGCTCCGAAAGGGTCTATCAAGGCGGTGGATTTGGATGAACTGGAAGCAAAGCTAAACTACGGGCGGCTCAAAAGGCCTGAAAAAAGGGCAAGAACGCAAACAAACGTAACACCTTAAAAAAACCAAACTAAAATAAATCTACATCGTAGTTAAGGAGCGGACATGGAAAGGATGTTGACTGTTAAAGAACTTAGCGAAGTGCTGAACTTAAAGCCTAAAACGGTTTACCGTCAAGCGGAGGAAGGCACTATTCCGGCGGTAAAAATCGGCGGGGCATTACGATTTATACTGGCCGAGGTTATCCAGAAATTAAAACAGGGGCGGGATGGAAAGAACGTCACTTTGGCTAGTTGAAAGGTTTCAGCCCGACCGTAAAGGCAGAAGGCGTTTTTTAGGCTTTTATGCCTACTGGAAAGAGCGTCTACCCGGCGGCGCATGGCGGCTTCGCACAAAGTCGTTGCGTACGAAAAGTCGCACAGCCGCCAATAAGCTGTTAGCGGATTTGGAAACAAAACTTGTCGGTGAAGCGGAAAACGCGGACAAAAAGGCTCGTACTATAGAGGAAGCGCGCGATGAGTTTATTGATGTGGTATTGCCGGCCTTAGTAAAGGCTAATGAACGAAGCCCGCGCACGATAAGCAAATATCGTATAGGTATAGAACATTTTTTGCGGTACCTAAAAATGCATAATCCGGAAATCCAGTATTTAGACCAACTAAAAAAGCCGAATCTCTCGGATTTTCGGATAGCGAAGCTTAACGAAGGAAAATTGTCGCCTAGTACGGTTAGCGGGACAATGCGTTCGCTTAGCGCATTTTTCACCTGGGCGTTGGAAAAGGAATATATCAAGGAAGACCTTATGCAAAATGTGGAATTAGGTAAAATTAGTAACCGGATTGAAATATTCCAGCAACATGAAATCCCGTTAATGCTTGATGAATCCAAAAAGGTCAGCGATAGCCTTTACGGTACAATCATAACCTTCTTGCAGACAGGCTTACGAAAAGAGGAGCTTATATACGCACAATGGGTTGACCTGAACGATGACCGTAAAGTTTTAAAAATCAGAGCCAAACTTATCGGTGAGAACAAATACTGGAGGCCTAAGAATGGAAAAGAGCGGGAAGTATTTTTACCCGAGCTGGCTTATAAGGCGATTTGCAAACTACCCAGGGTTGAAGAGTACATTTTCCTAAACAGGCATGGCCGAATCTGGATAAAGGTGGACAGGGATTTGAAAAGATTTTTTGAACAAATAAAAATCGGGGGAAATGCGCATCGATTCCGGCATACTTACGCCAGCTATTCGTTAGCCTGCGGTATACCACTACAAACATTACGCACACGGCTGGGGCATGCCAGCCTAGAAACCACAGATAAGTATAGTCACGTTATTGATTTTAAACTTGATGCGAAGACAAAAAAGATATTTAGTGATTGGGGCAATTGACATGGTTAGCACTTTAGGTTATCATAGTGAAGAAAATGCAGTCCTGATGGATGTTGTATCTGGACGCCTGGTTCTCAACCAGGTAACAGGGGTTCGAATCCCCTTGGGGCTGCTTTCTTTAAAAAGCCGCAGATTATCAAGCCGATATCAGCATTTATCGTTTCCCCGCGTTTCGCATAGCTTGCCCCGGATTCCACGCCTAAACAGCGCAAAAACCGTAAAAAATCGATTTTGGGTTAGCACTTTGGTTAGCACAATGGCTGTGTGCCGTTCTGCCTTGATAAAAATTTGTTGCCGGATAGGCGGCTTGTTCTGTTTATATCTACGAGGACATGATTTAGCAAAGTCGGCTAATGAGGCTTTTTCCTGTTAGACGACTTATGCGCGCTGAAAGTTTAACAGGCCTTTCGCTTTATGCGGAAGATACCGGAAACTAGTAGGCGCACCTGGTTTTGGCAGTTTGAAAAAAGAGGCCTTATCAAAAGTAAGGTCTTGTAGAGAATATTGTCCCAAACAAGTAAGAGATGGGGGCGTTAGCGGACACACCCGAAGGGTGTAGGCGAAGCCTGAATAGAAATAATCGAGGGATGTTGTTGAACGTCAATTATTTTTTCCTCTGACGACAATTAAAATTGCCGCTCATCAGATGTATGCTACAAAAAGAAATGTCAGACGCATTAAGGGATTTTTTGGAAGAGTTCGAATATGACCTGTGGGCTACCTTTACTCTAAAGCATGAAGGTTCCCTGGAATTCACCAGCAAGAGAATTAAGCATTTCCTAAAGCACTTGAATCGGCCTGATGAGCCGTATTATGAGAAGTATATAGATTGCTGGATATTCTACGAGAAACAGTCTAGCGGGGTGCATGCCCATGCTTTAATTAGGGGCATAAGTCCCAGTCTTGCTGGATTAGTGCAAAAAAGGGCTGAACGAGAGTTGGGGGTGGCAGAGGTTGAGCCGTACATACCTCACGGTGGTGCGGCAAGGTATCTGTCGGTTAAGTATAACCGGTCGTGCCTGTTAGACTTTCAGAGATGCCGGATAAATAGCCGAGTGCGTAAGTTTGATAATGATTTTGCGGTAGCGGTCTTATGGTTCTTTTTTGTTGCTACGCACTATGCGTCTTTCCAGCCGACCGCCATTAAGAAAATTATTTATTTTTTTAAAGAAAATTGGCCGAAGCGGAAAGATAAGCTGGTGTCGGCTTGTACGATTGAACATTATTTAATCGGCTGGGGTTTTAAATACGGCGAGCAGGAAGCGGTGGTTGAGATGGATGAAACCACCGGCGGCGTTGCGCTTCAGAGGAAAATAGATAGAGATAAGGCATTTGTGAAAGACCTGCTACATCTGCCGGAGGATAGCATAATAAAGTATAGCTTCGTGAAGGTGAAGAATAAATTTAAGGTCGTAGTGCGTTATGAGCCGTCTAATCCAGCGCCTGATGACGCAGAGAAGCCGTCTCGCCACCAATATCATGAGATGGAGTATAAACTTAACCACGCCGTTGAATTAAAAGACGGCAAGCTATATACCAAGAGTCCGACGATAGTCTTTGATGAAGAGCTGTTTGGCCGATTGCTGGTTAAATACGGTATTAGCTCGTTGCCGGACAGAAAGCTTAGGATAGATTTAATGCAACAGCCATTCTTGCCTGAGTGGGCTAAGGATAATCCCTATTTCAGGGGAATACACAAACGGCGCAATGATTTAGGCCTTTATACGGAAGGAGCGATGCTTTAACTCGTTTAAGAACCCTACGCACTCTAGGCACAGTATAATGGGGGGCGCAACAAATATCGCCGGTTTGGGTGATTTACAAATATGGAGAAAGGGGGTAGAATAGATTTTGTTCGTAATGTTCCTTTAGGCGGAAAGGGGGCTATTTTTTAATAACCATGTCTTAATAGGAGAATAAAATCTTATGGCGTCATCAAAGTCTATAACTTGGCTCATTGCTGATATCATTCAATGGTATGGCAAAAAAGAAATTACAATCAATGAAAGCTTTCAAAGGCATTCTGTCTGGACGCCGCAAGCAAAAACTTTATTAATCGACACAATTCTCAACGAACTACCATTGCCAAAAATTTTTATCAGGACAAAGTTTGACACTAAAAAACAAACTTCAATAAAAGAGATAGTAGATGGCCAGCAAAGAATTCTAAGCATTGTCGAGTTCGCTAATAACGAATTCGCTTTAAATAATAAATCAGAATTATTTCAAGGTAAAAAATACGCGGACTTGTCCGATCCGGAACGGGAGCGTTTTTTGGGGTACGCGATAACGGCCGAACACCTGCTGAACGCCGCTGATGATGATGTGATAGATGTTTTTGCGCGTCTAAATTCCTACACGGTCTCGTTAAATGCCGCTGAAAAGCGCCATGCAAAGTTTCAGACTGAACTAAAATTTTTCGTGCGAAGAATGAGTGTAAAGTTTAGATGGTTTATTGAAAAATACAATATCTTTACTGTCAAGCAAAGATTTCGTATGGCCGACGATGAATTTTTCGCTGAACTAACACGTTTAATATTAGAAGGGGTTGGTGACGGGGGGGCAAATAAGATTGATAAATTTTACATGCGAACTAATGACGAGGTTTTTACCGAATCGACCCAAAAAGACATTGAAAGCAAAATCGATGAGCTAATTAAATTTCTTGACGAGGTCTTGTGGCAAGTTTTGACTGGTTTGCTCGGTAAACATTATCAAGTATACTCCATATGCTCAGCATATCTTTATATTCGTAATTTGATACCTAAAATTGAGAGTATCCCTGGCTATAGCCAGTTAAGGTTAAAGGACGACGTGATTACCCGCCTATCCCAATTGGAAAAGGACTTAGATGACGAATCAATTAATTCAGATTTTTGCAGGGCATCAAGATCTTCTACGCAAAGGCTTGTGAATAGAAAAATACGTTTAGCCACATTTCTTGAAGCTCTTGGCGCATGAACAAACCGGCTATACGATTTGAACAATTGCTGCGACGACTTGATGAACTTTTTCGGTTAGCCTTGCGCGTAACGAGGAGTCCATACCGAGAAATTTTTTTATCCTTGATAGTCGTAAAGCTTCACGATCAATGGAATTTCCGATCTCGCCAAATAATTCTTTTTAGTTACAAAAAATCAGAAAAGGCTATGTTGGAATATTTACGAAAAAACTGGAAAACGCCAAGAGGGGTGATGGACAATTCGTGGGAGCCTTATTGGCATATTCCTAGGGAATCAATTCGTGCTGGCACGATACTGCGAATTGGCAATTTGTCAAAGGTTCAAGATTCGTTTGGCGCTGTTATGTGCGTCGATGAATTACGCTGGACAAGAAATGCGATTGTTCATAATAACCCCAAAGCATTCGGAAAATATCGCGAAACTATCCTTAACCAATATAAACTGAAAAATATTCCACCCCACGAAATTATAACTTATAGAAATCCGAAAACCGGGAACACGATTTATGAGGACTGGTCACATGAACTATTGTTGGCCTTGTCGGCCGCAATTTGAAGGCAAAAACGTAAACTGGCTATTTTGACGTCTTGCCTGTTTGCATGGTTCTTCATAAATCCTGTTTACCGTGACAAGTTATGGTCACAATTTGGTCACAGCCTCGGATTTTTATTGTTACCGTTTCTCGTAAGGAGTATAATAAATAAATAAATAAATAATATGAAAAACGTTGACTATATATGAAATCGCAGTATAACTATATTAGACAGTCGGAAGTGGTGCAGTTAGAAGGGATAAATCCGCCACTTAAATCAATAAAAACCTTCGCTTTAACGGGCGAGGGTTTTTTGGCGTCTAAGGAAAAGCGGTACTTTGCTAATGCGAGGGGTGATATGAAAGATATAATCGATAAGATTTCTTCTTATAATTTATTCAACTATCTTTTACCAGGCGCTATTTTTGTTATTTTGGCCAACGCATTAACACCGTATTCATTTAACCAACAGGATATTTTACTGGGAGTGTTTTTTTATTATTTTATAGGTCTTGTAATAAGCAGATTTGGCTCATTGGTTATTGAGCCGATTTTGAAAAAGCTTATGGACTTAAAGTCATCAGATTATAGGGGGTTTATATCCGAATCAAAAAAGGACCCTAAGATTGAATTGCTTTCCGAAACTAGCAATATGTACCGTACATTTTGTTCTATGTTCGCTTTGCTAGTTTTAGTGAAATTTTATGCGTGGCTTGAGGCGCTACTACCTGAATTAAAAAACTGGCGGCAATTCGGATTGGTTTTAGCATTATTGATTATATTCGTGCTTTCTTATCGGAAACAAACCGGGTATATAAACGATAGAATAAAAGCGAGTAGCGGGGATGCCCTATGAGCCAATCTGCGTTAGAAATAGTTTTCTGGGATGTTCAGCATGGAAGCGCGGTATACGTTAAAACACCCAATGGGTTACATATTGTGCATGATATGGGGACTGGCTCTTATGGGGGCGAAGCTTCCTTTAGTCCGCTTTTACATTTACGTAAAAATTATGGAGTTATAAGGTTAGATAAGGTTGTTATTACTCATCCGCATAAGGACCACATCCAAGATATAATGCAGTTTGAGGGATTATCGCCCCGCGTCTTAATGCGGCCTAAACATCTCCCCAAAGAAGAGATACTTAAAAATGTTAACGAAGAGGATAAATATCTTTTCGATAAATATTTTCTGATAAATGAACGTTATAGTCAGCCAGTACCTGACGAGAATAATCCCGATTTGCCGGTTAATAATGGGGGTGTTGAAATTAAAACGTTTGTCCCATCGAAGTGTTCGACATCAAACATCAACAACCATAGCGTAATTACTATCATTTCATACGCAAAGAGTAAGATTCTTTTGAGTGGGGATAACGAATCGGCTTCCTGGCAAGAGCTATTAGAACAAGACAGCTTTAAGTCTGCCATTGCTGATGTTGATGTATTTTTTGCATCACACCATGGTCGTGATTCCGGCTTTTGTTCGGACACATTTAATTTTTTTAAGCCATATCTGACCGTAATATCTGATGGGGGATTTTGTGATACAAGCGCAACTGGCAGATATAGTAGCGTAAGTAAAGGATGGCTTGTTCATCATAGGGGGGATGGAACAACTGAAACGAGAAATTGTTTGACCACAAGAAATGATGGGGTAATAATTGCCAAGATGGGTGTTAATAGTGATAGTAAGCCGTATATGCAAGTAAGCATTAACTAATGGTTTATTCGAAGGAATTTATTCAGAAAACTATACAGGTATGGCAGCCTCACAGCAAGGACAAGCTAACTGAAGACGACGCTCGGGAAATTGCTGCTAATATGGCCGATTTGTTTATACTTTTAGCCGACTTAGATTGGAAATACAAGAAACCGGGGATGCCGGTGGTTAAAAATCAATCAGCTTAGCAATACGCATCTTAAAGGCTTTGGCGAGTTTTTCGACAGTGTTTAGGGTAGGGGAAGGCGGGTCTTTGCCTTCCAGCATTTGAACGTATTTATAGTCGATACCGGCTAAATCCGCTAACTTTTCCTGCGTCAGTTTCTTTTTAGCCCGCAAAGCTCTTAATTTCAAGCCAAATTTTTGGTTTATGTCCATGCCAGTATTTTCCCATTTCAAAACCTTGTTTGACACCAAACATGTTCGGTGTTAGCATGAGGGCATAGTAATCGTAGGTAAAGCCGGATATTGCATTAATCATCACGCCACCAATAATAGGGAGTTAATATGGCTAATAAGTCTGGGGTTTATGCGTCAACTGATATACGCCCTCAGCCCAGCGACGTTACGATAGCCGCGTGGCTATTTAGAATATCGCAGTGGGGACCGATGACGATAACGCACTTTAACCCCGAAAGTAAAATTAAAAGGGTGATAACGCAGGATGAGTTTATTAAGATAGTAGATGACCCTGAGTTGAATAGGTTGTATGGGACATGGGACGGCGACCGGTTAGATATTGACAGGCTGGTTTGGTTTAGAAATTATGTGGGGATAGACGGTAAAAAATATTGCGAAAAGTTCCATATTGATATTGATTTAAGCCAAATGAAGGGGTTTGAAAAAAAGGACAGCTTGTTGTCGAAAATAGCTAAAAAGTTTTTTGGTAAAAAGTAGCGTTAGTTAAAAAAGGGGGGGTATGAGCCAATGCAGATTTTGCGGTTCCTCATCTTATGGCGGCGGTTGTTCAAACAGTCCGCATAAACACCATGAACATATTGAAACTGATGCTCGTTGCGTCTTTTGTGGTTCCTCATCTTATGGAGGTGGCTGTTCGTATAGTCCGCATAAACACCATGAACATGGCGATGGGGTTAATAGGTGTAAATTCTGCGGTTCTCCTTCAACAGGCGGCGGTTGCTCAAACAGTCCGCATAAAAGCCATGAGCGGTGATATTTAAAAACAAAGCGGCGAGCATGAAGCCAAAAAAGAAAAAGTGGTATGCGCGAAGGTGGCCTCGAGCGGTGCTCGATATGGTAGGGAGCGACGGGAAGCCGCTCCACGGTGTTATAGATGCCTTGTATAATAAGCAAGGCGTTTACATTCTTTACCGCGGAGATGTTGCGTATTATATCGGGTTGACCGAAAAAAGCCTGTATAAACGGATATGCGTTCATAATAAACCCGGAGATGATTATTATAGTTGTTGGGATTGTTTTTCCGTTATTGTTGTGTCTGCCGGAGAGTCGATTAAAAAAGTCGAGGATATCTTAATCGCTTCGATACCAACGACGGCCAACCGTGCTGAACCCCGAGGACGGATTCCATTGCCTGAAGAAGTTGTTAAGTTTTTAAAAAAAGACCAGATTATAGATACGACACTTGACGCTTGAGCGGTAAGCTACTATATTCAGTCCATAAATATTTAAGCAAGGCCGGAGTGATTATGCATAACAGAGGTTGTATCGTTGAGAAGCTTTTCCAACTTCCCCGGGATAAAGAATTAGCTCAAGCGGTGTTCCCTGCTTTTACTAAAGACGAGTATAAGCGTTTTCCCTATCTTTTTGGGCTATATGTTAACGATAGCCAACCCTTGCCGGTGATCGCTTATATGACCGATGACCGGGCAAAGGTAAATCTACGGTTTGATGAATTATGGACGAGTTTTTTAAAGCGGCATAAACGCCCAGGGTTCATGGATATTTTAATTTTTTTGGACAGCTACCCTAAGTTTAAAGATATGCGGGATAACTGTTATGACCTTAAATTCAAGCCTCAGCCGATAGTTGACGCTATACTTGCGGAATCCGGCGGCTGTCTTCTGTGGCATCACCAGTTGGAAAATCTTTTGCGAGTATTTGTTGATACGCCCCAAGAAGCCCTGAAGCTAAGAAAAGCGCTTAACGCCAGCCTGCCGCAAGCCATGACCAGAATTAACGGTTTTTGTTTTGATGACGGTACCGCCTTAGCCGCCGTACTCAAAGAACGTGAAGTCTTGGGAGTGACGGCTTATCCGAACATGAGTGGAGCCGCTAATTTATTTCGCTGGCTAAAAAAACAGTAAAGTCGCGTTAAAAGACATCACCGGCTAGAATCGGCTTACAATACCAGCTACAATCCCCCGAAAACCCCTCTGCGCCTTGGTTTGCCCGTGGTTGAGACCGTATAACCATAAAATCACATCTTCCCTATGGATATTGGCGTAACGATGGTTTAAACCGTGAATTCCTTATGAGCCGGGTAATGTGTTCTTGATTTTTAGCCGTGAGCTTATATCATTAAACCGAACACAGGATTATGGTAACTAACCGCAGTCTTTCAGCTTTCAGCTTTTCCGCAAAAAATCTAACCCGCCATGTGAGAGCAGCTAAAATTTTCAAAGCGCATATAAAAAACTGCCAAAAAATTATAGGTTGTCTTGGTTTGTCCGGGTGTGTATGCTTGGAAAAACCGATAAATGGTGGAAAGCCATGAAAACAGCGATTTACGGCAGAATCAGCACAAACAATCAAAATATTGAATCGCAATTAGTGGCCGTCAGGGATTATTGCCGCAAGAACGCTTTGGAGGTCGCCGGTGAGTATACGGATATTGGTTTCAGCGGCGCCAATCATTCCCGGCCACAACTGGAATTAATGTTGAAAGATATGCGGGAAAATAAGTTTGAAGCCGTAGTCATATTTAAACTCGACAGGCTCGGCCGCAGTTTAAAGCATCTGGTGGATTTACTATCGGAGTTTAAAAATAGAAAGGTCAGGCTTATAGCGGTAGCGGATAATTTGGATACCGCCAATGATAACCCCATGGCTCGGGCTTTTTGGCAATTGCTTGGCGTGTTCGGTGAGTTTGAGCGGGAAATTATCCGTGAACGTGTGTTAAGCGGTTTGCAAAGAGCTAAATCCGAAGGCAAGAAGCTAGGCCGCCAGCCCGGCAGTAAAGACAAGCAGAAGCGTAGCGTTTCAGGATATTACTTACGGTATGCCGGGAAGAGCAAGGAAGAGCGCAGCTTGGGCCCCAGGAACCCCGGAGATTTAAACGGCGTAAATGCAGAAAGATGAGTTTGTAGATTTTCTTGAAAGGATAAAAAGCAGTGTTGATATCCAGAGGGTTATCGGAGCGAGGATACCGTTAGACAAACATAACAAGGCCATCTGCCCCTTCCATGACGAGAAACACGCCAGTTTTTCAGTAAACCTACATCAGCAATATTTCTATTGTTTTGGCTGCGGCGTCGGTGGGGACGTTATCCGGTTTATCGAGCTGTACGAGAAGAGGTCTTTTTGGGAAGCGCTAAGTCTGATAGGCGATGAGTGCGGGATTACCGCCCTGCAAATCCCGGATGACCAGAGAAAGGGTATTGAAGAACAGCGGCTTGTGGAAAATGTTTTGGCTAAAACAACAGAATTTTATCGCAACAGCATACACCCAGAGGTCAGACGCTATCTTGTTGCGGAAAGAGGAATAACCCCGGAGATATTGGATAGCTTTCAGATAGGATACGCCAACGGCGGGTTAAAAGAATATCTGGATAAAGCCGGATTCAGCCAAGAGCTATGCCTTAAAACCGGAGTGCTTGTAAATAGACAGGACGGAACCGTGAGCGATTATTATTACCACAGGATAGTGTTTCCGTTTAAGAATCGCGGCAGAGTAACTTATTTAAGCGCGCGCAGTTTCCCTGACGCTGAACCTAAGTATTTGCACTTGCCCGGGGAAAGAACCTATTTATTCAACGAAGCGGCTTTATGGAACGAGGAAGTCTATCTGGTGGAAGGTCCGCTGGATTGTCTGTCGCTTGAACAGGCGGGTTATCCTTGCGCGGCTATTGTGGGAACGCATTTAAAGCAAGACTATCTGCCCAAGCTATCCCGTTGCCGAAAAGTCTTTATTTGCCTTGATGCCGACCATGCAGGTAGAGAAGGCGCGATTATGCTGGCCGAGATGATTGGCGACAAGGCCCGGATAGTCCAATTGCCGGACGGCCAGGACGTAAACGACTTCTTTAAAAACCACGGTAAAGAGGATTTTCAAAAAATAGCGGCGCAGGCTAAAGACAGCGTACTCTATCGGCTAAGCGAAATACCGGCTGATATCGCCAAAATCGAACTGCCGGCCAGGTTAGAGCCGCTGTTAAAGCTGATTGCCGCCAAGGATAGGGTTAGACAGGAAACTTATCTAAAAGAAATCCAGCAACGCTTCCGGTTAGACAATAGGGAAGTCCGGGGCTACCGGGAAATGCTTAATCAAAATAATACCGGGCATAAAGCGTATTCGCTAAGCGCTAAGCCGGTGATGACCGCGCTGTTTGACGGTTTGATAGATTTAGTCGCTGATGAAGCCGGTAATCCGGCCTTTCTTATCAAGCGCGGCGAGGAATTAGCGGTTATGCCTAAATACCAAGCTGACGGGATTTTAGCCGTGCCGCCTAGGAAAGAACAAATCCCCTGGCTCTTACCCAACGGAGCTAACGTAGTCGAGATATACAAGCAATCTCTGGCTGTGCCAGCCGCGGAAGCTGACAGCCGCTTGTTTGACGATATCGTGGAAAAGTTTAAGACTGTTTCCGAGTTGCCCGGGGAAGAATATTATCCTTTCCTTGCCGCTTGGGTCATGCATACCTATCTTTTGGAAAAATTCCAGTTTTCGCCGGTTATTTCCTTTTACGCCGTGCCGGAAAGAGGTAAGACCAGAACCGGCAAGGCTTTAACTTACCTTGCATACCGGGGTGTGCATCTGGAATCGTTAAGGGAAGCGTATATCTTTCGCATGGCCGAAGGCTATATGGCGACCCTGTTTTTTGATGTCAGGGATTTAAGCGACAAGGTAAGCAAAGGCGGCTCGGAAGATATTATGTTGCACCGGTTTGAAAAAGGCGCAAGAGTGCCGCGAGTTTTATATCCTGACCGCGGCCAGTTTGCCGATACCGTATATTTTAAAATATTTGGCGCAACGCTTATCGCGACAAACGAGGAACTGGATGAAGTCTTAGGCAGCCGGGCGGTCAGCATAACCATGCCGGAAACTTACCGCCGGTTTGAAAATAATATAAACGAGGAGATGTTTATCAAACTAAAAGAACGGTTGTTGGCATTTAAAGCCAGGCATAGCGACCGGGAACTGGCTAACATAGAAAAGCCGGAGCGGGGCAGGCTGGGCGATATCCTGAAACCGCTGTTACAGGTGATTCTACTGGTTCGACCGGAAAGAGAACCGGAATTCAGGAAGATAGCCAGGATTTTCCAGAATGAGAAATACGCCGACCGCGCCGACACCCAGGAAGCGCAAATCCTATCGGTTGTAATAGACCTGGAAAGCGAGGTGCATAACGGATTACTGCCGGTCAAAATGATAACTGACACGTTGAACGTTGATTACTCGGAAAAGTTTAAGGTGACTTATCAGCGGGTTGGCCGGATGCTGAAATCCCTGAGTTTTAAGAAAATCAAGAGTGGCAACGGTTCCGCGTTTGTCGTTTATGACCTGGAGCTATTAGCAAGATTAAAGCTCCGTTATGGCTTACGGACGACCCCCGAAACACCAGTATTCCAAAAACACCCGGAATAGGTTAACGGTTTTATCGGTGTTTTTAGGTATACTGGCGATACTAATGGTTTCCACAAAGCGTTAAGTGATTTTTGAAAAATGGATTGCAAAAGACCGTTGGAAGAACTTATATGTATAGTGTAGAGAGTCTGCGTTAGCACTGCTTTTTTATAAATTGCATGGTTTTAGACTGTAAGCCGAGAGGTTTTCGCTAGATTGCTTAGGTTGCAAGGATAATCTGGGTAATACGAAGGAGTGCCTATATTGAAGTGAAAAGCTAGACCAAAAAATCCCCCCTATACTTTGATAGCAAAAGAACCAATGTTTCTGCGGTGAAGGATGATAGTTTTTAACCAGCAAAAAAACAAATATTTATTTGGTCTTAATTTTTAGGTAGCCATGTATAGTCCGAAGATTAATGAAAATCTGGTTAGTGCGATGTATCAGATAAAGCTAAAAGTTGGTAAGGCGATAACTGTTCAGGCCAATGAAGCTATAGCGGAGTATGTCAAAAGAATCCAGACGGCATTGAAGAACAACGAAGGCCAACGGGCTAAAGGATAGGTGAGAATGGCTAAGTTTCCCAGTGGCAAGATTTACGTTACCCGCGGCGTGAATGACGAAATGGCCGAGACCGCGGGATTTGCCTTGTTTGTGCGGCAATCGTTAGGTCGGCATTTAAGCGGCGGGGATTGGGGCGATGTGTCGAAAGAGGATAGGGCCGAAAACGAATTTTCGCTGAATAAGCGGCTTAGGCTGTTTTCGGTATATAAGAACGGGGAAAGAGATATTTGGATTATTACGGAAGCTGACCGGGCGGCGACTACAGTGCTGTTTCCGAGCGAATACTGAAAAGCGAAACAGGGGTTTACTCTGTTTATTCTCGCTGTCCCCTGTAAATCAAAAAAAAACCGCTACTGTGACCAGGCCGTGATTAGCCCAAGTGATATCTCGATAAAAATTATTATAAAAAAGTTGTCTAAGAATTAGCGCGTTTCTTTTTCTTTGATGGCGTCCTGATTCTTTTGTAGGGCGGTAAGGGAAGTGGCTTTATTTGCAAAAGCATCCTATCGATTTCCAATAAAGCAGTTTTTAACTTATTTTTGAATTCGGGGTTATTTTGGGGAACGGTCTGCAGGGATGGCATCGCAAACATAGACTCAACCGCTTTTTCAGCGGTTATCCGACCAGATAGAAAATCATCAATATAAGTAGTGGCTACTTCGTTGACGGAACAGGTATAGCCTATATTGTCTTTTTTTGAAAATAAAGCTCCCTTTTCATGAAGGCGTTTGATTTCAGGGAATCTTTGTTCTAGATAAATATTGTATAGGTGCGGCGTTTCTAAGGCGTCAGCGATTCGGCACATTAACTTTGACGATGGTCGCTCGCGGTTTTGTTCTATGGTCGAGATGTGCGATTTAGTGGTTTTGACTCGCCTAGAAAGTTCCGAAAGACTCATCTTGCGAACAACCGTTCGTATGTTTCTTATGTAGAAACCCAAAGTTAATCCCATAGTTGAAGTATACCGTAAAAAAAGACACTGTCAACGCTTTCTAAATAAACGTTCTGAAATCAAAGATTTAATTCTTGACATCCAAAGTTAAATGTTGTATATTTAATCGTTCAGAAATTACGTTGATAAGCGTTGGGTGTTTAGGAGGTGGCTCATGGGGGTTAACGGTGGATTGTTTTTTTGGGAAGCAGCGAAAAGAGCCGGGGTTGAGATTGAAGTGATATCCAGGTGGGTTAGGTCCGGCAAAGTAAAAACCTTGCCCGATAAGTACTATAGCCCGAATACTGGGCGGAGCTATACGTTAATTGACGCCAGAGATTTCGAGCGCGCTATGGAGGATGGGTTAGCGGAACATTGTTAAGGTAAACCTGGAATCGAACGGAGGCATGAATAAACCATATCAAGTTTGGTTAGCTGGTTAAGTAGGCGTATGGGGTTGAATATCGAATTACAACGGTCAAGAAAACAACGAGGTAATCGTATGGTTATAAATGCCGAAGATATCCTATGCTATGTTATCGGAGAAAGCGATGTTTGCTGTGATTGCGCGACAGACGAGGAAGCCGATGCCGTTGAAATGGCATCAGAGTATATTACCGCCTCGGATGGCGGAATTGACGAACGGCTATGTTTCTGCGACCGCTGCGGAAAAAGGATATGGCAATTACAAGTTTAGGATGAATTTGAATCTTTTAGGATATTTTAACTCGGAGGTGTTTTATGGGAATAGTTAGTTTGCGAAGGGCGTCGAAAGAAACTGGAATAAGCGTGGCTGCCATAAGACGCTGGCAGAAGACCGGCAAGCTAAGGGACTGTTACGGG
>Ga0315293_10003604_pt1 | contig 14922 bp, 16 predicted proteins | sample YL17G13_20_MG_FD_203071 | JGI IMG/M metagenome (GOLD analysis project Ga0315293, IMG submission 203071) | Sediment microbial communities from Yellowstone Lake, YNP, Wyoming, USA - YL17G13_20 | ecosystem: Environmental > Aquatic > Freshwater > Lake > Sediment | place: USA: Wyoming | collected... | reverse complement strand
CGTTCGAATGGAAGTTCACCCGGGCCGACCTCACCAAGCTCCTCGAACGCCTGGCGATACGAGGCTCCGGCCGGCTGGCCAAGGCCGCGTGAATACATCACCGAATATCCGTGCTACGGCACTAAGGTTCGTTGGGTGCCCTGACGTTCACCGAACCGCCGGATGCGGACCCACATGTCCGGTGGTGTGAGAGGGGGAGCGGGCGACCCGCTCTTCCTACTCAATTCGACAGCTGGGCGCGCCCGACAAGCCTGGCGGCTTCAGGGCTTCTGCCCGCAAGCGAGGAACAGGATCCCCGGGCCGAGCCTCTCCACCTGCAATCCTGGCAGGCGATCTGCGAGCAGCCTCCATGGGTGTTCGCGATCGGTCTGTGCCACAGAGAAGCGGCGGAACACCGCCGCCACGACGGGATTCAACAGGCGGCCCGGCAGGTTCTCAGCCAGCACCGGGCTGACAGCGACCACTCGGCCGCCGGCTTTGAGATGGGCTATGCTGCGATCGATCGCCACAGCGGAGGTCAAGACGTCGTGCATGGCGAACAGGAGCAGCCCATCGAACCGCTCGGCGAGCTGCAGATTCTCCGCCGAGCTTTCGATCAACTGCACGTTGGACCAGAGGCGGTGTTGGACGCGCGCGTTGGCCGCGGCGATCATGTCCGGGCTCAGGTCGACGCCCACGACCTGGCCCGAAGGCCCAACGGCGCGGACGAGGTAGTCGAAGTTGGCGCCGCTGCCGCAGCCGATCTCGAGTACACGGCCGCCCGGTGCCAGGCCCAAACGATCGACGGCATGCCGCCTCAGTGGAAAGGTAAAGAAGAACAGCCCGTCAGGCAGCACGGCGACGCGGCGATAGCGGGCGATGATCTCGGCATGTGTCGAGGTTGGGTCGGTCATGTCGCCTCCGGATCGACGCCTTCGAACAGATCCGTCTCACGCAGCCCCGGCGGGGCAGGCGGATAGGCGCGCATGAAGGTCTCTTCGCCGCCGGCCAGGCGGAACAGCCAACTCAGGATGCCCGATGTGGGCGGGCCGCCCTGGCTGGCGTGGCAGGCTGCCGCGCGCGCCTTCGCTTCGGCGACCTCGTTGAAGCGGATGAACGCGTGCAGCGGGAAATCCTGCGAGGCGATCTCGGTGATGTCGATGTCCCTATTGCGCCCGAAGCGCCTCGGGTCCTGCCCGATGAGAGGCATCACGCGGACCGCCAGGCGCAGGAACCGCCGGCCAAAGGTGTGGAAGTACAGCTTCTGTGGCCGGTAGGGCGGCAGGTCACCCGGGCAGCGCGAAGCGTCGCCACTGGCCTCGAAGGCCGCCTGGGTGCCGCGCTGGATGGCGATGTGATCCGGGTGCCGGTAGCCGCCGATCGGATCAAAGGTGATCACAACCTGGGGGCGGAGGCGGCGGATCAGCTGCGTCACCTGCGCCGCTACGTCGTCGAGCGGCGTGGCCGCCAGCGCGCGCGGGTGCTGGTTGTCGGGCGAACCGGGCATACCCGAATCGCGATAGCCTAGGAAGTGAACGCCGGTGAGCCGCAAGTGCCCGGCGGCGCAGCGCAGCTCATGCTCGCGCAGCGTGCCGATGTCAGCGTATCCGTGCAGGAGCTCTTCCGACACGGTCCCGACCTCGCCGCGCGTGGCGCAGGCGAGATGGACCTCGACACCGCGATAGGCATACAGCGCCAGCGTCCCGCCAGGGCCGAAGCTTTCGTCATCCGGATGGGCCAGGACGGCGAGCAGCCGCCGGGCTTCCCCGGCTGGGGCAGGGCGAGGGCCGGCGCCCGTCATTTGCCCGTCTCCCCCAAGACCTGAACGACGATCTCGCGCTGGCGCGGCCGGACGTCGAAGTCGATGAACAGCACCTGCTGCCACGTCCCCAACGCCAGCTCTCCGCCGACGATCGGGATGCTGAGCGACGGGCCGAGCAGCGCCGCGCGCAAGTGAGCGTGGCCGTTGCCATCGTCCCAGCGCAGGTTGTGCTTGTAGTCGCGCCCCGGTGGGGCGATCTCGTCCAGCGCGCGCCGCAGATCGGCAAGCGCGCCCTCCTCGTACTCGATAGTGGTCAACGCGCTGGTGGACGAGGGGGTGAAGATCGTGACCACTCCCGAGCGGATGCCGGACTCGGTGACGATCTGCTCAACCCCGTTGGTCAGGTCGTGCGGATCAGCGTTGCCGCGCGTGTGCAGCTGCAGACGGCCGGTGTGAACCATGCATCACCTCGTTCGCCCTCCGGCGCAGTCGCTTGGGCCAACGCCGGGGTGTGAGTATACGCCTTGCGGGTGCCCTCCTGAGGACGTCCGCGTCCGCGCCTGTCGGTGTAGACTCGGACTATAGCGGAAGGACGAACCAGACCGTGAGCTGAGGGAACCCCCGGCACGGACGACCTGATTGCACAACTGGTCCAGGTTCGGCACTTCCGAGACCTGCCCGCGTCCGAGCTGGAATCAATCATCGGCCGCGGGAAGGTCCATCGGCTCCCGGCCGGCGCTGTGCTGTTCGAGGAAAGCCAGCCGGGGGCCGGGTTGTTCGTACTGCTCAGCGGGCGAGTCCATTTGGGCAAGACCGGCCCGTCCGGCCAGCATGTGATCCTGACGACGATCGAGCCGGTCATCATGTTCAACGAAGTGGCCGGCCTGGATCGGGCGTGAACCCGGTGACGGCGGTGGCGGCCGAGGCGACGCAGGTATGGCAGATCGACTCCGACGGCCTGCAGGCATTGCTGCTGACCCATCCGTAGCTTGGGATGAGACGGCTGCAGGTGCTCGCCCGCCGCAACCGGTCCCTGCTTTCCCATGTCGCCGATCTCTCGTTTCGCTCGGTATCCGGACCTGCCGCAAGGCTGCTGCTCGAACTCAGCCATGAAGTCCATCAGCCGATTGATCTCCGCCGCCACCCCAATGCCGGGCTGGCGGCGCGCATCACTACGGTCCTGGAGGCGTTGAGCCGCGCCCTCCAGGCTTTCCGGCGGCAGGCCGCGATCTCGACAACGCGGACGGCCATCCTTGTTCCGGATGCGGCGCAGCTCAGGCGGTGGGGAGCGAGCGTTCCGCAGGCCCGACGGTCCAATCCGCTCCCCTCGCCGTCCGGCCGGGGGAGGTCATGTCCTTCGCATGTGACGAAAGTCAATGACGGTTCCCCCGGCCTGTGATAGTGTGAACAAAGAGGACGTGCCGGCCTTTGCCAGCGGCGCTGAACCCCCTTCGCTGGCGCCGCCAAGACCGGGTCTTCCGGCGGCGACGGCCGCTCCGGGGCCAGCGGCGCGAAACCACGGAACACTCCCGCCCATCGGCCCGGCGGGTGATGTCGGCAAGGAGAACGGATGACCTTCGTACGCGAGCGCTTCACCTTCCTCTTCTGCTCTACCAAGGGGCTGATCCTGGTGGCGATCGCCATGACCGCCGTTGTGACCGCCGTATGGGGCATGCTCTCTGGCCCGATGGCCGAGCTGGGCGTGCGCGACGTCGTTGTGCGCCTGCTCCGGATGGATCTGGTTCAGGCCGAGCGCGAGGGGCGCATCATCATCCTGTACCACTCCATCGCCATGGCCGTGGTCGCCATCGAGACGTACATGATCACCGGCCTGCTGAAGATGAAGACGTTCTACAAGACGGCTGTACGCCTGCTGATCACAGTCGGCTATCTGATGGCCATGATCTTCGGCATAGGCTTCGCTTACTGGGGCCACAACTGGGCCCTGCACGGTCTGTACATCGCCGGGCTGACGCTGGTCTTCTTCGCCGGCATCCTGCTCACCATCGCCCTATGGCCGTGGGGTAAGGAGTATCGCCAGCCCGATCCGGGCTACGCCCGCACCAGGAACGGCGTCGACATGGAGCGAATGGCGTTCTTCGCCACTGCTCTCACGACCGTCATCTCGGCGCTCTTCGGCGCCGTCCCCGGCTCCCTTTTTGGCAACGGCTTCGAGGCCTTCCTGGCCGAGAACATCATCCGCTACCCCGAAAAGACCACGCTGGAATACTCGATCATCGGCCACCTGCACATCATGCTGGCGCTGATCGCCATCATGATCACCCTGATCGTCGGCCGCTGGCTGAACTTCAAGGGCGTCCTGCACAAGATCGCCATGCCGCTGATCATCCTGGGCACGATCGTGCTCAACATGGGCGTGTGGGGCGTGGTCACCCCGCTCGAGCCGGTCGCCCACATGATCATCTATGTCGGGGCCACGCCGGCTATGCTGGGTGCGCTGATGCTGGTCATCTTCGGCTGGGACAAACTGATCCGCGAAGGCGTGGCCGGCATCGCCAGGCCGACCGTGTTCCAGAAGATCGGCGCCCTGCTGCGCGACCCGCTCCGCTTCGGCCCGCTGTGGCAGATGGTATTCATGAACTTCACCGTCAGCGGCATCGGCATCTTCATGGCCGTCCGACTGGATGAGATCTTCCGCGTCTGGCCGGCGCGCGAGGAGCGCATCGAACTGACCGGGCACTGGCACGTGCTCTCGGCCATCATTGCCACCATCATCCTGCTCTACTACGGCGACATGATCGGCCTGAAGGGCCGGCTGCGCCGGCTGTACGGCTGGGCAATCATCGTGCTCTCCGACCTGGCCTTCGCCTCCGTCACCGTCTTCGAAATGAAGAGGCGGTTGATCTCGGAAGCCGCCCAGCAGCCGCTGGTCAACACGGTCATGCTGCTGATGGACTTCGGCCTGGCCATGCTGCTCGTTGGACTGGCGATGGTGATGATTTGGCGGCTGGCCGACCTGTTCAAGAAGAAGGGCCGCTGGACCGAGGAAGCCGGCCAAGACGACCTCTCGACGGAAGTGCGCTGATGAGACGGCTGGCCTTCTCCCTCCTGGCGATCGCCCTGCTCATCTCGGCCTGCGCGACCGTCGACCTGAACGCCCCGGTTCCCGTGTACGAATCCGGCGTGGACCCGGACGCCTGGTCCCTGGTCCCGGCAGGCGAGTTCCTCTCGGGGCAGCATAACCACCCGGCCATGCTTGACTACGACTACGAGATCATGATCACCGACGTGACCGTTGGCCAGTACGTGACCTACCTCAACCAAGCCCTGGCCGACAGCGCGCTGCGCATTGACGGCGAGCAGATTGTCGGCTACTACCCCGGCGACGAGTTCCGAGGTGTGAAGCACGAGGTCGAGATCCCCGCCGGCGATTACCTGTTCGTCCCCCTGGACGATCCGGCCTCGCGATTCACCTACGACGGCTCGGCGTTCGCTGCCCTGCCGGGTTACGAGAGCCATCCGATGACCAACGTCTCGTGGTTTGGGGCATGGGGCTACTGTGGCGCCTCCGGCGCCCGACTGCCGCTCGAGCTCGAATGGGAGAAGGCCGCCCGCGGGTCCGCCGACGACCGTCCCTTCCCATGGGGTCTTGACATCGACCGCAACCAGGCCAACTTCTATGCCAGCCGCGACCCATTCGAGGACATGGGATCGTTCGGCTCGCGCACCAGCCCGGTCGGCTTCTACAACGGCCGGAGCTACGACGGCTACGCCACGCGCGACGCGGCAAGCCCGTACGGCCTGTACGACATGGCCGGAAACGTCTGGCAGTGGACCGGCGACGTCTACGAAGGGCAGCACTACCGCTACCTGCGCGGCGGCTCGAAGGACACGTACGAGATGGACCTGCGCATCTGGGTGCGCAACAACGCGACCCCGACCTACTACAGCCCGGGCGTCGGCTTCCGCTGTGCGCGTGATGTGAAGTAGGGAGACGAGGGCATAGCAATGCAGTCAAGGCAAGCTGGGTTGCCGATCTCAGGGTGGCTGGCGCGGGTGCACGCAGGCGCGAGGCGCGCGGCGCCGCTGCTCAAGAGCCCACAGACGATGCTCCTGCTGGTCACCGGGCTGGCTGGCTTCGCCAGCGCGCGCTGCCCGGTCGTCCACTGGACCACGCTGCTCGGCCTGGCTGGCTCGCTCTTCCTGGCGATCGGTGGTAGCACCGTCCTCAACATGTGGCACGATCGCGACATCGACTCGATCATGCCGCGCACATGCAACCGGCCGCTGCCAACGGGCCGAGTGTCGCCGCACGAAGCATTGCTCCTGGGGATCGCCATGAGCGCGCTGGGCATTGGCTGGGCTCTCCTCCTGCAGCCACTCTACGGGCTGATTGTGTTCGCCGGGCTGTTCTTCGATGTTGTCATCTACACGCTGTGGCTGAAGCGGCGGACACCCTGGGCCGTCGTCTGGGGCGGGGTCTCCGGCGGCATGCCAGTGCTCGCCGGGCGCGCCCTGGGGCTGGGGTCGGTGGATGGGATCGGTGTGCTGCTGGCGCTGGCGGTCCTGTTCTGGATCCCGACTCACATCCTGACTTTCGCCATGCGCTACGACCCCGACTACCGGCGCGCCGGCGTTCCGACCGTCGCCTCGGCCTACGGTTTCCGGACCGCGCGGTGGCTGGTCGCTGTCTCCAGCATTCTCGCCGCCGCGGCGATGGTGGCGGCGGCGGTCGGGATCGGGATGGCATGGGGGTACCTGCGCCTGCTTGCCGTGCTTGGGGGCGGGCTGCTACTTCTGGCGGCGGGGACCCTGCTCCGGCCCTCGGAGAACGGCAACTTCGGCCTGTTCAAGTACGCCTCGGTCTACATGCTCAGCTCGATGGTGGCTGTGATGCTCGAGGTGCTGTAGCCCGTGCGCGCCCTGCGCCCCGCTGACCGTGTGCTGCTCCTGATGGCGGCGCTCGTGGCTGCCTGGCAGATTGTGGTCGGGCTCGAGGGCAAGGGGACGCTGGCGACCGTCAGCTACACCGTCGCCTTCGGCATCCTCCTGGTTGCGGACCTGCTGTTGATCATCCTCGGCTTCCAGGCGCTCGAGAGCCCGGTGGTCGTGATCCTGTCCACAGCGATCCCACTCGGACTGGCTGTGGGGTTGACTGCCGAAGCCCTTCCCGGGAGGGCAAACCTGGCAGCCGTCCTGGCCGTGGCTGCCCTGCTGGCCGTGGCCGTACCTCGGGTGGCGGGCTGGCGGCGCGCTGGGCTGGCAACACTGATACCGGTTCACACCCTCGCCGGTCTGTGGATCGTCGCGCTGCCCGCTGCACTCGTGGTTCAGGGAAATCGGGCGGCACCCTTTCTGCTCGTCTGCCTGGGAGGAGCGCTGATCGGGGTGGGGGGACTCCTGCTTGCCTTCCTGCGCACCGGCAGGCCGATCCTTTCCCACAACACGATCCTCATGCTGTTGCCTTCACTACTCCTGGCCACCACCGTCGCGTTGGTGGCCGGGTTCTCTCTGGCTTGATCCTGATCCTTGCCCAAGGAGGCGTGTCGATGTCCACCAGGAACGGACTAGGAAAGGTCCTGCGCCTTCTGGCCATCATTCTGTTCGGATTTGCTGCGGTGGTGATGCTGCTTGGAGGCATCGGCACCAGCTGTGCCGCCTGGGCACCGCAGGCGTTCGGGTCGATGGCCGTGCTGGCAAAGATGCAGTGGCTGTACATCACGGTCTCGATCCTGACCACGGCCCTCGGCGTGTGGGGGATCTACCTCACCGTCGCCCTGGCGCGCGGCAGGGCCGGAAGCTACCGATCGGCGCTGATCATGCTGTTGATCGGGCTGGTGGCGGCCGGGGCGCAGATGCTGGCCTCGGAGGCACTGCGCGGCAAGTCGGCCCCCAACAACATGCGGGTCTACATCACGCTCTTCGCCTTGGTGGTCCTGCTCCTGTTGCGGCTGCCCGCTGTCTGGAAGCGGATGGGATTCGAAAGTGGGGGCGGGAGCGGCTCAGCGATGGCGCCCATGGGGGCGGCGATGCTCGTCATGGGGCTGGTGATGCTGACCGTACAGTACTGGGCGGCCGCCGGCCACTGGATCGACGGGGTCAACTACGCCGATGTCTGGCACATGCGGCTTCTAATCGCCGGCAGCCTCACGACGGCGAGCGGGCTGGCGCTGCTCGTGCTGCGGGGCGTGCTACGAGAAGCGGTCAGCGAGGGGCAACCGGCCACGAGTAACTAGCAGGCAGCTGTCAGCATTCAGCACTCAGCGCACAGCAAACAGCAACGGGCGTCAGGTCGCCCGTTGCTGTTTGCTGCCTCCACGTAGTCGGTGCAAGCGTCCGGCTTCCGCACCCGGTCGCGACGCTTAGTTGTCGAAGCGGCCTTGGCCAATCGCTAGTCGCTGATCGCCAATTGCCGGTCTCGGAGTGCTGATCGCCAGCTACTGAGTGCTACTTGCTGCTTGCTGACTGCTAGTCGCTAACTGCTACTTGCTGATTGCCGCCTCAGTCCGCCGCGGGCGGAGGTGGTGGTGAGACAACGAGCTCCTTCTCCGAGCGAGTATGCCCCGGCCCGGTGCCCTTGGCCAGGTACTGCGCCTCGTCGGCACGCGACAGGATATCGTCGATCGTCGTGTCGTCCGGATGGAGCTGGCTGACGCCGGCACAGAAGGACAGCATCGGGACGGCCGGTCCAAGTTGCAGGCCGTAGGCGTTCAGTGCCTTGCGGAGCTTGGCCGTCACGTTGTGGGCGCCCTCGATGCCCGTCTCGGGCAGCAGGACGACGAACTCGTCGCCGCCGATGCGCGCCAGCAGGTCCGTGGAGCGCAGGACGGACTTCATGGCGCGCCCGGCTCCCGTGAGGACTTCATCGCCGAACAGGTGACCGAAGCGATCGTTGATCGCCTTGAACCCATCCAGATCGAGGTACAGCAGGCTGAGGGGACGCCGGTAGCGGCGGGCGCGCGAGAACTCGCGCCCGAGCTGCTCCATCAGCCAGCGCCGGTTGGCGAGCCCGGTCATCGGGTCGGTGTGCGCCAGCTCGGTCATCTGCTCGGCCTGCACGTTGAGGGCCGAGATGCTGCGCCGGACGTAACTGGAATAGAAATCCAGCACCGCCGCCAGCGCCACGGCCACGATCGTCTCACTGAGCAGGAAGATGGCGCCGGAGGTCGGATCGAACGGGTGGACCAGGGCGGCAGGCTGCGTGCGGGCGTACAGCCACGTCCCGACGTTGGCCAGCGTGGCCAGGCCGGCGAACAGGTAGGCCGGTCCGCCGCCGATCATTGCCCCCGCCGCCAAGACCGAGATCAGGAACGCTACGTTGACCAGGTAGATATCCTGCGGGACCAACACGGCATTCAGCAGAGGGTAGAAGAAGTAGCTGATCGCCAGCAGGTAGCCCACCATCGTCGTGCGGCCCTGGCGGACGAATCTCTTGGCGACCAGCAGGACCAGCGCCAGGGCGAGCATCGCCAGCAGGTCGAAGCGCCAGGCGTGGTTGGACTGCGGCCGCAACAGCTGCAGGATCAGGACCTCGACGAGGAGCCAGGCGGTCAGCAGCACCAGGGAAACGCGAACCGCGGCCCGGGCAAGCTGGACCCGATACGGCTTCTCATCCGGCTCAATACGGGGGGCAAGGACGGCGAGCAGTTGACGCCAAAGTCTGCGCATGCGAGTCCAGACCCGCGGCTACGCCGCGGACGTCGGTGCGGTCAGGCCGAGGATATTGTAGCCGGAATCGACGAACACTACCTCGCCGGTGACTGTCCGTGCCAGGTCCGAGGCCAGGTAAACCGCCGTTCCGCCCACGTCCTCGATGGTGATCGGGCGGCGGAGCGGGGCAATCTCGGTGAAGGCGCGGAACAGGCTCTTGAAGCCGCTGACGCCGGCGGCGGACAGCGTCCGCACCGGGCCGGCGGAGATCGCGTTCACCCGGATGCCCTTTGGTCCGAGCTCCGACGCCAGGTAGCGAACCGAGGACTCCAGCGCCGCCTTGGCGACGCCCATCACGTTGTAGTTGGGCATGACCTTCTCGCTGCCGTAGTACGTGAGGGTGATCATCGAGCCGCCATTGGGCATGAGGGGCAGCGCAGCCCGCGCCAGGGCGGTCAGCGAGTAGACGCTGATGTCCATGGCGGTCTGGAACCCGGCGCGGCTGGTCTCATAGAACGGCCGGCTGAGCTCGTCGCGCCCGGCGTACGCCACGGCGTGGACCAGGATGTCGATCGTGCCCAGGGCGGAGGCAGCGCGTTCGAACAGCCCCTGGATGGCGGTGTCGCTGCCGACGTCGCACGCTTCGACGAACGAAGCGCCAACCGACTCGGCCAGCGGCCGGACGCGCCGCTCGAGCGCCTCGCCGGCGTAGGAGAACGCCAGCCGCGCCCCGTGCTCGTGCAGCGCCTTGGCGATCCCCCAGGCAATCGAGTGATCGTTGGCGACGCCGAAGATCAGTGCGGTCTTGCCCTCGAGCAGGTTCATGCGGAGCTCTCCTTGATGCGGCTCAGGGTTCGCGCAGGCGGGCCTGGGCGGTAGGCCGGACGAGGTAGCGCCAGCCAAGGTTGCGCCACGGCTCCGGCACCGTGTTTAACCCCACCCGTGGCCCAGTCGTCACGTCGGCCTCGGGAACCCGCAGGCCGCGCTCGAGGAAGAGCACGGCTCCTGGCGAGCACAGATCGTGGCCGTCCAGCCGCCGGTCGATGCGCAATGCCTGGCACAGCTTGGCCGGGCCGCCTGCCAAGTCACGCTCGCCGGGCGGCCCCCGCCGCCGGCGCATGGACGCCAGCCCCTCGACCGGGACGAGGGCGCGGATCAGCACCGCGGCAGGTAAGCCCTCCGCTTCGGTGACCACGTTCAGGCACCAGTGCATGCCGTAGGTGAAGTACACATAGGCGTGACCGGCCGGGCCCCACATCGAGGCGTTCCGAGCCGTCCGGCCCGACCGGGCGTGGCACCCCAGGTCGTCGGGGCCGATGTAGGCCTCCGCCTCGACGATCCAGCCGCTCAACCGGGCGCCGCCTGGCTCGAGGCGCACAAGACGGGTACCGAGTAGCTCCCGGGCGACGGCCAGCGTCGGACGTTGGAAGAAGCGGCGACCCAACCTAGACGCCATGCGCGGGATTGTAACCCGGTGCCGTGCGGGGACGACGGCGTGGACAAGCCGCAGCAGCCGCGTCAATGCGCCGGCGGCCGGCGAAGGGCGCGACAATCAGGGTCGCGCGCGGGGGACGCCCCAAGGTCGTTCAGGCCGAGGATGCCCGGCCGGAGAGGCGCTCCCGCCGAATGAGGCGCGGCATCTGAGTGGAGTGCTTGGCATGTCCGTACTCAACCGGATCGCCTACTTTCAAGGTCGACGCGACGAGGTCCCGAACCAGGACCTTGCCCGGCACCTGGCCCGATCCAAGGACCGGGTTGGGATCCGGGAGATTGCCGACAACCTGCACAACAGCAATCGCAACATCCAGAGCGATTGTCTCAAAGTGCTGTACGAGATCGGCTATCTCGACCCGAGACTGATCGCCGGCTACGCCGATGTCTTCCTTGATCTCCTGCACAGCAAGAATAATCGCATGGTCTGGGGAAGCATGATCGCGCTGGGTACGGTCAGCCAACTGCAGGCACGCGCCATCGGGAAACGGCTGGACGAGGTGATCGAGGCGATCGATGCGGGCTCGCTGATCACGGTGGTGTGGGGCGTGAAGACGTTGGCCGGAGTGGCGGCGGGCAGCCGCATGTACCGAGCCAGGATCATTCCTGTGCTGGTGCGCCAGCTCGAGACCTGCCTGCCGCGTGATGTGCCGATGCATGCTCAGAGCATCTTGCCGGTGGTGGACGCTTCCAACCAGGGCAAGTTCCTCGCCGCCCTGTCCTCGAGGTTGCCGGATCTCACGCCCGCACAGGCGACCCGCCTGCGCAAGGTGCTCCGACAGATCGAAGCCGGGGAGGGGCGTCCGGGCGGACGCCGGACCTCCCGGGCGGTGTAGGCCGTACGCGGAGCATCGAGAGGGGGATCCGAGCACCAGGCGCGGCATGGAGGATCCTCCGGCGTGGCGCGGCGTCCGCCGGGGGCTGGACGAGGGTGGTGCGGAGGGGACGTGTGAGACCTGCATACTGGATTGGCGCGCTTGCCATTTTGGGTGGCCTCCTTGGTTTGCTTGTGTCCAGAGGCTTGGGGTGGTTCGACGTGACGATCGGCGTCGTTGTCGGTGTCCTGATCGGTGCCGTGACCTTCGCTCGTGCGCGGCCGAAGGGCTAAAGGCATCCACGGGTGCAGAAACACCCGGCCGGAGGGTGGCGGCGTCTGTCCGGTGGTCGGCGGTGGGACGCGCCCCGCTTGGCCATGCAGGACCTGGCATTGGTCGTCCACAGACGAGTCGTATCCGCATGGGCACCCGGCACTGTGAAGCGCAGCTCACAGCCGGCGTAGCGAGTAGGAGGAGGTTGCGATGCGCATTCGCGCTGAAGTGGCACTGACGTTCGATGACGTGCTGCTCGTGCCGCGCCATTCGCGCATTTTCAGCCGGGGGGATGTCTCACCCCACACGCTGGCGGCGCGCGGCATCCCGCTGGCGATCCCGGTTTTGAGCGCCAACATGGACACGGTAACCGAAGCGGACATGGCCATCGCCATGGCGCGCTGCGGCGGGCTGGGGATCATCCACCGCTTCATGCCGATCGAGCTCCAGGCCGCTGAGGTGGCGCGGGTCAAGCGGGCGGAAGGCTACATCGTTGAGGCGCCGGTGACGATCGAGCCCCACGCCACGATCGCGCAGGCCCGGGCGTTGATGGCCAGCGCCGGCATCGGCGGGCTGGTGGTCGTTGACCACCAGACACGCGTCCTGGGCATGGTCACGCGGCGCGACCTGCTGTTCGCGCCCGACCCGCAGGAGCCGGTCGGCGAGGTGATGACGCCACGCGAGCGGCTGGTGACGCTGCAGGCTCCGGGCGATATGATCGCCGCCCGCGAACAGCTGTACGCCCACCGGCTGGAGAAGCTTCCCCTTCTCGATGGGCAGGGCAAGCTGCGCGGGCTGATCACTGCGCAGGACATCATCAAACTCGAGCAGCATCCCCGGGCGACCAAGGACAGCAAAGGCCGGCTGCGCGTCGGCGCGGCGGTCGGCGCCCGCTCGGCCGATGTCGAACGGGCCGAGGCGTGCCTGCAGGCCGGCGCCGACGTCTTCGTGGTCGACATCGCCCACGGGCATTCGGAGAACTGCATCGGCATGGTCCGGCGGCTGAAGCAGCGCTGGCCGGATGTTCCTGTGATGGCCGGGAACGTCGCCACGCCTGAGGGCGTGCGGGATCTCGCCCAGGCCGGCGCCGACGCCATCAAGGTCGGCGTCGGCTCAGGCTCGATCTGCATCACGCGCGTGATCACCGGCTTCGGCGTCCCGCAGTTGACGGCGATCCTCGAGTGCGCCGCCGAGGCGCAGGGCCTGCAGGTGCCCGTGATCGCCGATGGCGGTATCCGCACCTCCGGCGATGCGGTCAAGGCATTGGCGGCCGGGGCGAGCAGCGTGATGATCGGGAACATGCTGGCCGGGACGGACGAGGCGCCGGGGGCGACCGTGACCCGCGACGGTCGGAAGATGAAGATCGTGCGCGGCATGGCGTCACTGACGGCCAACGCCGACCGACTGGTCATCGAACGCGGCGCTGATCTCGAGCCGGGGGACTGGGAGCGGATCGTGCCCGAGGGCGTCGAAGCCATTGTGCCCCACCGCGGATCGGCGGCCGAAGTGCTCGACCAGCTGATCGGCGGGATTCGCTCGGGCATGTCCTATGCCGGAGCGCAGACGCTGGACGAGCTGTGGGAGCGGGCGGAGTTCGTGCGCGTCACCGGGGCAGGGATGCGCGAGTCCGGTGTGCACGACGTCGAACCGCTCGGGTAGCTCGCCAGGGACGCGCCGCCCATGGTCGTCACTTCCGTCCCGAGATCTGCTTGTCCGGTTGTCCGGCCCTAAACACACCGAATTGGGCATCGGCATTGCAGGACGCGGACTTCTCTGATAGAGATTCTCAGCATGACCGGTGGCTTGAGTCGCGGACGAAGGCTAGGGCACCCGGAGCCCACGTTCGGCCGCCGGCGTAGCACACCATTTCCCCGCACGGGCCGGGAGCGCAGGATCCTGTGACCTCCAACGGCATCGATCCCCAGCCTCTGCATGCATGGCTTGGGCAACAGGAGAGCCGCGATCGCTCGCGGCTTCTGCCCACGCTGATCGAAGCGCAGCGCCTATATGGCCGCCTGGAACCCGCCGTGCTGACGGCCATCAGCCAGGCGCTGCGCGTGCCCGAGGCGGAAATCCACGGCGTCGTGAGCTTCTATACGATGCTCTACGATCGTCCCACCGGACGCACGTTCATCCGCGTGTGCACCAGCCCCCGCTGCGCGCAGGCGGGAGGCGAAACCGTCCTGCGCGAGGTCTGCACGCACCTGAAAGTACCCCCGGGCCAGGCGACGCCCGACGGTGCCTTTGAGGTCGAAGAGGTCCCCTGCCTGTGCCTGTGTGACCACGCGCCGGCGGCGCTGCATGGCGAGGTTCCGGTGGGCAACCTGCGCGGGGTTCCGGTGGCGGAATTGCTCGCCAGGCCGGAAGAGATCGGGCTGGGCGCGATCCGCGCCGCGCCGCCTCATGGCGCGCTGCGGGAGCAGCGAGCCCGGCGATGTGAACGCCTATGTGGCGAACGGCGGATACGCGGGCCTGCGGCGTGCGCTCGGCGGCCTCCAACCGCAGAAGGTCATCGATGAGATCGAGGCCTCAGGCCTGGACGGCCGGGGAGGGGCGGCCTTCCCGACAGGCCGCACGTGGGCGCTGGCGCACGGGTTGGCCGAGGCGCAAGATCTGGCGCGGACCGAGGAAGACGGTCGCCTCGAGGCCGCGCGCCCGGCGGCGGTGTGCCTGCGAGCCCAGGAACGCATGCGGCCGCAATTGGGGACGCTGGGCGCCGGGGACCACTTCCTCGAGGTCGATGTTGTCGAGCAGGTGTTCAACCCCGCCGCGGCCAATGCGCTGGGCTTGCGCGAGGGTTGCCTTGCCCGGCAGATCCGTTGCGGTTCGCGCGGGTTCGGCCATCACGTGTATACGGATCTTGTCTAGTACTACTTTGTTACATGTTGCTTCAAGCGTGGATGGCTTGTAGAATACCCTCCGTTCGGGGTAGACGGAGGAGAAATGGCGATCTTGAAGGCCGGTCCGGATCCTCTGGTTGATCTGGCAGCG